>WNGA01031936.1_pt1 | contig 16291 bp, 10 predicted proteins | sample 5400061 | NCBI WGS metagenome assembly WNGA01 (sample SAMN13153366, study PRJNA577476) | soil metagenome | isolation source: 100 cm soil or saprolite under grassland replicate 2 | place: USA:California | collected 2016-06-15 | reverse complement strand
CGATTCCCTGCGGGTAGCGCTCCATCGTGACAGGCCGCGCGCGGATGTGCGGCACCATCACTGGCGCGATCGCCTCGTAATACGCCGCCAGCTCGCCCTTGGTGATTCCATCGTCTGGAAACAACACCTTCTCCGGGTGCGTGATCGTCGGAGTCGTCTTCTTGGCGACGATCATTTCATCTCCCTTACGACGTCACGGGCAGCCGTGTCGGTGCGAACGCCGAGCAGTCGCGGGTGCCGCAGTTTGCCGTGCACCGTCCATTCGATGAACCCGACCTGCACGACAATCGCCGGCCGCACCCAGTGCGCGCGAATGCGCGGTAGACCAGCCTTCGCTCGTCCGGTTCGCCGCGAGCTTCGGCTAGGCAAGCCGATGCCCTTCGTGAACGGCGGGTTCGAGATCTCGAGCGCATCGAGCCGTGTACGCATGTCCAGCAGGAGTTTCGTGTCGAAGCCGGTGCCGATCTTTCCGGCAAACACCAGGTCGTCCTTTTCGTAGTAACCCACGAGCAGCGCGCCGAGCCCTACACGCACCCCTTGCGGATCCGTAAAGCCGCCCACGACGAACACCTGCTTCAACTCGCACTTCATCTTCAACCAGTGCGGTGAGCGGCGATGTTCGTAGCGTGAATCGCGCCGTTTGGCAATGACTCCTTCCCAGCCTTCGTCGCACGCGCGTTCCCAAGGCTTCGAATCCACGATGGCCGAAACGCGTTCGAGCGGCGGTGTGAGCGGCAACTCATTCAAGACCGCTCGACGTTCCTCGAGCGGCAGCGACATCACGTCGCGGCCATCGATCCAGAGAATGTCGAAGACGTGATACGTGACCCGGCTGCGCCCGCCCCAGGTCAGTTCGCCGTCGATGATCACGTCGTGGACGGGCAAGCTCGCGATTGCGGCAGCGACGGAAGGACAGGTTTGCGGCAATCGATTGCGTGACAGCAGACGGACGTCGTCGCCGTCCTTGAACGCGAGCAGCCGGATACCGTCGTACTTTCGCTCGAAGATCCACTCCGGGCCGACAAACCGCTCCTGCGTAAGAGTTGCCGCCATCGGCTGGATCCATTCGGGGAGCTCGGTCATCGCGTGATCTCTCCGGTTGTGCTTCACCACGTTCTCGAGCGCTTTCCAGTTTCACGACGTGTAGCGTGGGAGGTTCCGCCACTACAAGAAGGGCTTGCGAAACCGCCGATCCACACCTCTGCACCGGCGCGATTTTCAGTGGTCATACCACTTTGGAATCGGTAGTATTTGACGGATACAGAATATGCATGCGCTCGTCCGACACGCCGCACTCGGTGTCGTTCTGCTGGCTGCGGCGCCAGCTCACGCGCAGCAAGCATCACCCGACAGAATCGTCGCCGAGCGTGTGTTGCGCCTGGGTGGGAGCGTCGTTCTCGACGGCCAGCAGCGCCGGATTGCCGATCTTCACGAGCTTCCGGATACGGACTTCCGCATTCACACGCTCGATCTGGTCGGCGTGTCGATGGGCGCGTGGGGCCTGAAGGACGAGCTCTCGCGGCTGCCTGCGCTCCCGCATCTCAAAGAGCTCTACATCAACGGTCGGCTTTGGTACAACTAGCCGGTATCGCTCGTGGCTGACACGATCGGCCTGTTCGCTTCGGCCACCGGCCTCGAAAAGCTCGTATTGAGCAAGCCGGTTCAGACCTACATTCCATTAGAAGATGCCGTGCTCGAACGGCTGTCGAATCTCAGCGCAATCGAGGAACTGCGACTGGAGCAAACGCGACTGCCGGGCAGCGCTCTCGCGCCGTTCACAAAACTCAGGCTCCTCGATCTGAGCCACAACCGGTTTTTTGACGATGGCGGGCTGCGTCATGTTGGACGCATGACGGCATTGACGAAGCTTTATCTGACCGGCACGACGATCACAGACGAGGGACTCCGCAATCTCGAAGCGCTGACAAATCTCATCGAGCTCGATCTGGACGGCACCGGCATCTCGGATGCAGGCCTTGCGCACCTGACGGGCTTGACCAAATTGCGCCGCTTGAATCTTCTCGGCTCGAAGGTAACCGACAGCGGTCTTGTGCACTTACAGCACATGACGAGCCTCGAAGAGCTGACGCTGTATCGCACGAAGGTGTCGAACGCGGGCCTCGCTCACCTCGGTTCGTTGAAACAGCTGCGACATCTCGATCTGCGTTACAGCCGGGTGACACCGTCCGGTGTGAAGGATCTGACCGGCCAGATTCCCGCTGTTACTGTGCTGTTCGATGACTCATCGAATCGAAACGTCAGGCGCACGGCAGAAGCGGCTTCGGTCAGCGGCAAAGGTGAAGAGGCAGTGACCGCCTGGCTCCGATCCGTCGGCGCGGACGTCCGGCTGCGCGACGGCCACCCTGTCGCGGTCTCGCTCGATTCGACAGCCATAACCGATCGCGAGCTGCCCATTCTTCAGGAGCTCCCACAGCTCGAGGATCTGAGCCTCCGAAACACTGACGTCAGCGATCTCGGCGCCGCGCATGTGTCGCGGATCCAGACGCTGCGCAAACTCGTCGTGAGTCATACGTTGCTGTCGGACGCAGCCCTCGACAAGCTCGGGGCGTTGACGAATCTGCAGACTCTCGATCTGAGCCACACCCTCGTCGAAGGCAGCGGCCTTCGCGCGCTCAGCGGCTTGACCGCTCTTCGCGAGCTCGCACTGAGCAACACGCCGCTTCGGGATGAAGGACTGCTCCATCTGGCAGGCCTCACCGGGCTGGAGAAGCTCGTGCTGAGTTACACCGACATCAGCGATGCGGGCCTTGCGCAGTTGCCGGCTCTCGCGAAGCTCACGCACCTCGATTTGTCGGGCGCGGATGTTGGGAACGCCGGTCTCACTACCATCGGCAAGCTGACAAGCCTCGAAGAACTGCACTTGAACTACGGCCGTTTCAACGACACGGGCGTGAAGGCGCTCGCCGGTCTCGAACACCTGAAGCGGCTGACTCTTGTCCGCACGAAGGTGGGCGACGCCGCGATGGACGCGGTCGGGAAGCTCACCAATCTCGAGTCGCTCGATCTGAACTACACCGACGTCACGGATGCAGGAATCGCAAAGCTCGGCGCGCTGACAAACCTTGGCGCGCTGAGTCTCGACAGCGTCGATTTGAGCGACGCCGGCATCACGCACGTTGCCGGATTTGTGCGGCTCCGGGAGCTGGATCTGTATCACACGCTCGTCACCGAAAAGGGCCTGCAGCAGCTGAAGACCGCGCTGCCCGCCTGCGACATCCACTACGACCGCGATTCAACGCGGCGCGAGCGGAGAGGCTCGTGATGTTCAGTGCGCCTCTTCTCGCCGCTCTCGTGCTCGCCGTTCCGGGCCAAGCGCAGGACAGCCTCGAGGCATCTATTGCCGCGCAAGGCGGGCAGATCGTGCGCGACGGCGCGGGACAGATTGTCGAGATCTCGCTTGCGCGCACGTGGGCCTGTACGCCGCCGAGTTCATTACCGACGCGGCAATCGCGTTCCTTCGCGGCAACCGCACGTTGAGAACGCTCAAGCTGCGAGGCACCGACGTCACCGACACGAGCCTCGCGTACATAGCGGAGCTGCCGCATCTGCGGTCGCTCGATGTCAGCTTCACGCAAATCACGGACGTCGGCCTGGAGCATCTGTCGGCGCTGACGGAGCTCGAGGAATTGAACCTGGGCGGCAACAAGATCAGCGGCGAAGGGCTTCACGTGCTGAAGCTCCTGCCCAAACTGAAGAAGCTGAGTTTCTACGGTATCCAGCGGCGCAACGCCGGATGGTGCTGGGCGCCCGTGGTCACGGATCTCGAGCTGGACACGATTTCCCTCCTCGCTGGACTCGAAGATCTGAACATCGGTTTCGGCGTGGCGCTGGGAACCCCGCGGCCGGCGAATCTGGGACCCGCGGACAGCGAAGCAGAATGCCGAATCGCGGGAGGAACGCGAGTGACCGACGCCGGACTCGCCAAACTCACGAGACTCAAAAAACTGCGACGGCTCGATGTGAGCGGCTCCGCGATCAGCGCGAGCGGCTTGAAGAATCTCGCCGGCCTGCACGAGTTGCAGCGTCTCAGCTTGTGGAACGTGAAAGGCATCGACGATTCGGCGGCACCCGCGCTCGAGGTGTTGGCGAGTCTGACGAGTCTGGACTTGTCCAATACCGCGGTGACCGATCAGACACTCACGGCTCTCGCCCGGCTTCCAAACCTGCGGCATCTATTCGTGAGCGAGACACAGATCACCGCAGGCGGCGTCTCCGCGTTTCAGAAGCAGCAGCCGGCCGTTGCCGTGTCGTGGGGGACGCGGCCGCCGCCGCGCATTCCGCTGAGTCCAGGCGGTGAGCATGAACACTAGTCGCCCTTTGCTCGTGGTTGTCGTCGCCGCGTGCACGCTGGCGGCGGCAACGATTCGTGCGCAGACCACGGTGTCCTTCTCGCGCACCGTGTACCCCATTTTCGAAGCAGCGCAATGCCGCGGCTGTCATTCGGACGACGGCGTGGCGTCGGCGACGCGGTTGCACTTTCCGGACCCGAACGCGAGTCCCGACGACATCGAAGCGTTTGGCGTCACGCTTGCCGTGCTCGTGAATCGCGACGAGCCCGATCGATCGCTGCTGCTCAACAAACCGACCAATCGCGAGCGGCATACGGGCGGTGTCCGCATTCAACCGGGTTCGTTCGAGGAACAGGCGCTGCGCGATTGGATTCGATTCCTCACGACTGTTTCCGACGCCACGGTGACTGCGGCGCGCGAGCGATTGTCCGCGACAAAGACCGTCTCACAACCCGATCAAGTCCTCCGCCGGCTGACACACAGTCAATACAACAACACCGTGCGCGATCTGTTGGGCGACCACAGCCGTCCGGCCGATCGTTTTCCGGCGGAAGACTACGTCAACGGCTTCAAGAATCAGCTGCGCACGCAAGGGATCCCGCCGCTCCTCGAAGAAGCGTACAGCGCGTCGGCGGAGAAACTGGCGCTCAACGCGTTCCGTGCAGGCGACGTCAATCATCTCGTGCCGTGCAAGCCGGCACACGCGCGGGATATCAAATGCCGCGATCAGTTCGTCACCGCCTTTGGCATGCGCGCGTTTCGAAGACCGCTGACGAACGACGAGGTGCGCCGATACACGTCGCTGTTCGGCACGCAGGCAGCGCGGAGCGGACAATTCCTCGACGGCGCGCGGGTCGTCATCGAAGCGATGCTCCAGTCGCCCAAGTTCCTCTTCCACGCCGAGAGCGGACCTGGCGCGCGCCGGAACTGGCGGCGATGATGGTGCAGGAAACGCGCACGCTGCTGGGCAATCTCGTGTGGAACGACCGTAATTTCATGGAAGCGCTCACCGCCGACTACAGCTTTCTCAATTCGGACCTCGCTAGGCTGTACAAAGTGCCAGCGCCGTCTGGAGAGTTCGAGCAAACACCATTGCCACCGGCTGCGCATCGATCGGGTCTCCTGGGCCACGCCTCGTTTCTCGCGTCGACCGCCGGACCCGTGGAAACATCGCCCACGGCGCGCGGCATCTTCATTCGCGAGCAGCTGCTCTGCCAGCACGTGCCGAACCCGCCGCCGGGAGTGAACACCGAAATCCCGGAACCGACGGCCGATCGGCCGCTGGGCAGGCGACAGCGGATGGAAGCGCACCGCGACAACCCTGTCTGCGCCAGCTGCCACCGGCTGATGGATCCAATTGGTTTCGGCCTCGAACACTACGATGGTGTCGGACGCTGGCGCGACGCCGAAGCGATCTCGCTTGGCGACGGCGCGCGGGCCAAGACGATTGAGTTGCCCATCGATAGCAACGGCGAAATCGCGGGACTCGCGAATTCGGCGTTTGCGGACCCGACACAACTGGGTCACATCCTCGCCGAAAGCCGCGCGTGTCAGGAATGCATCGCGAAACAGATGTTTCGCTACGCGTTCGGGCGTGTCGAAACGGCCGCCGATCGCGAGACGCTTCGGCAGGTATTTACCGCGTTCCGCGATTCGGGTTTTCGATTCAAGGAGCTGCTGGTCGCGCTCGTGCGGTCGCCGCAGTTTCTCGAAGGATTGGCTGGAAGTTAGGTCCGCGAATCAGGAGACCACTCATGCGACTTGGCAGACGTCGTTTCCTCAGGGAGCTGAGCATGTCAGGTATCGGCATCCGCGTCGGATTGCCGCCGCTCATTGGCATGTTCAACACGAACGGCACGGCGTACGCGGCGACGCTTGCGGCCGCACGCGCGATTCAGCCGCGCTTTCTCTTCTGGTTCAACGGCAACGGCATCCCGGAGCGCTATTGGATCCCGACCGAGGTCGGCGCCGATTACGAGCTGACGCCGTGTCTTGCGCCGCTGGAATCGCTTCGCCGTGACATTCACGTGATCAGCGGCATCGACAATCCCAACGCACGAGTCACCGCGCCAGGCAACACGCATCACAAATCGATGAGCGCCCTGGTGTCGGGTATGCCGTACACCGGGCGCGGGGCGGGCGGCACCTCGATCGATCAAATGGTTGCGGGCGCGATGGGCGGCGATTCCAGGTTCCGCTCGCTGCAGGTTGGCGTGTGCCAGGAATCGCACGGTGAAAACATCCACCGCAATTTGAGCTGGGCGGCGGCAGATCGCGCGCTGCCGCCGGAGATGATTCCGCACAACCTGTTCGATCGATTGTTCGGCGTTCGCGACCAGAGTTGGGTTGGCCGCAAAAAAAGCGTGCTCGACGCCGTCCGCGAGGACCTGGCGGATCTGCAGCCGTCGCTCAGTCAGCCGGATCGGCATCGGCTCGACGAGCACCTGACATCGGTGCGCGAGCTCGAGCGATCGATCGCGAGCCTGCCCTCGGATTATGGAAAGAATCTGAAAGAACCTGAAGACGTCGCCGATCTCACGGACTACCCGCGTATCGCCAAAATCCAATCGGATCTCGTCGTCCATGCGATGGCCTCGGGACAGACGCGCGTCGTCTCGTACATGCTGACGAAATGTCAGAGCCTCGTCCGTCTGCCGTGGCTCGGGTACACACAACTGCGGCATCACGACTACACGCACACCAACGGCGAGTCACCTGAAGGCCAGCGCATCATGCGCGACATCTGCCGGTGGCACGTGGAGGAATTCGCATATCTGCTCGAACGCATGAAGGCGGTTCCGGAAGGCGACGGGACGCTCCTCGATAACACGTGTGTCGTGTTCGCACACGAGCACGCGGAAGCCAATCCGCACAAAGACAATGGGCTCGCGCTCATCCTCGCTGGCCATGCAGGCGGCATGAAGACCGGCCTGCACTCGAAGATGCGCAACACCGCGGGCGATCTCTACCTCACCGTCGCCGAAGAGGTGTTGAAGCTGAAATTCGAGAAGGGCTTCCCGACGGCGGAAAAAAAGATCAGCGGGATCGTGTAACGCCGCAGATTAGCCGCAGATGATCATCTTGAGGCTATCTGCGGCAACCGGGCAATACCGGCGCGATCGCGCCAATACTGATCGCCGTCGGGCGTTACGCTCTGGCTATCGGGAACCTCATGGTTATGGTCTCCAGGGCGCGCGCGTCCGGCTCGCTGGCCCTCCGAGAGCCTCAGCGAAGATCTTCGCCAGCCGGCGGCGATCGCCCAGGTCAGTCACCGGCTGGGATCCGGAGAACTGCAGCACTCCGAGCGAGGAAAGCTGATTCGAGGTCTTCCAGACCCCTCCGCCCGCCCCACCGACGTAGATAGTGTTTCCGGATGGATCCGCAGAGTCGGCGTTCATCGCCACGAGGCGTCCGAGCCGAAACCGGTCGTCCGGGCTCGCGACGATCTCCCCGGCCACAAGTTGCTGTGAGCCTCGCGGGGAAACCCCGCGGCGGATCAATTCTTCAACGAGCCAGTAGTCAGAAAGCAGAGAGGCGGGATTACCGACGTTAGACATCCACGAAGCCCTCCGTGGGGCGTCGATTTGAGTCGATCGATTCCGGCCGTTCTCGCCGATAGGTTAGCGTATCCGCTGTTATCTGCGGCCTGTCCGGTCCTATCTGTGGCTTGTCATCGGTATCTCACGCAGCTTCCAGTTCTCATCGAAGAATCCCGACAACACGATCGTTCCGTCGGCTGTCAACACGCCGTAGTCGCCAATCCGCGGGTACAGCCACGCGTTCGTGCCGCGGAAATCCACGTCGCCAAACGTGTGGCCGCTGTTGATTACGACGTACCGTTTTGGATTGAGAGGATTCGGATAAATCAGCACCAGGACGTGATCAGCGGCGTCAAACTTTTGCGGTCCGATCGTGATCTCCGACTTCGACCACTGAATCGGCAACCCGCTCAGCGCCTTGGCGATGACGCTGTTGCTTCCGGGATCGCCGAAGAGAATCAGGTTGTAGTCGGCGATATCTCCGGCGGTGACGCGGCGATCGTCCTTGACGCGCACGTCGCCGCGCAGCCACTTGGCGAAATTCGCGCTGAACACGTCGAGCGTCTTCCCCGCCCACTCGTGCGCGATGCGGGTCCACGCAGCGCCCGTCGGGCGCACGCATAGAAACGCGTCCATGAACGCATCGTCCACAGGCCCCTGCAAGCCGTGAATCTTTCGCAGTTTCCGAGCAGGGCTCGTGACGACCGTCCACTTGCCGTTTTGCTTTTCGAACGCGGGATTGACACCGGCAGTGAACGTCTCACCGTCGATCGCGACCGTTGCCGCCGGCGTCTCGAGCTTCAGTCCCGTGACGTTCGTCGTCGATACCTTGAAGCGTTTTCCGTCTTCGCTCTTCGTCGCGTCGACTTCGGCGCGAGCATAGGTCTCAGTCAGTCCCTCGACCGTGAGCCAGTGCGCCCGGTTGAATCGAGTCGTGTATGTGACGAAGCGGACGTGAGACGGCGAGCGGTCAGCTGTCTCGAGCGCCTTCGCGATGAAGGCGCTCGATTCCTTTTTGCTGTCTGGATGCCATGTGTGCCCAGTTTTCGGACCAATCAGAAACAACGCCCGGAGATCGCTGGTCGTCCACCGATAGGGGCCATCCTGCCGAAACGTGAAACCTTCTTTCATCAGTTGTTCGCGAATGTTGACCGAGGCCTGCAGCTGCGGATCGATTTCGCCGCCATACCCGACAGTCGGAGTATTGAATGCGTTGAGCGAGTAATCGGCGGCGTCGTAGTAGTGCAGCATCGCCTGCTGATAGGACGGGAGGTTGTCGCGACGGCCATAAGTGCGCGTCTCGGTGTAGCCAGCGCCCGCTTCAATGGCCGCCCACCTGCCCGGATGATGGAGCCCGAGGTGCCACGAGCTTGCGCCGCCCATCGAGAAACCGCGCAAGACGATGCGCTTCGAGTCGATGTTGTAGCGCTGCTGAACGGAGGCGAGCGATTCGAACATGTCGGCCTCGCCCGCCCAGCGATACGACACGTTCGTGCGTCCGAGCGGCTCCAGTTGCATGTAGTCCTGCTCGGGAGGGATTGGCCCGTCGCCCTCCTGCTGGATGATGAAGGCGACTTCGTTGAGTGTCCTGTTCGTTCCGTGCTGCCAGATGTCAAGCCTTACCGGCCTGGTGCCGTCATATGAATCTGGAATGGTCAGCCCATATGGCTGGACGCTTCCGTCCAGGCGCGACACGTAGGCTCGAACGACATGACCCTTTCGCTTCGGCCAGGAAGGAGTGCCGGCTTCGAGCTCTCTGGCACGCTTCAGGCCGGTAGCGAGCACGGCCAGTGTGTTCGGCGTGAAGTCCTTCGTCGCGAACTCCTCAGGGAACCGAAGGATATACGCAGCGGCCTTGCGATAAATGTCGACGTCGGCGAGAAGCGCCAGGTCGACTTTTCTGGCAGCAAGGGCCTGCACACGCGACTGCAATTCTGTCAGCCGCAGTTCGATCTGCCTCTGCTCCTCCGCGTTTGGCGGCTGAGGCTTCTGCGTTTCCTGTGCGGGCAACGCGCCGGCGCCAATCATCAAAACGATGACTGGCAACACACGTCTCAGCAGCGGGGTCATTGCCATAGTTCGGCCCTTTCGGCGGCTGGTGTTTCCATTTGACGCAGCACCATCGCGTGGTACTGGCCACGCGCGTTCATCAACCGATCGTGCGTTCCGCGTTCGATGACGCGCCCGTCTTCCATCAACAGGATCGAGTCAGCGCGCCGGATCGTCGACAGCCGATGTGCAATGACAAAGGTCGTCCGGCCGGCCAGCAGCGCCGCCATGGACGCCTGTATGAGCTGCTCGCTTTCTGTGTCGAGATTGCTCGTGGCCTCATCGAGGATGAGAATCTGCGGCGACTTCAGAATGGCTCTGGCGATGGCAATCCGCTGCCGTTGACCGCCGGAGAGCTTCACGCCCCGCTCGCCGATGAACGTCTCGTACTGTTCGGGAAGTTTTTCGATGAACTCGTACGCGTTGGCCCGCCGCGCGGCATCGTCGATTTCAGCGTCCGTGGCATCGTGGCGCCCGTACGCAATGTTCTCGCGAACGGTTCCATCGAACAAGAACACCTCCTGCTGGACGATCGCGAGCAGGTCTCGATACGTGCTCAGGCGGAAGTCGCGGATGTCGGATCCATTCACCAGAATGCGGCCGCGCGTCGGGTCGTGAAAGCGCGCCACGAGATCCGTGACCGTCGTCTTTCCCGCCCCGCTGCGCCCGACGAGCGCGTTGCGAGCATTCGGCCGATCCGGCTTGTCGGGATCCATGGCCAGCACCTCGAAGACGCGCTCCATCGCGGCAAGAGATCGCTGCAGCTCGGAAAAAGAATTGACAATGTTCCACACCGGGCTCAGCAGCAGAAACGTGTACCACTGGAACGCCATGATGTCGCCAATCGACGCGCGGCCGCTGATGTTCAGAAACCCGCCGTACCAGACGATCACCACGTTGACAACGCTCAGCAGCAGGCCCCACGAGGTCCACAGCAGCAACTCGCGCCGCTGCGCGAAGAGCTCTTTGCGCAGGACGCTGTGACGTCCGCGCAGGTAGGCCATGAGCTCGAGCAGCTCGCGGCGGAAGGCGCGAACGACGCGGATTCCCGAGAAGGTTTCGCCGACCCGGCCATCAATCAGCTCGACGTCCTTGCGCGCCGAACGGTAAATCGGTCTGACGCGCCGCGCGAACGTGAAGCTCAAAAGCATGATGCCAGGGACAATCGCCAGGGCGGTGAATGCGAGCCGCCAGTTCAGCGTAAACAGCACAGCGGCGGCGATCACCAGGCGGACGACCGAGATCGCGGGCGACACCAGCGCCATCTGCAGGAGTCCGGTCGTGGTGTCGACGTCGCCCGTCAGCCGTGACAGGATCCCTCCGGTCTTCATGTCCCAGAGCTTCGGCATCGGCAGATAGAGCAGGCGCTCGAACAGCGATCGGCGCAGCGACAGCATGACGCGTGCGTTCAGAATGCGCTGACGGTAGTCCTTTGTTGCGCCCACGAGCGTCGAGAACACAATCACGACGAAAAACATCGCGCCCGCAACATGCAGCTGCCGGAGACGCGCAACCGTGTCCAACGCGCGATTGAGCAGGACGCGGTCGATGATGAAGCGCATGAAGAGCGGCTCGACCATCTCGAGACCCGCCCGCAGAAGCGCGAGGACGAACACCGCGATTACCGCACGACGATGCGGACGCAGCCATTGCAGGTAGTCGCGAACGTAGTCGCGCTGTTGGGCACGCTGCCAGAATCGCCAGCGAGCCGAGGGTGGCGCAGCAGATCGTTCCGGAGACTCGCCGGGCCGCGCCGCGTTATCAACGGCGGCCGGGTCTTCGAGCCGGCGGCGCTTGTAATCCTCGACGAAACGTCGATAACGGAGCCGCGAGGAGCGGGGATGATCCTTGGGCATCGACAGTCAACAGTCTACGGTCGACAGTCGACGGTCGAGCCGTGATTCAAAAATCAAATCTCACGACTAGCTGAACAAACCGCGCGGCCTTTGCGCTCGTGATCAGCCCGAAGTTCGGCGAGTTGAAGATCGCCTGGCCTGCGGCATTGGTCGTCACTGTCAGACTGTTGTTGCCACCCGGCCCGTTGAAGTTCACGCGGTTCAACAGATTGAACGCTTCTGCCCGGATCGTGACGCCCGTGCGGCTGGGAAAGCCAAACCGGCGCGCGATGGCCAGATCGACATTCACCTCCCCAGGATCGCGGACGACACCGCGCGGCAGTGTGCCAACACCTGTGAAGGGCAGGACCAGCGTCCGCACGCCGCCGATATTGGCGAACACGGGGCCTGATGGCGCGAGTGGAAAGTTCGGATCCGTTGTCGGAATCAAGTAGCGAATGCTCGTGCCGTCGCGCACGAGTTGTTTGAGGCGCAGGTTGTCGATGTGGCCGGCGAGGTTGGGGCGCTGCTGCAGCGCGCTGGCGGCCGGCAGCGCGATCATGCGATTCCAGTCGGTGAGGTTCGTTTGGTTGATCTTGCTCGGCATCCCCGAACGAGCAATCACAATCGTGTTGATCTGGATGTCGCGCAACACCGCCCACGGACCGCCTGTCGTGTACTGCACCGCTCCTGCAAAGACATGCGTGCGATCGAAGGCGCTTGGGCCGCGGTTCACGTCGGGATCGACGGCGCCCGCCAGATCGCCGATCTCCAATCCATTCGGCTGTGAGAAGTTGAAGATGCCGCTGCCATCATCGGTTGATTTCGACAGCGTGTAGGACGTCCGGAATCCAAGCCGCGCGGCAAACCTGCGGCTCACACTGACCTGCGCCGAGTGATAGCTCGAGCTCCCCTCATGCACGAACGCGGCAAATGAGCTGACGTTGGGATTCGGGCGGTTCTGCTGCGTGGCAAGACCGCTGCTGGCGCGTTCGACGGCTTCTGCCTTATCGAGCGGCACCGCATTGAAATTGCGAACGACGGGCAGGTTCACTCCGCGCGATCCCACGTAACTCACATCCGCAATCGCGCCGCCCCAGAGCTCGCGTTGAACGCCGGCGCTCCACTGCATCGAGTACGGCAGCGGACTCACGCTGCCAAACTGGTTGCTGTTGTCCACGAGCGGCTGCTGCGGCGTCGCGCTCCGCTCGACGAAGAATGGATCCGACAGGTTCTGTACGGCATCGAGCGGATGTCCCTCTCGCAGCGTGAAAGCCTGCGCGACGCCCGTGCCTCGACTTGGAAAATCGCGCGTCACGGTGAAGCCCGGATAGAGCACGATGCCGCCGAGGTTTGAAAAGATTTGCCCGTAGAACAGTCCGAACGCCGAACGCACCACCGTTTTGTCATTCAGCGTATAGGCGGCTCCGACACGCGGCGCGAAATTGAGCCTGTCGCCTTCGAGATCGAGCGACCGCGATGCATTCTGACCCGCGACAAGAAGTCGTCCGACCGATCCCGGAGTGATATCGAGCCGCGAGTGAACGTCATTGTCGATCCACATGGGCGACTCATATTCGTAGCGTAAGCCGAGATTGAGCGTGAGCCTGGGATTGAGCTTCCAATCGTCCTGTGCAAAAAACGCCAGGTTGTAATTGCGCCTTCCGTTGGCCGGCTGCGGCAAGTCGTACGATGCGGTCTTCACCTGCCCGAGCAGAAAGTCGGCGAGCGCGTTCACCGGATTTCCTGCCGCTCGCGTCGTTGAGCTGATCTCTCCGGTAAAGTCGTACGCGCCGGTGAAGAGCCCACCAGGATTGAAGACGTTGAACTGATTTAACCGCAACTGCGCACCCGTCTTGATTGAGTGGCCACTCTTCACCCACGTGAGCGCCGATGTCATCTGATAGTTGTTGTTGATCTGGCGGCGATACGTGTTCTCGTTGTTGCCAAGCTCACGCCATCCGGTAATACGGAAGCGTGGCGCGGCTGCAAAGGCGGAGCGCTCGATCCCGAACACATCGGCCACGTTCACTCCGAGCGTGGGCGGGTCGATCACCGGATCGTCGCGCAGGTAGCCAAAACTTGTCTCGGTCACAAGCGCTGAAGACCAGACGTGAGTCCAGCCTGTGGACACCTGGTACCCCTTCGTATTGCTGTCGCCCGCCGCGTTATTGAGCGGTCCGGCCATCGTCGGCGAGCTTGGGCCGAACAGCGCATATCGCGTGAAGCGGCCATAGAGACGCGCGCTGGTCGTGAAATTGTGATCCACACGCAACGTGATCTCGTCCTCCGCCGGTTTGTTGGTGAGATCGTTGACATAGTTGTTCGTACGCCGGCCGTTCACGCTGTCGGCGCTGCCCGATGAATTCGGAGCAGGAAGAAGCGCCATGATTTTCCGTGCGGCAGAGTCGATGCGGCCCTGCGGAATGACGTTGCCTGGAAAGGGCTGACCGGTCAGCGGGTCGATGATCGGAATCGGCGACGCGGAGAAATCTCCCGTTCTGAATCGCTCATCCGGAATCGTCGACGACACTGTGGCCGGTGCGGTACGGCGCAATCCTTCGTACACGCCAAAGAAGAACGTCCGGCTGCGGCCGTCGTATCCGGGAATCCTGACCGGACCTCCAAGCTTGAATCCGAACTGGCTGTATCGGTCGGTCGGCTTCGCCTGATTGCGCAGCTTGTTGAAGTAGTTGTTTGCGTTGAGCTTCTCGTGACGGAAGTACTCCCACGCGCCTCCCGAAAATCGGTTCGTTCCCGAATCCGTGACCGCCGTGATCGTGCCGCCGGCACTGCGGCCGTACTCGGCGGAATAGCTGGACGTGAGCACCTTGAATTCACGGATTGCTTCGGTCGAGGGCAGCCTCCCCGGCGCGCCGGTCGATCCGGAAACCACCGAAACGCCGTCGATGCTGAACTCGCTGTTCAGCGTCCGGCTGCCGTTGATCGACAACTGCGAGGAGTTGATTCCGGTTGCCGCACCGCCGCTCGTGACGCCGCCGGCCAGAGTCAGCAGATTGAGAACGTTGCGGCTCGGCAGCGGCAAACCCTGCACCTGCGACGTGTTGATGACGAGTCCGACGGAGGAGTCTTCCTTCTGGAGTTGAACGGCGGCCTCCCCAACGACGGTGACTGTTTCGTCCAGGGTGCCAAGGGGCAGCACGCCGTCCAATCTCGCGCGCTGGCCAATCTCCAGCCGCGTCCCGCGAATCGACGTCGTCTTGAAGCCCTGAAGCGAGAGATTCACGTCGTAGGTGCCGACGGGCAGCGACGGGGCGAAGTACGTCCCGCTTTCATCCGTCACGGTCTGCCATACCGTTGCGCCGGTGGCCGCATTCACAATCGTGACGGTGACGCCCGGCAGCACACTACCGGTCGGGTCTTTGATCGTGCCGACGAGCGACGCCGTCGTCGTTTGCGCGCGTGTTGTCGAAGCGAGTCCGAGAAACATGACGGCGAAGAGCAATAGCGCCGGACGCATGATGTGATTGCAGGTCATCGGTGTCTCCAACCGGAGGATCGAAGTTCAGTGCACCTTACGCGATAGACCTCGACAAATTACGGACTACCCGTTACCCACGGGCAGTGATTTCCCGGGCTGCGACCCGTTCTCCGACCTCGCTTGACTCCGGCGGCGTCTTGATGTTATTTTTCTGGCACTAGTGCTACGAAACTAACATATGGCCAGGTTCCTCCTCGGCATGCTGTCCCGGCGCGAGCGGCAGATCATGGACATCCTCTTCCGGCGAGGCCGCGCGACGGCTGACGACGTGATGCACGAGCTCTCCGGCAAGCCCGCCTTCGCTCATCACAAGGGTTCGGAGCTTCGGCGAGGCAGGCCCAGTTATTCGACGGTGCGCACGCAACTCCGCGTGCTCGAAGAGAAGGGCCACGTCCGTCACGAGGAAGAAGGACGCCGATTCATCTACACGCCGGTCATGCAGCGATCGGCTGCGCGAAAGTCTGCCCTCCGGCACGTCGTCGACACGTTCTTCGACGGCTCCGTGGAAAAGGTAGTCGCTGCGCTCCTCGGCGGCGAGGCGGCGCGTCTCTCGGACGAGGAGCTGCGCCGGATCGCCGAACTGATCGCGAAGACCAGAAAGGACGGCGCCGAATGAGCGTCCTGATCGATGTCGCCATCACGACATCCGCCATTCTCCTGCTTGGAATCGGCATGATGCCGCTGCTGAAACGACGCAGCGCCGCGTTGCGGCACTCGGTTCTGTCGAGCGCGCTCGTCTGCGCCGCTGCAATGCCCGTGATCGCGCTCGCCGCGCCCGAATGGGAGCCCTGGATTGACCTGACGCCCCTCGCAGCGCGCACGCTTTCGCAGCACGCGATCGGCACCATCGTCTCCGCCGAAGTCGGGCGGCTCCAACAAGACAGCAGCCGTTCCGCCGCTCTGCGGTCGTCCACGACCGCGACCCGACTGTCGCCGCGAGCACTTCTCATCGGCGTGTGGGCCGCCGGAACCATCGGCTGGATTTCGATGTTGCTCGGCGGCCTTGCACGACTGTCGCGCATCAGCTCCCGGGCGAGGCGTGTCAGCCAGGGCGCG
>WNGA01020602.1_pt1 | contig 16291 bp, 16 predicted proteins | sample 5400061 | NCBI WGS metagenome assembly WNGA01 (sample SAMN13153366, study PRJNA577476) | soil metagenome | isolation source: 100 cm soil or saprolite under grassland replicate 2 | place: USA:California | collected 2016-06-15 | reverse complement strand
CGCGAAGAGGATACGAGATTATGGACCGCCATTGAGTTGGGTTGGAACCGAGTTAGAGGCGTTGGCTCAACGGTTCAGCAATCTTAGCGTGACAGTTGAAGGCCTGCTGCCTAAGATAGAGAACAGCATCAGTAGTAGATTTAATAGAGGCTATGCTTTTGTTATTGGTGTCGCTGGACTGCTCGTCGCTCTAATACAATTGCTTCGGACATATGAGAACCAGTGGATACCATGGCTCATAGGGGGACTCTCCGTTATTTTGCTGCTGGTCGCTTCTTTCTGGAAATCCAAGAATTAGTCTCAGCCTCCATTTCTTGCCCCTCCGCTTCCTCCCGCCTCGCTCTTCCGATCAGAAACTAGATTCTTCGCTGCGCTCAGAATGACCCCCTCACCCTGACCCTCTCCCCGCAAGCGGGGCGAGGGATGTTTAGCGCACGTTAGACGAATCCCGCCGGCCGGTGTCTCATTGACAAAACCCTGTTGGTGAGGAAATCGTTCAATGCCCGAAATCAGCCGGTTTTTCGGTATAATCATTGCTATGTTCTATGACGACCACGCGCCGCCACATTTTCACGTGCGTTACGGAGAGCAAAAGGCTATCATTGCTATCGATACGCTCACGATATTACGGGGTCAGTTGGCTCCGCGGGTACGTGGCTTGGTGATGGAATGGGCGGCTCTCCATAAGGAAGAGTTATTGGAGGACTGGACGCTGGCGAAAAACCAGGCGCCTCTGAAAAAGATTCAGCCCTTGGAATAACGTATGCTCAAAGACATCGTCGAAGTTCGCGTGCTGGACGGATACCGCCTTTACCTACGCTTTGAAGACGGCGTGCAGGGCGAAGTGGATCTGGGAACGATGATCCAGTTTGACGGGGTTTTCGCTCCGTTAAAGGATCGCGCTCACTTTGAGCAGGTCCGCGTCAATCCTGAACTGGGCACCGTTTGCTGGCCGAATGGCGCTGATCTCGATCCCGATGTGCTGTACGCGCGAATCACCGGCAAACCGCTTCCGCATTTCGAAAATAAACCTGTCAGCGGATAGAGAAAGCCTCACTCTTCAGATCATGAAGTAACGGGCGCCGCACGCGGCGCCCCTTCATCGGACTCCCCCTCACCCTCCCCTCTCCCTCCAGGGGCGAGGGGAGCATTAAGAGCCCTTCGACGTGCTCAGGGCGAACGGGTTGGGCGCAAACTCTAACCGGAATGAATGTAACCCGGTCGGGATGAATCCCGCCCCTACATCAAGATTGAGGAAAACGGGGAGGAGGGGCTAATTCTGCTGGTTCCGTTCGAGGTTCTCGACACGCTGGCGGAGCTGGTCGTCTTGCCGAGCGAGGTGTTCGAACGAGGTGCGGAGCAACGCCTGGGTTTCGCGGAAGCGTTCGTCAATCCGGGCTTGGTCTTGGGCGTATCGCCCTTCCACGAAGGTTGCGAACCCTTCGGCCACAAGCCGGACCTGATAACGAAGATCTTCGACCAGGACGCCGGTGTGGCGCTTGACTTCTTCCAACCGTTCGTTCATCTCCCCACGGAACTCTTGGAATTGCCGGTCGATTCCTTCGAAACGACCGTCGATCTGCTCGAATCTGTGATCAATCTGCTCGAATCGGCGATCAATGCCTTCGAAGCGTTGATCAACCTGTCCGAATTGTTGGTCGATCCGTTGCTCCAACGATTGGAACCGGGTGTCGAGATACTGAACGAGTTCCTGGTCCATGGCGTCTCCGCGAGTGGGGAGCGTATGCTTGTTCAGCCGGTCTTGTCAATGAGACACGGGAGACAGGGAAAGGTTAAAAGGCGAGGAAAGATTCTTCGCTCTAAACCGTCGCTGGCGCCTCGCCCCCTTCCCACAGCTTGACGGTGCGGTCGAGGCCGCCACTGATGATCCGGCGGCCATCGGGGGAGAAGGCGATCGAGCGCACCGGCTCCTTGTGGCCCTTCAAGGTCCGGATCGGACGCCCGGTCTTGATGTCCCAGAGCTTGATCGTGGTGTCGTCGGAGCACGACGCGACGATCTTGCCGTCCGGGGAGCAGGTGACGGCGCGCACCCATCCGGCGTGGGCCCTCACGGTGCGGATGAGCTTGCCGCTTGGCACTTCCCAGTATTTCATGGTCTTGTCCCGACTCCCGCTGACGAGAACGCTTCCGTCCGGAGAAAAGGCCAAGCCGCCGATCCAGTTTTCGAAGGCGGTCTCCCACCCTTCTTGCGACTCGACCCAGAAGCCGCGCCGCTCGATCGTGCCGTCAAATGGGTCGGACTTGTGCCCGTCCAAGGCACAGAGCTCCTGCCCGCTGGGCAGCACTTCGAACAGCGTCATGCCACCCACGTCATTGCCGCTGGCCAGCAGGCGGCCATCAGGGGAAAACACGGTGCAGATGTTCCAATGCCGGTCATAGACGTCACGGGGCAGGAGCGACAGCAATTCTGTCGCGGTGCTCACTTCCCAGATCTTGATATCCCGGTTCTCGTTCCCGCGGGCCAGCATGAGCCCGTCCGGCGAGAAGGAGAGTGAGTGGACGGCATGGTCGTAACGGCCGAACAGCATTCTGATGAACTCGCCGGTCTTGGGATTCCACAGGCGGATTGTCCGGTCGGTGGACCCGCTGGCCAGCATTTGTCCGTCCGGCGAGAAAGCGAGGCAGCGGACCGCATCCGAATGGCCCCGCAAAATCCTGAGCATCCGGCCGGTGTCGACCTCCCAGATCCGAATCGTGTGGTCCACGCTGCCGCTGGCCGCGACCGTGCCGTCGGGATGGTACGCCACTACCCAGATCGGGTCATGGTGCCCGCGAAAGACTCGGACCTCGCGGGCTCCGGCTCGCCAGTAAGCCTCGCAATCCACGACAGGGACCGGCGGGAACCCCGGCATTCCTGGAGGAAACGTGGCGGGGGGAGGGGAAGCCACACCAGGTGTTGCAGGGCTATCGGCCATCGTGCTTTCCTCTGGAAAAGACCCAGGTTTCCTTGGCTTGCAAAAGAGCGCAGGCGCTACTTATAATGGGCTGTTGACGCAATCCTTTTGAACGATGGTTACGATCATAACGGACCCTGAAAAAGGAAGTCAAGGAGGCCTGTCATGGAGCTGAGGTTTCAGCCGTCCCTGATCCAGGAAGTCATCGATGCCTTCATCGAAAAGACCGAGCGGGAAGGGGATCCGACGTTCTACAAGGAGTTCCATGAGCTGGCTGATCCCATCTATGAGAACTTTCCATTGGACGACCGGGAACCGGAGTTCCAAAAGCTGTACCAGTACCTGTTCGGGCACTGGGGCTTCGCGGATATCATTGACAACGCCTTCAACGAGTTTTCCGAGCTCAAGGGGCGCATCGGCATCACCCTGGTTCGCGGAGTGCTCAAGGAGGACCAGGAATCCGTGGACATCTTGCGGAAGTGGGGGACCGTCGAAGAGGACTTGGCCAAACAGTTTGAATCCAAGGGCCTCAAGGGAGTCGGGATCAAGCTTCTGCCCCGGCGCTTCTATGATCCAGCGTTGCCCCGCTTCTGCCACGAGCTCTTGCACATTAAGGACATGCTCGACTCGGCCTTTCTCTATGACCCGGACATCAAGGTTGGGAACACCCCTGGCGAGGAGAGTCTCATCCTGGCCCGGTATCGAGTCCTGTGGTGTCTCTCGATCGATAGTCGCTTGACACGGATGGGGAAGGAGGCGGTGTTCCCCAAGGAACAGCGGTTCCGGGAATTTTCCACCTGGTACCGCAAAATTCCCGGCAAACAACTGGTGGCCGTGTTCGAAGGTCTCTGGGCGACCGAGCACTTCACCCACCCGGAATTGATCGAGATGGCGACCGATACCCTCAAGGTCATTGACCGGGCGATCGAAGTGGAGGGAGCGGAGATCCCCGAACGCAAGAAAATCATGCTGATGCCGGGGTTCCCGTGTCCGCTTTGCGGCTTTCCCACATACAACTGGGTCGAGAACCTCGAGAAGGAAGTGGAGCCGGAAGTCTTGGACTATATCCGTCAAAACCATCCCGGCTGGGATCCCGAGTACGGGGGCTGCGACCGCTGCATCGAGGTGTACAAGCTCCGGGCCGCTGGAGTCATGGGGGATTAGCGCGCGCGAATGGGCGAAGACTTCGACAAGGGTCGGCGGGAGTTCCTCAAGCAGTCCGTCCTGTCGGTCGGCAAAACTGTCTACGAATACTACCAGCAACAGAAAGAGACCCCGTCGGAGACCGGTCCCAAGGAATCTCCGGTCAAGGTCCGGACGGATTGGTTGCGGCCGCCGGGGGCGGTCGCCGAAGAGCTCTTCCTGGACCGCTGTACGCGTTGTGGTGACTGCCTGCCGGCGTGTCCGTACGGGAGCATCAAGAAGGATGTCGCGACCGGCTATCCGGTCATTTTTGCCAACGAGTCCCCGTGTTATTTGTGTGAGGATTTTCCCTGTATCGCGGCCTGCGAGACTGAAGCCCTGCTTCCGGTGGGAGACCGCACGGAAGTGCGCATGGGGGTGGCGGTGGTCAGCCGGGCGGACTGCACGGCCGACCAGGGGTGCCGGTTCTGTCTGGCGAAATGCCCGGTCGAAGCACTTTCGGTTGATTTTATCGACCCTTATCCGGTCGTGGACGCGGCCAAATGCGTGGGATGCGGTATCTGTGAGCAAGTCTGCTCAACCGTGAATGATCGGATCGCCATCAAGGTCGTCTCGGGCAGGCGCCTCGAAACGGCCCCGCCAGCGGGAGCCTAAAAAGGGTTGTAATGCACATGCATAGGGCCTCAAAAAGGCCTTGACAACATTGGATGGGTTCTCCTATTCTTGGGAAGCTCAAGGCTTAGGGAGGCTGTGAGCGATGGGACCTCATTCAATGTCTGGTAATCCAACCGGCAAGGTCGGCTTGGCCGATGCCCCGGCAGTCGAGTTGGCTCTATCCCGCAGCAAAGTGTACCTCCTCCTCTCCTGGGGCTTCCTCTTCCCCGAGGAAGAAGAGTTTTACAACTACCTGCAAGACGGCGAGTTTGTGGAGGACGGTCTCTCCGCGGTCGAATCGTTGGAGAAAAGCTTTGACGCGGTGAAGGCGGCCCCGGCAGCCCGGGACCTCATCCTCCCGATTCGCAAGCTCATCGAACAGATCGGCGAGTGGGAACAGGAAAACTTCAAGACGTGGGAATTCAGCGACCTGCAGGACGAGCATCGGCGGGTCTTCTCCAACGTGATCAGCCTAGACGCCCCGCCCTACGAAACGCTTTTCGGGAACGAACACGTCTTTCAACAGTCCCACACCATGGGCGACATTGCGGGGTACTACAAGGCGTTCGGTCTGGAGCTGGCTGAAGTCGTCCATGAGCGGCTGGACCACATCAGCGTCGAGTTGGAGTTCTTGCATTTCCTCGCCTACAAGGAGTCATACGCGCTCTGTCACGACGGTGAGGAGAAGCTTCAGATCGTCGTGGACGCCGAGAAGAAGTTTGTGCGGGACCACATCGGGCGATGGGCGCCCTTGTTTGCTGACATGGCGTCGAAGAAGGCGCAGCGGGGGTTCTTCCACCTGCTGTGCGAGCTGTGCAAGGCCTATCTCAAGTTCGAATGCGCCTACCTCGGTGTCAAACCCCAGCCTTATAAAGAAACCGACTACAAACCGGCCACCTTCAATCCACCGGAAGGGGCCACGTTCGAGTGCGGGGCACAGGACCTCGGGAACGAGTTGACGGTCCTGCTGGATGAAGTCGGGGGCCGCTCCCAGATGGACGACGGCGACACGAAGGAAGGAAACGGAGATTCTGAGCGGACCGGTCATACATAGGGATCGGTCGGCGGCAGCAGCGTAGTCACGTGAGGCTTTTTAATAATCTGCGAGTCACACAGTCGTTCTTCGGTTAATTATTTTATTTCTTAGAGAGGAGGGGCTATCACTATGGAAATCATTCACACGAGGAACAGGGCCGTCGCATGGGGGGTGTTGCTGAGCGCCCTCGTCGTAGGCGTGGTCCTGACGCTGGGGCAGGTCCCGTTGGCCGTCAGCCAGCCGGTCACCATCCAGGCGAAGATGATCAAGGGACCCATTCCGATGGACGGAGCCAACCCCGTCTGGGAGAATGTTCCGGGTGTGGTGGTTCCGCTCACCGGACAAACCATCACCACGCCAATGCACCCCAACATCGCCGTCAAGTCGGTCTTCGTGAAGGCGGTCACGAACGGCAAGGAGATCGGCATCCGGCTGGACTGGGGTGATCAGTCCAAGAACGATACGACCATCGGCCCGCAGCATTTCCGTGACCAGGCGGCCATTCAGTTCCCGGTCAACACCAGCGGCGCCCCTCCCTTCCAGTGCATGGGGCAGTCGGGCGGCACGGTGAACATTTGGCGGTGGAATGCCGAGTGGCAAAAGGACCTCGGAAAGGACGTCGCTGGAATCTGGGACGTGGACAACGAATACCCGGCTATTTTCTGGGACTACTACTACGAGGAGCCGGCTGGCGGCGTGACCTACCTGGATCGTGTCGGGCGGAGCATGGGCCCGTTCAACACCGGCATCTGGTCGGGCAATATCCTCTCCGATCCTGAGTTGCGGATCGGGTCCGTCGAAGACCTCAATGCGAACGGGTTCAGCACCCTGACGACCCAAATCCACCAGGATGTGTTGGGGAACGGCGTGTGGGAGCATTCGGGTTCGCTCAAGGGAGGCTGCTGCACGGGTCCGACGTGGCGTGTGGTGTACAAGCGAGGGTTGCAGACGCAGGACCCCAATGACGTGCAGTTCAAGCTCGGCATGTCGGTTCCGATTGCGTTTGCCGTGTGGGATGGCCAGAACGTCGAGCGTGACGGGATGAAGGCGATCTCCACGTGGTTCACCCTGCATCTTCCGCAGTAAGGCGCATGGTCATACCGCTGCCGTAGGGAACGAATCCCCGGCGCGGTAGAAGATTTGGGCCCCGGGGGATCAGTTCAAGGATCCCCCGGGGTTTTTTATGCCCTTGAAAGGGGCAACGGAAGCGGCCCCATGCTCCCTTTCGGAGGGTCGCCAACCCTGCAGATTCAGTTGCATTTCCCTCTACGCTGGGTGTATAAAAACTGCAGGGGCGGCGCAAGGGAAACGCGTGTTTCTGCTTGCTTCTTTATATGCTTATGCTGTTCGGTAGCGAGGTGCCAAGATGAAAACCATGCTCTTGTTTCCCCCTACTTGGCATCCCTCCCAGCCATACCTGAGTCTCCCGTCGCTCACCGGCTTCCTCAAGCAAGAGGGCGTCACGGACATCATCCAGCGGGATCTCGGAATTGAGGTTCTCGACAGCTTCCTCAGCCAAGCCACCGGCCGTGAGACCTACGAGCGGATGCAGGAGAAGGTCAGAGCTCTGGAACGGCTGGGGACACAAGGGGAAACGGGTCCCTCGAGCCAGGAGCACCTCGCCCGGATGAAGGAAGCCCTCGACTGGTTTCCGCCGCTCTACGACCACGTCGAAGAAGCCAAATGGACCCTGCGCTCCGAGCAGTTTTACGATCCGGACAAATACCGGGAGAGCCTCTTCCTCATCGATCGCTGGCTCGCCTTCCTTTCGACGCTCTATTTCCCGACACGTATCTCCGTGGTCGACAACCAGTGGCGGTATTCTATCTATTCGTCCAAGGACATCCTGAAGGCGGTCGCGGACGAGCAGGAGAATCCGTACTTGGAGGTCTTCCGATCCCGACTGGTGCCGGACATCCTGGCGCAGGCCCCCGACCTGGTCGGCGTCTCGATCACCGCGACGTCCCAAATCATGCCGGGCCTGACCCTCTGCCGCTTGCTCAAGCAGGCGCACCCGGATCTGCATCTGACCATCGGCGGGAGCATCTTCACTCGGCTGGTGGACAACCTCCGGCGGGTCGAGGCGATGTTCCAGTTTGCCGATGACTTTGTGGTCTTTGAAGGTGAGACCGCCTTGCTGGAGCTCATCCATCAACTGGAGGGGAAGCGCGATTTCAGCAAGGTGCCGAATCTCATCTACCGGCAGAACGGGAAGGCCATCGTCAATCAGCCGTTCTTTTCAGAAAACATCAATGCGCTGTCGGCGCCGAACTTTGACGGCTTTCCGTTCCGCCAGTACCTCGCGCCCCAGTCCGTGCTCCCCATCCAATTTTCCCGCGGGTGCTATTACAAGGACTGTGCCTTCTGCGCCTTGACGCTGGATCACCAGAATTTCCGGCAGCGGGCCCCGGAAAAGGTCGTGGACGACCTGAAAGGGCTCATGGCGAGGTATCAGACGCCGTTCTTCTTCTTCACGGACGAGTGCTTCGCCCTGTCGCCGACCAGGCGTCTCTGCGGCCAGCTCGTCGAGGCCGGGGTCAACGCCCAATGGACCTGCGAGATGCGGTTCGAAAAGAACCTGACGCGGGACCTGCTCAAGTTGATGCGGGATGCTGGGTGCTTGAAGATCGTTTGCGGACTGGAGTCCTACAACCAGCGCGTGATGGATTTCATGAAGAAAGGGATCAAGCGCGAGCACGTCAACCGGATCATCGACGATTGCCTGGATCTCGATATGCCGTGCACTGTTATATCCTGATCGGCTTCCCCACCGAGACGGAGGCGGAAGCGATGGAAACCGCGAATTTCATCCTTGGGCACACCCGGCTGCACTCGTCCTACGGCTTCTCGTGCCAGCCCTGCCTCTTCGATCTGGAGAAAGAGGCGCCGATCATGAGCGATCCGGCCAGCTACGGCATCCGGCGGATCATGCGGCCGGCGTCGGAGGACCTCAGCCTGGGCTATTTCTATGAGGTGATGGAAGGGATGAAGCCCGACGAAGCGGAACGGGTCTACCAGTACGTGTACGAGAAGATCAGCGAGGTGGTGTGTGAACTCCCCTTCAATTACGGTATGGCAGACGGATTGCTGTACATCGCCCGCGCGAAGACGCACCCGGTCGCGACTGGGTAGCAGGGGCGTGATCGCTCCCGTAAAGGAGCCCTGATGGCCGAGTCCGTGATGACCCAGAAGGTTCGCGTCGGCGCCGAGACTGGCAGCGTGCTCTTGGAATATTTCCTGAAGGCCCTACTGGTCGCGGGGCTCTGCGAGCTCATCCTCTACCGTCTGGTGTCCCGATTGGGGATGCACCTGTCGAAGGTCGCGAAGGAGTACGTGGTCGTCGAGTATTTCCTGCGGGGGGCGTCGGCGATCGGCTTCGCCTTGATGAACTTTTCGGCGATCCTCGTGTTTCTCGTCCTGCTGGTGCTGCTCTTCTACAAGATGAACGGGCTGCTGGCCCGGCCCTTGGACCGGATCGTCGTGCCCATGGTGTCGCTGCTCCTTGCGCTGACGGCAACGTTCCTGCTGTTTCCGCCACGCATGCTGGGCGCGGTCGCCTACAACGGACTGGCGCTCGTGCTTTTGTGGACCCTCGTGATCCAGTATTGCCGGGCCAATCCTGCCCCGACGGCTCGGGCCCTGGCGCTCTGTTACGGGGCTGGCGTGTCGAGCTGGCTCTACTACCAGATTTCGACCACTACGTACGGGTGGTTGGGGATCGTCTCGACCCCGCCGCTGGTTCATGAAATCAGCCGCCTCGGTGAAGCCCTGATGGTGGTGGCGACCGTGCTCGTCTTCGCCGTGTACTCCGGATTCACGTTCCGGACGAAGAACCGGCAACAGCGGCGGCGGTCCCTGCAGTTCGCGGGCGCGTGGGTTTCGCTGTTCCTTGCCTTGCTGGTGATGGATGGCGTGCTCGAGGTCTTCGATCCCGCCCTGGCGAGGAACGTCCGCCAGGCGAGCCAGGGCATCGGCTGGATTTTCCAGATGGGGATGGGCTACACCTTCTACCTGCCGTTCGCGCTCTATGTGGCTGGCCTGCTGTTCTGGTCCTATACGGTCATCAAGCAGATCAGCATGGGGCGGCGCGCCGGCTACGGGCTGGTGCTGATGTTCATTGCGGGGTACGCCTTGCAGTTGTCCCATCTGACCCTGTTCGTGATCGTGGGTTTGTTGCTGCTGGTGAACGACGGGAGGATCGACGCCCGCGAATCGGTCGGCCAGATGTTCCCGGCGGGTATGCCCGATCGTCCCGCGGCCGCAGCGCCGGGCGTGTCCTGAGCGGAACGGGAATGACCGAGGGGGATGTGACCAAGATGGATGCCGGCACCGACCGAGACACGCAGACAGATGCCAAGCCGGCCGACGCGGCCGTTGAGGCACCGCTGAGCCTCGACGAAGAAATGGCGGAGATCAAGAAGCTGCTCGATGAAGATCCGGAGGACTTCCAGGCCCAGTGCCGCTTGGGCGAGATCTACTTCGCCAAGGGCATGCTCGATGAGGCGCTGGCGAACGTGTCGAAGGCCATTGAGATGGCTGAAGACATCCGCAAGCAGATGGACCAGTCGCTCGCCATGTACTATGCGAACCGTGGCACCATCCATGCGACGAAGGGGAACATCGACGATGCCATGGACCAGTACCGGAAAGCTCTGGAGATCAATCCAAGGGACGTCCTGGCGCTCTTCAATCTCGGACGGGCGCTGTACGACCGGGATGTATACATGGAGGCCATGCCGTTGCTGGAAAAGCTCGTGGAGGTCACCCCTGACGACCCGATCGCCTGGTTCCAGTTGGCGAAGGTCTATGAAAAGCTCGATCTGAGGCATGTTTCGGACCTCCATACGATCGACAGCGCCATCATGGCTTTTCGCCGGGTGCTCGAGCTCGACCCGCACAATCTGGAAGCGGCCTTCGCGCTGATGGAGATCTACCTGAACCTGCGCAAGCCGGAGGAGGCGATCGGGGTGCTGGAGGCGGCGGTTGAGAGCAATCCGGAGGAGCCACTGGCGTACTACAACCTGATCAGCACCTATGAGAAGGCCAAGCGGTTTGCCGAAGCTGACCAGACGCGCGAGCGGCTCAAGCAGCGGTTTGCCTCGCGGCGGGCCGCGCCGGAGTCGAAGGACAAGTAACCGGAGCCACTGACAAGGGAGCGCGCTATGTTTGGAAGCATGGGTATCACCGAGCTGGTACTGATTCTCTTCATCGTGTTGATCATCTTCGGGGCCGGGAAGCTCCCGCAGCTTGGTGAAGGGCTGGGCAAAGCCATCAAGGGCTTTAAGAAGTCGGTGCATGAAGCGGACGCCATCGAAGCGGAGGCCAGTGCGCAACAAGGGCAGATCCAGCAGCCAGGCGCGCCGCCCGCTCCGGACGCGGCGGCTGCGCCAGGGACCCAGCCCGCCGGCGCTCCGCCGTCATCTCCGTCTCCCACCGCGCCACCGCCTGTGAGATCGGAGCCACCGAAGGCATGAGGGCCACAGTTTGAGGTGAGGGGTCGTCTATGGACAGTAGCGTCATAGCCGTTGGCATCATCGAGACCTTTGCAGGCAACGGGAAATCCCGCAGCACAGGGGACGGCAAGCCGGCTGCGAAGGCAGGCATGCCGTTGCCGGTTAGTGTCGCGATCGACCCGCAGACCCAGTCCCTCTACTATGCGGAGTCCGGGTCCGATCGCGTGCGCCGGATCGAGCTGGCAACGGGCATCATCAGCCACGTGGCTGGCATCGGGGAAACCTGTTACAGCGGCGATGGCGGGCCCGCTGCAGAGGCGGGGCTGTACCTGCCGCTGGACGTGGCATTCGATTCGAAGGGCGATCTGTACATCTGCGATTCCGGGAGCAACCGCATCCGCCGCGTGGATATGAAGTCCGGGATCATTGACACCATCGCCGGGACCGGCGAGTTCGGCTTCAACGGCGACGGTCCTGCCCTCGAGGTGAATCTCACGTATCCCAGCGCCCTCGCGTTCGATTCGCGGGACCGACTGTTCATTGTGGATGGGCAGGCCCATCGCATCCGCATGTACGACCCGGAGACCAAGCTGATCACCACCATCGCCGGCACGTGGTCGAAAGACGACGACGACCGGGACAGTCCCTTGATCGCCAAGAACCTAGTGGTTCTCTCCGGGGACGCCATCGGGATCGATTTCAGCGACGACCACGGCTGGTTGCGTCCGGAGTGTTCGCCGGACGGCATGGACATGAGCGTGTATCGGGACGACGGAAAGCCGGGGGCCGAGGTCCGGTTCCATGACCCGGTCGCCCTCACCGTGGATGCGCATGACAACGTCTACGTGGCGGACAAAGGCAGCAACCGCATCCGGAAGATCGAGATGAAGACGGGGATCGTCACCACGGTCGCGGGCGTCTGTTTCTACGGCTACGACGGAGACGGCAAGCCGGCCACCCAAGCCATGCTCAACGCTCCGGAGGCGGTGCACTTCGATTCGTTCGGGCACATGTACATCTCCGACGCAATGAACCACCGGGTGCGGCGCGTGGAAGCGGGGACCGGCATCATCACCACAGTGGCCGGGAACGGTGAGAGCGGCTACAAGGACTCGGGCGCGATGGGCGGGTGCGGCATGGCCAAGTTTGTCAAGGCCGTGGACAAGGAGATGATCAAGCACGGCGATGGGCGCGTGGCTGTGGAGGCGGTGGTCAATTCGCCGGCCGGCCTCGCGCTGGACCAGAACGGGTTCCTCTACATCTGCGAGCGGGGCGAGAACAAGATTCGCCGGTTGAAGCTGTACTAGTGCTGGTCCTCCCACGCGCAAGGGAGGCCGTAATGATCGTAAATGGGGGTGACGATGGGCTGGAGTGCTCCTGCCGCCAAGGCGCGTCGCCGGGTCCAGGCTCTCCTCATGGCCCTGCTGCTTCTGATGATCGGGTTCTACGGGCTCGGCGTCCAGGTGGTCAGCTCGCAGGGGCTCTTCATCCGCTCCTTTTACATCCCTGGCGACCTGCCCATTGATCCGAAGTCGCCGGACTGGAGCAAGGCTTCCCCGATGGTCATTCCGCTCAGCGGCCAAGTCATCACGCGGCCGAGCCTGCCCGATCCGACCATCAAATCGCTGACCGTCCGCGCGCTCCATAATGGCAAGGAGCTGGCGTTCCTCCTGGAGTGGCAGGATCCGACGAAGAACGATCGCCTCACCCCCGGCACCTTCCGCGACGGGGTGGCCATCTCCTTCCCGCTTGGGGACGCCCCGGCCTTCTTCTGCATGGGGCAATTGGATCACTATTTGAACATCTGGCACTGGAAGGCCGACTGGCAGACCGATATCGACCGCCGGAAGGCGAAGGAGGATGAACGCAAGGCGGGCGGTGATGAGGGACAAATCCGGCGCTTCGAAGTCATTCCGCGCCGGGCCTCCTCGGTCGAGGACCTGTTGGGTGGGGGCTTCAGCACGCTCACCAGCAAACGCGGGCAGGGGACCGTGCAGGGGAATGCCGTCTGGGAGCAGGGACGCTGGCGGGTCGTCTTCAAACGCGCCATGGAGACACGGGATCCCGACAACGACGCCTCGTTCGGGCCCGGTCGCATGCAGACCGTCGCCTTTGCGGTCTGGAACGGAGAAAACAAGGAGCGCAACGGGCAAAAGGCCGTCGCGCCCTGGTTTCAGTTGATCATTGATCCGGTCCCCTCTGAACGAGTCGAGAAGAAGGAGAGCTGACCCCGATGCGTTATTTGAGAATCGTCGTGAGCGGCATGGTCTTGTTCGGCCTGGTGGGCATGGCCCAGGCGGCGTCGGACACGACGACCGACAAGAAAAGCGTGGCGCTGACGCCGGACAAGGCTGCGGACAAGAAGCAGAAGGACATCATCGCGATGGCCGAGGAGTTCGGGCTGATCGTCGGGCCGGTCACCGAGGACATCCGCAAGGAGCTGAACTTGCGCTCGGCCGAAGGCGTCGCGGTCTTCGAGGTGATCGGCGACAGTCTGGCGGAGTTGGCCGGCATCAAGGTGGGCGCAGTCATCGCCGAGATCAATAAAAAGCCGGTCCGCGATCTCGAAGACTTCGGGCGGCTGATGGCCGAGGTGCTCCCCCAGGGCAATTTCACGATCGGCACCTGGGAGCCCACCAATCCGGAAAATCAAGGTCAGGGCGGACAGATGAACTTCCATTTCGTGCCCAAGCGCACGGATTAGCGCGGGCCTCGTCTGAATGCGAGCGCAATCGGAGAGCGGAACATGAGACGAGGAGCAGTCGCGGCGGGCCTGGTGGCGTTCCTGCTGGTCGGGTTCGGCACCGCTCTGTTCCAAGAGGGAGCTGGGCAGGACAAGAAGACCCCGAAGGAACCCTGGATCGAGGAGATCGAGGGCATCTTCATTCGCTCGGAGGTCTGCCGGCAATGCCATGATCGGCACTATGAGGAGATGGCCGGGCTTCGCGAGATGACCATGGACCTCAAGCTGATGGGCCGGGTGGACGCGGCGCTGCTCCACGGGACGGCGTTGCCCTCGCCGGTCTTCCGCGCCGTGCTGGGGATCTGGCTGCAGACCAATCCCAGCGCGGCCAAGAAGCAACAGTGTCTCTCCTGCCATGCCCCGGCCGTGACGGTCTTCCCGCAGCACACGGACCGGATCATTAACCAGGTCATGTCCGGCAAGGTCACGGTCGAAGGCATCAGCTGCGCCTCCTGCCACCTGGTCGAAAAACTGGCCGACGATCCCAAGAAGATCCCATCCTTCCAGCTGACGGCCGGCAAGACCATGTACGGCCCGTTCAAGGATCCGGAAGACAACATGATCCATACCTCCTTCCAGTCTCCCCTTTACAAGGGCGCGAACTTCTGCACCGCGTGCCATTTCGAGAAGCTGCGCGACAACAGGAGTCCGACCATCGACAGCGAGATTCTGGAAGGCACCGTATGCCAGTCCTGCCACATGGAGCAGTCGACGGGAAGCTCGACATCGAAGCGCGGGGCCATGACGCGCGAGATCGGCCGCCATTACTTCCGCGGCATCGTGATCCCCGGGTTGATGCTGAAGAACCGGAACCTGCAGGCCGAGTGGATGCCGCGCCTCGAGGTGGACGCCAAGAAGAACGGCACCAAGGTGGAAGGCCAGGTGGCCGTCATGAACGGCGCCGTGCCGCACAATTTTCCGGACGGCGATCCCGTCCTCAAGCAGTTCTTCCTCACCGTCACCGTCAAGGATAAGAAAGGACGTCCGCTGGGGTCCTTCCAGAAGACGTTCGGGACCCCGTACGAGCAACTCCTGGAGCAACCCCTGGGCGACATCCTGGTCAAGGGCGGTACGACCACGCGGATCCCCTTCGAGCTGACGCTGAGCGAAGAGGGCGAAGGTCTGCAGATCGAGGCGGTCCTGACCTACAGCCTGATTCCCAAGCCTGCCCCCGCGCTGCTGGACGGCTACCTGAAAACGCTCCAGTCTAACGCGGAGCGCGAGCGTATCAAAAAACTGATCGCAGACTACGCGGAACCCCGCATCTTGACGTTCCGGACGAAACCCCTCTAGTAGGACAGCCACCCCACCCGTGCGTAGCTGAACATCGCGAGACAGGGAGCAAGCGAACTATGGGTTGGACATCTCGGTTAGTGAAGACGGTCGCAATCAGCCTCGCCATCCTAGGTGTGGTGGTGGGGGTCGGGTGGTTTCAAGGCACGTTTGCCGCCAAGGTCGACGAGGGCCCGATGACGCCGGACCGGGTCTTCCCGGCCTCCTCCAAGTGCAAGAAGTGCCACATCCGCGCCAATGAGGAATACGAAGAATCGACCATTGCGCGGGCAATTGTCTCGCCGACGTTCCGAGCCATGTTGGAAGACTATGTGAGCAAGGGAAAGGACAAGCGCTATTGCCTCAACTGCCATGCGCCCCAGTCGGTCGTGTTCCCGGATCTGGTCGATTCCATGGTCAAGCAAATCATCTCCGGGGACCTGACGTTCGAAGGGGTCGGCTGCATCCAGTGCCATCTCATCAAGGCGGTGGATCCGAATGTGAAAGGCCACCCCTCCGTCAAATTGGAGCCGGGTCGGACCGTCTTCGGAGGCTATAAGGATTTCCTTGAGAGCAAGGCGCACGATTCGCAGTACCTGGATATCTTCAAGAAGTCGGACCTTTGTCTTGCCTGTCATACCGTTGCCCCGCCAGGGGTGCCGACGGCCGAAGCCGTCGGGAATTGGAAAGGCAGCAAGGCGGCCAAGGAAGGGAAGAACTGTCAGACCTGCCATATGCCGCAGGGCTTCGACTCGTCGGCGAACGAGGAGAAGAAGCGGGACATCGCGGGGCACGAGTTCAACGGCAAGTCCACGGCGCTCCGCAAGCAGGCCTTTGAACTGGACTATGAAACCGAAGTCCAGGGAGCCCAGACCAAGGTGGCCGTCAAGTTGAAAAACCTGGTCCCCCACAATGTGCCCACCACGCACCCGATCTGGAATCAGGTGTATCTCCAAGTCGTCATCAAAGGGCTGAACCTCCGGGAGGTCTATAAAGAGAAACGTACCTACGGTCGCATCTTTGCCGATGCGAAGGGCAATCGGACGCTGATGGACCATGATGCGGTCAAACTGCT
>WNGA01016301.1_pt1 | contig 16293 bp, 13 predicted proteins | sample 5400061 | NCBI WGS metagenome assembly WNGA01 (sample SAMN13153366, study PRJNA577476) | soil metagenome | isolation source: 100 cm soil or saprolite under grassland replicate 2 | place: USA:California | collected 2016-06-15 | reverse complement strand
TGGCCACCGAGATAGGCGAAGACCGCCGAGAACGTGAAGGAACCGATGAACAGCCAGCACACCATCGCCGTGGTGCGCGCGGTCAGAAACACCGACTCCTTGAGCTGAGCGACTGAAAACGACGTTCCGGGCACCAGTGCGAGACCGGTCAGAAGCGTCGCGAACAGGGCAACGGTGACGACGCGGCGATCCACGTCCAGATGGGTAATCCCGCACACAATCAAATAGGCGAAGAAGGCCGCAGCCAGCACGCCGTAGACCTGGACCAGGATGACGTTTCCTCGCCGCTTGTAGTCGGCGCCATAGCCGACCGCGAGCAGGAGTGCGCCGAGCGAGCCCATGGCCGCCGCCTCCGACGGCGTGGCGAGGCCGAAGATGATGGAGCCGAGCGCCGCGCCGATGAGCCCGGCCAACGGCGCGAACGACGTCAGCAGCGCCCACAGCACGGTCAAGACCGGCACGTTTCGCTCTTCGGCCGGCAGCTTCGGCGCCAGCTTCGGATTGAGCAGCGACATGATGATGACGTAGAGCATGTAGAGCCCGGCCAGCATGATGCCGGGAAAGAAGGCGCCGGCGTAGAGCTTCACCACGGAAACGCCGGCGGTGGCACCGTAGAGAATGAGCATGACGCTCGGCGGAATGAGAATACCGAGGCAGCCGCCAGCGCACACCACGCCCGATGCAATTTTCACGTCATAGCCGGCGCGCAGCATAGCCGGAAACGCCAGCAGCCCCATGAGCGTCACGCAGGCGCCGACGATGCCCGTTGCGGTCGCAAAAATGGCGCAGGTCGCGAGCGTGGCGAGCGCGAGCGAGGCCGGCACCGGACCGGCCGCAAGCTGAAGCGAACGGAACAGGCGGTCGAGGATGTTGGCGCGCTCGATGATGTAGCCCATGAAAACGAACAGCGGAATCGAGATCAGCACGTCGTTCGTCATCACCGAATAGGTACGCTGCACGAGCAGGCTGAAGATCAGGTCGCCCATCGCGAAATAGCCGAAGAACACGCCGAGCGCCATCAGCGTGAACGCGATCGGGAATCCAAACATGATGAAAACGACGAACAGCCCGAGCATGATCACGCCCAGCTCGGGGTTGCCGATACCGAACATCAAATGTCGCCCCTACGCTGCCCGATTTCCTCGAGCTCCTTGACCACCTGGTAGTCGCCGTGCTCGGCCTTCTCGAGCATGATCTTGTCGAGCTCCTCGACGTCGTGCAGGCGCTTGGGCCATTCGCCGGTACGGATACACATGATGCAGCGGATAACCTCGACTATCCCCTGCATCACCATGAGCACGCCAACGATCGGGATCAGCGACTTGAAATGGTAGACCGGCGGCCCGAAGGGGCTCGCCGAAGAGTGTTCATGCACTAGCCACGACAGCTTGGCGTAACCGTAGCCGGCGTAGACGAACGCCAACATGCCGGGGAAGAAGAACAGGAAATAGAGCACCAGGTCCCATTTGGCTTGGGTGCGCGGGGACCAGGAGCGGTAGATGAAATCGCCGCGCACATGGCCGTTGCGCGAAAGCGTATACGCGCCGGCCAGCATGAACAGCGTCCCGTAGAGCATGTAGCTGGCGTCGAACGCCCATTCGGTCGGCGCCAGGAACAGGTAGCGCATGAACACTTCGTAGCTGGTGGTGAACGTGAGAATGACGATGCACCAGCCGGCGGTCTTGCCGATCCAGGTGCTGATCTCGTCTACGATGAGCAAGACGCGATTCATGCCTCTCCCGCGGCGCTTCTCATTCGGCTTTCGAGCGAGTGAAACGACGAAAGGCCCGCACGGCAAGAGCCGCGCGGGCCCGTTGCGCGGTCCCTATCCGAAGAAGTGCTTGTAGGCCACCTCGAGTTGCGGGGTGGTCAAGTTATTGGTGAGGAAATAGGGCGAGACTCGCTTCGCCCACGCCTTCTGGGAGTTGAGGACCTTCACGAAGAACGGGTCCTTATTCGCTTCAATCACCTTGTCCCAGGCCTTGAGTTGCGCCTCGAGCACCGAATCCGGCGTCTTGATGACATTGACGCCGCGCTTCTTGATCTCCTCGAGATCCTTCGAATAGCGGTCGTGGGCCTGGGCGAACTGGTCGGCCGTGGCGGCGAAGGCCGCGTATCGCAGGATCGCCCTGAGTTCGGCCGGCAGCGCATTGTACCTCGCCTTGTTGAAGCTGATCTCGAAACACTCCTGCTGCTGGTGATGGCTTCGCACCATGAAGTACTTGGACACGTCCGGGAAGCCGAGCAGAAGGTCGGACGAGGGGTTGTTGAACTCGGCCGCGTCGATCAGGCCGCGGTCCAATGCCGGCACGATCTCGCCGCCCGGCAAGATCGTCACCGAGGCTCCCATCTCCTTGAACAGGTCGGCCGAGAGTCCGACGGTGCGATATTTCAGGCCCTTGAACTCGTCGGCGCTCTTGACCTCCTTTTTGAACCAGCCGAGCGGCTGGTTCATCATCGGATAGTAGAGCAGGCCGACGAGGTTGAGCTTGAGGATGTCGTTGATCAGCTCGTTGTAGAGCGCCTCGCCGCCGCCGTAATAGAACCAGGCCAGCATGCTGTGGGCGTCCCAGCCGAACGACGGCGGGGTGCCGAACAGCGAGGCGGCCTTGCTCTTACCGTACCAGTACACGGTCACGCCGTGGCCGGCGTCGAGGACGCCCGAATGCACCGCGTCCTGCAGCTGGAAGGCAGGCACCACGGCGCCAGCGGCGAGCACGTCGAGCTTGAGCCGTCCACCCGACATCTCGTTGACCTTCTTGGCGTAGTCGACGGCAAACTCGTGGAAAATGTCCTTGGTCGGCCAGGTCGACTGGTATTTCCAGGTCACGGTCTGCGCCCGCGACACCTGCGGCATGGCGACCGCGGCCGCGCCGGTGATGGCGGCACCGGCGAGAAACTTGCGCCGGGTCGCGGACTTGGACATGCGGGATCGTTCAGCACTCATGGGCATTGCCCTCCTTTGGGTTTCTCAAGTGTCCTGGCGGCATTCTTGGAGCCGCTTGGGTTATGAACCGTCCGGACAGGTTCCCTATTCCGGGTAAGGCAGGTTGTAGGGGGTGATGTCGCCGTGCACAAGGCTCGAATTGTCTCGCCCCACGCTGCGGGGGAGCGCGCGCGGCCGAGGTTGCAAGCGGGCTTGACAGCGCCGGCCGACCGATCACAGGCAGCGCCCGCGCCACCGGGTCTTGGCCCCTCGCCTGTGCTAAAGTCAAAAGATGGCGGCAGCCAAATCAGAGGCATGGCTCCCACCGCCGTGAACGGGCCCTATCGCCCAATTCAGGCTCGATTGATCGGCTAGTGTCCCGATTCCGAAGTTCGCAAGCCCTTGCGGCACCGCTTTCGTGCGAACTTCGGAATCAAAAGGGACACTAGCAAACATATGACTCTAGTGTGGTTTTTGGATTTGAAGTTCCTATGCGAGCTCGCTGCATACTCGTAGGAACTTCAAATCCACCACGCTAGGCCACCACCCACGACCGCAATTTCGACCCGCTGCCGGCAGACAGGAGAAGCCCCGTGTCACGCCTCCTTTCGACGCTCGCCATCATCTGGCGGCTTGCTCGTCCGTATTTCTTTTCCGAAGACCGCTGGGCCGGCCGCGCTCTGCTCGGCGTGGTGATCACGATCGAGCTCTCGATCGTGGCCATCAACGTCATGCTCAATCAATGGAACAACCGCTTCTACAATGCGCTGCAGGAGCGCAATTGGGACGCGTTCGTCTCCGAACTCGGCTTTTTTTGCATTTTGGCGACGACCTATATCGTGCTCGCGGTCTACCAACTCTATCTCAATCAATGGCTGCAGATCCGGTGGCGGCGCTGGATGACGCAGCACTACCTCGATCGTTGGCTTGCCAGCGCCAATCACTACCGCATGCAGCTCCTCGGCGATGCCGCCGACAATCCCGACCAGCGCATTGCCGAGGACATCAACATGTTCATCGATCGCACGCTGACGATCACCGTCGGATTGCTCAGCGCGATCGTGACGCTGTTCTCCTTCGTGGTGATTCTATGGACGCTCTCCGCGGCCGCACCGCTCCATCTGTTCGGTGCGGGCTTCGCCATTCCAGGCTACCTGGTGTGGGCGGCGTTGCTCTATGCGGCGGTCGGAACCACGCTCACCCATCTCATCGGCTGGCCGCTGATCTCGCTCAATTTCCGCCAGCAGCGGTTCGAGGCCGACTTCCGTTTCAACCTTGTCCGGGTGCGCGAGAATTCCGAGCAAATCGCGCTGCTGGGAGGAGAAACCGCCGAGCGAGAACGGCTGCTCGAGCGCTTCGGTTACGTCGTCGGCAACTTTCTCCTGATCATGCAGCGTACCAAGCAGCTGACCTTTCTGACCTCGGGCTACAGCCAGATCTCGATCGTCTTTCCCTTCATCGTGATCAGTCCCGCCTATTTCGCCGGGGCGGTTCAGCTCGGCGGGCTGATGCAGACCGCCTCCGCGTTCACCAGCGTACAGAGCGCGCTGTCGTTTTTCGTCAACGCCTATCGCCAGCTCGCCGAGTGGCGGGCGGTGATCGCGCGACTCGACGGCTTCAACATCGCGGCCGAGCGAGCGCGGGCCGCGGCGACCGCGACGCCGGCGATCGCGGTATCGGCGCGCGAGGGCAGAGATCGCGTCGAGATCGACGACCTTCTGGTGCGGCTGCCGCAGGGGACCGCGCTAGTCGCCGCCAACGACATTGCCATCGCGGCCGGCGAGCGGGTGCTGCTCACGGGTCCGTCCGGCGCGGGCAAGTCGACCCTGTTGCGGGCGATCGCGGGCACGTGGCCGTTCGGCGCGGGCACCATCCGGGTGCCTAAGGGGGCCAAGCTGATGGCGCTGCCGCAGCGACCTTATTTCCCGATCGGTACGCTGGCGGCCGCGGTCACCTATCCCGCCGAACCCGGAACCTTCGGCGCCGAGGCGCTCGCCGAGGTCATCACCGCCGTCGGTCTGCCCGCGCTCGCCGGGCGGCTCACGGAGGAGGCGCACTGGAACCGAATGCTCTCGCTCGGCGAGCAGCAACGCCTCGGCATTGCCCGCGCCATTCTGCAGGCGCCGGATTATCTTTTCCTCGACGAAGCGACGGCTTCGCTCGACGAGGCGGCGGAAGCCGCGCTCTACCGCCTTCTCAACACGCGGCTCAAGCGCACCACGATCGTGTCGATCGGCCACCGCTCCACGCTCGCCGCCTTCCACCGCCGCGGTCTCGTGCTCGAGCGCGATGGCGAAGTCAGCCGGTTGCGTGAGGCCGCGCTCGAACCCGCGGCGGAATAACGGCAACAGCCGGTTGGCCGCTCCGCCGGCCGCTCCGACGACGACGGCGGCCGTGCGCGCGATCGGGTTCTCGAAGGCCTCCACGCCTCCCTGGTGACGACCTCAGGGTCGGTTGCGTTCACGCCAAAAGCAACGGGCGGCGGACCGTAAGGAACCGCCGCCCGCCGATCGTGCCGATATGGGCTTACTTCAGATTGGCCATGGCCGTCAGATCGAACTTGCCGGTCACGACGAAAGACGCGCTGCACCAGCTGGAGCCGAACCCAGCCGGATTAATCGCGGTGAAATCCCCCGAGAACCGTGCCGTGTGGTCGCTCGTGAAGGCGTTGCAGTCGCCCTTGTTCAGGTCGGAGTCGTAGTAGCGGAAATCGAGCGTGAACACGCTCTTGGTGATACCGATGCCGACGTTCCAGTTGGTATAGCTGCGGTAGGGAATGCCGTTCGGAAACGGCGGCGTGCAGCCGGGAACGGCGCCGGTCTGGGTGCAGTAGAAGTTATCGCTCGTGCCCAGGAACCAGTGGCCCGCCTCGCCGGACAGGAACAGTCCCCAGCCCTCCGGCATGGCGCTGCTCGGTGCCGTGAACTTGGCGCCGCCCGAGACGTAGGTGCCGGGGGCACCGGAATTGAGCACGGATGGCGAATAGAACACGGCGCCGCTGAAGGCGACCTGGTCATTCACCGTGAAGGTGCCCTTGGCATAGCCCTCCACGAAGCTCAGATCCCTTTTGATGACGTTGCCGTTGATCGGCAAGCCAAAACCCCCAGCTGCATTTGCAAGACAGTCGAGGCCGAACACCGGGGCAAGGCTGCCGTTGAAGCACTCCCCGCCCGGATACCAGTAGTACCAAACGCCGAAATCGAGCGCGAGCGGACCGAAGGTCGGCCGGAAGCCGGCGAAGCCGTCGATCTCGGCGGCCGCGCGGTTCGGGAACGAGATGCTCTCGCCCGCAATGCCGGCGTAGAGCTGCAAGTCCTTGGTCACGTTGTAGCGCGGCTCGAAATAGGCGGCGACCGACGGCTTGTGGTTGGATTGGGTGATGCCGCGGAAGATATAGTCCGACGTGATCCCCCCGCCGAACGCGACGTCCCACGGGCTCGGCGGCGCCGGCGGCGCTGCCAGTGCCGTGACCTTCTTATCGGCCGCCAGTGCCGGCGTCGCAAGCGCGACCGCGGCCACTGCACTCAAGATAAACTTTTTCATCTGTCGCCCCTTTCAAATGTAACGCCACCCCGGCGGCTCTGCTGCTCGTCCGATCGCGACTTTAGTTTTCCCCGCAGTCGCGTCCCCTTGCAGATGTCCGAAACCTAACAACGCGCGAAGACACGTGAGAAGGAGATTCACGCGGCAGTTGGCGTATTTTTAGGCGAATCCGGCCTTTTCAGATCGAAAGAATCCAAGTGTTGCGATTCCAACACAACGGCGGGCCGTGGATTAAGGACGAAGTTTTCCGGCCTGCCTGCGCGCGGAAGTGAGCCGAAGTCGGATAAGTCCGACTTCAAGCCGGGACAGGCACGGAAGATGCGAGCGGCGAGGTCTGCCTCAGGCGGCAGCCGCCTTCTTGCGATTGGCCTCGAGCCGGGCGTCGACCAACGCAACCGTGGCATCGATGACCGCATTGCGCAGGCCCTTCTGCGCCGCGATCGCCTGCACCAGCTTGTCCGCGCGTTCGATATTCGGCACGCCGTTATTGAGCGCGCGGGCGGCCGACGACGGGCGCGTGAGCGACTGCGCGGCGGCGGCGTACTTCTCGAACGGCACCAGATCGTCCCGCTTGGCGCCGAGCTTGACGCAGAGGTCGACCACGAAATTGTAGACCGCGCGCGACGCCTCGACGTCGCGATGCACTGCGTCCTTGATGTCGATTGCGCCGTCCTTGGTGACACAGCGGTAATTGCCGGTCAGCAGCATCGCCCACTTGGCGAGCGGCACGAAGATCGACTCGTGCACCTTGAGCTTCACCGGCAGTTCGATCTTGCCGTCACCGGTGTCGAAGCGGACCGCCTCGATATCGTCCTGCAGCCGGCGGAGGATGGCGGTGTCCTTGTCGGACTCGAAACGCGCGACCTTGAAGTTGGTCGGCAGCGTGACCTGCAGCACGTTGACCTTTTCCTCCGGCGGGCGGATCGCCTGCGGGTCCGGGCTGCACAGCGTCAAGAACCGGGGATCGAAATTGTCCCAGACGCTGGGGTCGGTATAGGCGACCTTCAACGCGTCGGTGTTCAGGCCCGGGATGCGCTTGAGGTAAGGCAGCGGCGGCATGTTCATGATCGACATGCAGGGCACTTTGGACCTGGCCACGGCGTCGAGCAGCTGGCGCACGCCGGGGGAACGGTATTGCGGCTCCTGCATCCCGAGGCCGACGAGATCGTACTCGGTCGGATCGACGTCGGCGGGGCCGCCCGCGGACACCTTGCCCGGGAGCTTGCGCGAGTCGATCTCGATCGGGTCTTTGCGGCCCTTGACCGGCAAGCGCACGCGGAAGCCCTCGGCATTGATCAAGTCCGCCTCCGCGGGAAGGCACACCAGCTTCACCTGATGACCGCCGAACAGCAGCTTGGAGGCCAGCAGCGACCCGTAGGACGCGCCCATGATCAAGATGTTGTGAGTCGCCGGCATAGCGAACCTCCTCCGCGTGGGGGTGGAAGAACGAGAGCGTTCATCCTTCTCGCGCCGGCAATGCTATTCGGCCCGCCATCCCCACGCAATCCGGATCGCCATGGCATTGGCGGCCGCGGTGCCTACGCGAGGCCTGTCCTAGGTGAGTGAGCCGTTCGCCCGAGCGCGCTTCCGGCGGCGGACGCGATCGCCTCCCTCTCCCGTGGGGAGAGGGAGCCGACCGGTACCATCGTCAGGCCCGTGCTTGGTCGCGGGAGATATTACGAGGAGGTCCCGCCGCCCGAACCGCCGCTGCCGCCCCCGGACGTGCCGCCCATGGGCGGCCAGGCGGGCGGAGGGCTGTAAGACGGCGCCGGGCTTGGGGCGGGAGCGGGCTTCGGCGCCGCCGGCTTCGCAGCGGCCTTGGCCTTCGGCGCCGCCGGCTTCGCAGCGGCCTTGGCTTTCGGCTTCGCCTTTTTCGCCGCGCTCTTCTTCGCCACGACGCGCTTTTTCTTACGGGCCGGCGCGGCTTTTTTCCCCGACTTCCGTTTCTTCGTCTTCGACTTCGCTTTCTTCGCTTTCTTCGCTTTCTTCGCCATGATCGCCTCCCGATCTTTGCGGCTTCGCTACTGTCACTTCGCCAGCGCAACGGACGCTGCCGCTGCGTTGGATCCCCGCTTCCCGGCGAGCGCCTCGGGTTCGGGGCCTCCGGTCGCCCAGTCGATGAGCTCGGCGGTGTGGACGACCGGGATCACCGTGCCCGCAGCAATCTGCGTCATGCAGCCGATATTGCCGGCGGCGATCACGTCGGGCTTGAGCTTTTCGATATTCCCGACTTTACGCTCGCGCAACCTCCTCGCAAGCTCCGGCTGGAGCATGTTGTAGGTGCCGGCCGAACCACAGCACAGATGTCCTTCCGGTACATCTTTCACCACGAATCCAATCTTGCAAAGCAATTCTTTCGGGGCGCGTGCGATTTTCTGACCGTGCTGGAGCGAGCAGGCCGAATGATACGCGACCACAAGCCCCGCCGGGTCGCGCTCGGACGACAGTTCGAGGCCGCTCAGATACTCGCTGATATCCTTGGCGAGCCGCGACACGCGCAGAGCCTTGGCGGCGTAGGTTTCATCGGTGCGTAAGAGGTAGCCGTAGTCCTTGACCGTGGTGCCGCACCCCGAGGCCGTGACCAGGATCGCGTCGAGGCCTTCGCCCTCGATCTCGACGGTCCAGGCGTCGATTTGCCGGCGGGCGGCGGAGAGCGCCTCCTGGGCGCGCAGCCCTCATCCGCAACCACGACCTCGATGCCATGGCGGGTGAGGACGCGGATGGCGGCCGCGTTGATGGCGGGGGCGATCACCGGGCTGACGCAGCCGGTCAACAGCGCCACCCGGCCGCGGCGGGGGGCGCACGGCGGGAATAGGCGCCGCCCCGACCCGGCGAACTTCGCCGGCAGCCGGGCGGGCGCCAATCGCAACATGGCCGCAACCGGCTTAAGCCCCAGCGCGGCAAACAGGCCGGCGAACGGCTTGCCCAGGCGCGCCGCGGCGAGCGCCCGGCGCAGCAGGTCGTTGTTCGGCAGCACGCGGGCAAGGAGCGCGCGCAGCAGGCGGTCGACGCGCGGCCGCGCATAGGTATTCTCGATATGGGCGCGGGCGTGGTCGACGAGGTGCATGTAATGCACGCCCGACGGGCAGGTGGTCATGCAGGCCAGGCACGACAGGCAGCGATCGATATGCTTGACAACCTCGGCGGTCGCCGGCCGGTCGTGCTCCAGCATGTCCTTGATCAGGTAGATGCGCCCGCGCGGCGAATCGAGCTCGTCCCCGAGCAGCACATAGGTCGGGCAGGTAGCGGTGCAGAAGCCGCAATGCACGCAAGTGCGCAGGATGCGGTCCGCTTCCGCGATATTCGGGTCGGCGAGTTGCGCGAGGGTAAAGCTCGTTTGCATTGGATCATACCCCGGCCCACATCCGCCCTGGATTGAGCACGCCCTTAGGATCGAAGCTCTCCTTCACCCGCTTGGTCAATGCGGCAACAGCGCCATCCTGCGGCGCGAACACGTCGATCGCCGCGCGCGCCGAGGCCGGCGCGCGGATCAGCGTCGCATGCCCCCCGGTCGCGGCCACCGCGCGGCGCACCAGCGTCGCGCCGGCATCGTCGGACGCGCCGAGCGCGACCCAGATCAGGCCGCCCGCCCAGTCGTAGAACATCTGCGCCTGCGCCCCCTTTGCAATCATTGCGGCAAGCTCGGCGCCACGGCTTGGTGCGGTCGAGACGCGCCAGAGCGGCCGCTCGTCTTGCAGGGGCGAAAGATTCGAGCGATTGGCCGCAAAGGGGATGACGTCGCGCACCGCTTTCCAGAACGCGCGCGAGCGCGGCGCCTCGGCCGTCGCGAGCTCGCCGAACGGCTTCATCAGCACCTCGAGCGTGCGCGTGCGCTCGGCGACCGAGGGCGAAAACCCCTCGAGCCGCAACGCGGTGACGGCGCCGCCCGCGATCTCGTCCGCCGCGATGCGGCCGGCGACCCCCGCCGGCAGGTGCGCGGCGCCCGACACGTCGCAGGACGACCCCATGGCGCAGGTCATGGCCTCGACCGCCCGCGCCGGTTCGAGACCCAGGATCAACAGCGTTTGCTCGGTCTCGGGCCGGGGCAGCACCTTGATCGTGACCTCGGTCATGGCGGCGAGCGTGCCCCAGGAGCCCGCGATCAGCTTGCAGAGGTCGTAGCCGGTGACGTTTTTGACCACCCGGCCGCCGGACTTGAAAGTTTCGCCGCGGCCGGACACCGCCGAGAAGCCGAGGAAATGGTCGCGCCCGGCGCCGGCCTTGATCCGGCGCGGGCCGGAAACGTTCGCCGCCAGCGCGCCGCCGATCGTGCCGCGGCCGGCGACGCCGCCGAGAATGCTGGCGTAGTCCATGGGCTCGAAGGCAAGCTGCTGGCCGTTGGCGGCGAGGAGCGCCTCGATCTCGGCGAGCGGCGTGCCGGCCTTTGCCGAGAGCACAAGCTCCTCGGGCTCGTACAGGGTGACGCCGGTCAGCGTGGAGAGATCGAGCGTGAGGTCCGTTTGCGCGGGCCGGCCGATCGCGCGCTTCGAGCCGTGCCCGACGATTTCCACCGTCTTGCCTTCCGCCAGCGCCCATTGCACCGCCGCCTCGACATCCCTGGCATCGCGGGGTTGGACGGTGTCGGCCATCGCCGGTTCAGAACCTCGGAATATCCGGAAACGCCACCCGCCCGGCGTGCACGTGCATGCGCCCGAGCTCGGCGCAGCGGTGCAGCGTCGGAAACACCTTGCCCGGGTTGAGCAGACCCTTGTCGTCGAAGGCGCATTTGAGCCGCTGCTGCTGCTTGAGATCGGCCTCGGAGAACATCGCCGGCATCAGATCGCGCTTTTCAACGCCCACCCCGTGCTCGCCGGTGAGCACGCCGCCGACCTCGACGCAAAGCTTGAGGATGTCCGCGCCGAATTGTTCCGTACGCTCGAGCTCGCCCGGCTTGTTGGCGTCGTAGAGAATGAGCGGGTGGAGATTGCCGTCGCCGGCATGGAAGACGTTGGCGACGGCGAGCCCATAGGTTTCGGACAGCTCGCGCATGCGCTTGAGCACCTGCGGCAGCCGCGCCCGCGGGATGGTGCCGTCCATGCAGTAATAGTCGGGCGAGATGCGGCCGACCGCCGGGAACGCCGCCTTGCGCCCGGCCCAGAACAGGAGCCGCTCCTGCTCGGAGGTCGAAACCCGGCAGGTCGAGGCGCGGCAGGATTTTGCGATCGCCTCCACGCGCGCGACCAGGTGATCGACTTCGGCGCGCGGACCGTCGACTTCGATGATCAACAGCGCCTCGACGTCGAGCGGATATCCGGCATGCACGAATTGCTCGGCCGCATGGATCGCCGGCCGATCCATCATTTCCATGCCGCCGGGAATGATGCCCGCGCCGATGATTTTGGCCACGCACTCCCCGGCATCCTCGGACGAGGCAAACCCGACCAGCACGGCGCGCGCGCAGTCGGGCTTCTTGAGGAGGCGCACGGTGATCTCGGTGACGACGCCGAGCAGTCCCTCCGAGCCGGTGATGATGCCGAGGAGATCGTAGCCGCCGGCGTCGAGATGCTTGCCGCCGACGCGGACGACTTCGCCCGTCATCAGCACCAGCTCGCAGCCGAGCAGGTTGTTGGTGGTCATGCCGTATTTGAGGCAATGCACGCCGCCGGAATTCTCCGCCACGTTGCCGCCGATGGTGCAGGCGATCTGCGAGGAGGGATCCGGCGCGTAGTAGAAACCGGCGTGCTCGACCGCTTCTGTCACGGCAAGATTGGTCACGCCCGGCTCGACCACGGCGAGGCGGTTGGCGAGGTCGATCTCGCGGATGCGGTTGAACTTGGCCATGCCGAGAAGGACGCCGTCGGTGAGCGGCAACGCGCCGCCCGAGAGCGAGGTGCCGGCCCCGCGCGGCACCACCTTGATGCCTTCGGCGTGGCAGAACGCGAGCACGCGGCTCACCTGCGCCGTGGTCTCGGGCAGCACGACGACCATGGGAAGCTGGTGATAGGCGGTCAGCCCATCGGACTCGTAGGGGCGCATCTCGCGCTCGGCGGCGATCACGCCCTCACCCGGCACGATGGCGCGAAGCGCCGCCACGATGCGCTCGCGGCGGGCGAGCACGGCTTGATCCGGCGCGGGCATTGCGAGCGACACGTGCGCGCTCCTCGGGCCGATTGCGGGCCGATCGCGACCCCTCTCGTTACGCCATCTTTATAGCGGCAACGCGCCCTGAAATCGCGCTGTTCCGCAAAAAAACTGCGCGCGTCACGGCAGCGGGACAAATTGTCCCTTTGGGCCGTTGACACCGCCGGCACTTAACGCCATTCGAACAGCGCGGCGATCGCGATCGCAAGTCGGCTCGAGCCGACTTGCGCGTTTATGAGCGGCGGGTTTCGGGTCGATCCGGGACCGGCGCCGGGCCGGGGGCGGCGTCGATCGGAATTCCAAACAGGAGAAAAATGATGAAGACCTTGATGATTGCCGGGATTGTTGTTGCAGCTTCGACCGGCACGGCATTGGCGCAGGATGCCGCCGCTGGCGAGCAGGTGTTCAAGCGATTGTGCTCGCCCTGCCACGACATCGGGCCGGACGCCAAAGTCAAGCTCGGTCCCCCGCTCAACGGCATCGACGGCCGCAAGGCCGGCATCTTCGAGGGCTTCAACTACTCCCCGGCCAACAAATCGTCCGGCATCACTTGGAGCGAGGAAGCCTTCCCCAAATATATCCGCGCGCCGATGCAAGAGATGCCGGGAACCCGCATGGCATTCGTCGGCATCAAGAATGACAAGGACATTGCGGACCTGTGGGCCTACCTCAAGCAATTCGGGCCTGACGGGGCGAAGAAATGAAACCGGCGGGCGCAATGCATCGCGCCCGCGCCCGCCCCATGATTGGTTCGACGCACAATTGCGATCACGCGCACGCAGACAGTGTAGACTTATCCGCGTTGCAACGCCGCCGAGCTGGCGTAGACTTGCGTAGACTTGTCTGCGGATGCCGCAGGTCCGCCGCGTCGTGAGAAGGGTCGAGCCATGCTCAAGGATGTCGTCGTCAACCTTTCCGGCCGCGGCCCGCGCGACTTTGCGGCCGACTATGCGACCTCGATCGCCGCAGCGTTCGGCGCCCGCATCGCCGGCGTCTCCTTTCTTTACGAGCCGGTGATTCCCGACGGCACGCCCGGAGGCATTCCCGTCGACCTGATCGAGCTCCAGCGCGAGGAAAACAGCAAGATCGCCAAGGACGCGGTCAGCCGGTTCGAAGCGGGGGCGAAAAAGGCGGGAATTTCGGCGGAAACGCGTATCCTCGACGCGACGTTCGGGGGCGCCGCCACGCTGTTCGCCCAGATCGCGCGCCGCTTCGATCTCGCCGTGGTCGGTCAGGCGCAGCGCGAGGGCGGAGCGTCCGATGCGCTGCTGGTCGAGGGGGCGCTGTTCGAGTCCGGGCGTCCCATTGTCGTCGTGCCCTATATCCAGAAGCGCGGCATGACGCTCGAACGCGTGCTCGCGTGCTGGGACGGCGGGCGCACGGCGGCGCGCGCCATCGGCGACGCCATGCCGTTCCTCGAACGCGCCAAGGCGGTCGACATCGTCATCGTCGCCGAAGCGCACAAGAGCGACGAGATCAGCGGCGCCAATATGAGCGAGCACCTCACGCGCCACGGCGTTGCGGCCAGCCTGAAACGCATTGCCAAGGGCGATCTTGCGGTCGAAGACGTTCTCTTGTCCTACGCCGCCGACAGCGGCGCGGATTTCATTGTGATGGGTGGCTACGGGCATTCGCGCCTGCGCGAATTCATCCTCGGCGGCGTCACGCGCGGCATCCTGGCGTCGATGACCGTGCCGGTGATGATGTCGCACTGAGCGCCCTCCCGCCGCAAGCTTTTGACGGACTGTCATTTTTCGCCGAGGGAACTTCGCCGTCCCAACGGCGTTATCTGGCCGCCTTTCTCCCCCTGCTGTTGCGTCGTCCGAATCGCGTCAACCGTTGCTGGATCTGCTCGGTGGTCGGCCCAATGGACTATGCCCTCGCAGAAAGACCGAAAATGCAAGGTCTACGAATGGCCGGTGCATTCACGTTCGGAATCGAAGAGGAATATTTCCTGGTCGACGCCGAGACGAAGTCGCTCGCGCGCAACATGCCGCAGGCCTTCCTCGAGGCTGCCAAGGCTGCGGCCGACGGCCGAATCTCGCCCGAGTTCCTGCAGCCGCAGATCGAGGTGATCTCCTCGCCCCACGACAACATGGCGGACGCGCGCGCCGAACTGCGCGAGCTGCGCCAAACCATCGCCGCGGTGGCGGCCGAACACGGGCTTGCCATCCTCGCCGCCGGCACCCATCCGACCGCCGCCTGGCGCAGCGCCCAGCAGACCAATAAAGAGCGCTACGACAACGTCATGCACGACCTGCAGATGATCGGCCAGCGCGATCTCTTGTGCGGGCTGCACGTGCATGTGGAGCTGCCCGACCCGGATCAGCGGGTCGACGTGATGTATCGAATGCTGCCCTATCTGCCGCTGTTCCTCGCGCTCTCGACCTCCTCGCCGTTCTGGCAGTCGCGGCGCACGGGACTGAAGGGCTACCGGCTCGCCGCCTACGACGAGTTGCCGCGCACCGGCGTGCCGGAGTTGTTCCGCACCCGCGAGGAATTCGACGCCTATGTGGCCGCGCTCGTGCGCGCCCGCGTGATCGAGGATTCGAGCTACATCTGGTGGGCGATCCGCCCATCGCTCCTCAACCCCACGCTCGAGCTGCGCGCGCCCGATTCCTGCACGCTGGTCGAGGATGGGGTCGCCATTGCCGCGCTCTATCGCACGCTCGCGCGTCACCTCTATGTCAACCGTTGGCGCAATGCCGATCTCGACGCGGTCGGCCGTGCCATTATCGTCGAGAACAAGTGGCAGGCGCAGCGCTACGGGGTGCATGCCACCTTCGCCGCCGAGGATGGTGCAGTGACGGTTGCCGAGATGCTTGAACGCGTGATCTGCGACACCGCGGCCGACGCCGCAGCGCTCGGCTGCACCGCCGAGATCGACCGTTGCCGTGCCATCGTCGGCGCCGGCACGTCCGCCGACGCTCAGCTCGCCGTGTTCGAGGCCCACAAGCAAAACGGCAGCCGCGGCGCCGCGCTGCGTGCGGTCACCGACTGGATCGCAGCCGCCACGCTGCAGTGACATGGCAGGCAGCGCACGGGCGGCCCGCCGCGGAGCAAATCCGCGCGCGGGGCGTTTTCGTGTCCGCTAGGAGGGCGCGCTCGGCTGCGGCATCACCGTCTGCACGACCAGTCCGCGCGCACGCGCGTCGATGACCCCGAGCGCGCGCAACGCAAACAGCGTGAGCATCTGGACCCGCGCGCGCGCTTTGGCAGGATCGTCAGGGGCGGCGGGCGCGCGCGAGCCGATGAGCCCCTCCACCAGGGCGCCGAGGAGCGCCGGCGCTGCCAGCGCAGCGTCCTGGTCGGGCAGGCGTCCGGCGTCGAGCGCCTTGCGAATGAGCTTTTCGAATTCGCCGATGAGCGCTTGCCGATAGGAGGCGCGCGCGCCGTCGATTTCGGGTTCGACCGGTTCGGCCATCAGCGCGAAGGCGAGGCGGCGCCGCTCGAGCGCGCGCGCCGCGAAGGCGGAGATCGCCGCCGCCAGCGCCGACAACGGCCCGGGCGCTGCTTTGGCCGCGCCTTCGAGCGCGGCCACCTCGCGCTCGCAAAGCGCCGCCACGAGCGCGGCGACGAGCTCGGTCTTGGAGGGGAAATAGCGATAGACCGTGCCGGTGGCGATGCCGGCACGCGCGGCGACCGGCGCAATCTGAACCGCCGCCATGCCCCCCTCCGCCGCGGCCTCGCAGGCCGCCGCCAGGATCGCATCGTGGCGGGCGGCGAGCTTGCGGACAACGTTT
>WNGA01006706.1_pt1 | contig 16294 bp, 15 predicted proteins | sample 5400061 | NCBI WGS metagenome assembly WNGA01 (sample SAMN13153366, study PRJNA577476) | soil metagenome | isolation source: 100 cm soil or saprolite under grassland replicate 2 | place: USA:California | collected 2016-06-15 | reverse complement strand
AGGCCGCACCGCGCGCTTGATCTCCGGCCGCCCGAGCCCGACGAACGACCCGAGAGATCATCCAGGAATGACGAGATCCACCGGCGCGACAGGCTCGGAGGCCTCATCCACGAGTACTACCGAACCGCCGCTTGAGGCGCGACACGAATAATGGCGCCCTTCAGGAGTCCGAGTTCGGCCACTTCCTCACCGACGACAACGTTCCGCTCCCCGACGAGGCAGCCGAGGTCTCAATGCGGAAGGAGACGTTGCAGGAGATCCTCTCGACGCTGTCGCACCGGGAGCGTCGCGTGCTGGAGCTTCGCTACGGGCTCGACGGCGAGCGTCCGTGCTCGCTCGACGAGGTGGGGCGGTCGTTCGACGTCTCGCACGAGCGCATCCGCCAGATCGAGAACCAGTCGCTCAAGAAGCTGCGCGCCCTCCCCGACTCGCACGCACTCACAGACGTCGCCTACTAGTGCGCCCTCTCGTAACGTTGCACCGGAAACGCGTTCATGGTTCAGGCGGCGGCTTTGAGTTCGGCTGTGGTTTTGGCGGCTTGGCGTTGGCGCCGTTTGAGGGCCTCGAGCTTGCGTCGCTCGCGTTCGGCGGGACTGTTGCGGTGGCGGACGTGGTCGGCCAAGGCGTAGCCGAAGGCGTCCCAGTCGAGGTAGTCGGCGTTCTTGCAGACGAACTCGTCGAGGGAGCCGAAGGTGCTCTCGATCCGGTTGAGGTAGCTGGCGTAGGTGGGGGTCGGGACGAGCTCCATGTTGTTGGCGTCTGCCCAGCTGCGGATCTCTGGTGTCCAATGGCTGGAGAGTCCGTCCTGGATCCAGGAGATGCGGACGCGCTTGGGGTAGGCGAGCCGGATCAGCTTCATGAACGCGAGTGTGGAGGCGCCATTGCGGCACGGCCTGGGCCTGATCCGCAGGTAGTCGGCGTGCACGTCGAGCGCGCCAACGAGGTAGCGGATCCCCTGGCGGCGGGTGTAGGTGGCTCGGTGGCGCTCGGGGCGGCCGCGCCGGGCCCAGCCGCGCCCGTGTTTGGGGCAGAGGCTCTCCGGCCCCTTCTCGTCGAAGCTGATCACGACACCGTTTTCGGGCTGTTGACGGTAGAGCGCGAGCACCCGGGCCGCTTTCTCCTCGTAGTCGGGGTCGGGGCTCTGCTTCCAGCTGCGCGTCCGCTGCAGCGAGATCCCGTTGCGGGCGAGGATCCGGCCCAGGTGGGCGCGCGAGACCTCGAGCCCTTGCCCGCCCAGGTAGCGGGAGAGCTTGGCCAGGCTCCAACGCGTGAATGGCACCCCGAGCGTGTCGGGACGAGCGCCGGCGACCGCGACGATCCGAGCTTCGTCGTCAATCGAGATCCGGCGGGGTCGCCCGCCCCGGAAACGAGGGCGCAACGCATCGAACCCGTGCCGGTTGAAATCGTGGATCACCTTGCGCACCTGCGACTCGTCGGTGAGCAACATGCGCGCGATCTCGGGCGCACTCATCAGCGTGTTCGAGGCGAGCAGGATCATCGCCCGCTGCCTCGTCGAGGCGAGCTTCGATTGCTTCGACAACCGCTTCAACCGTTGCCCCTCGTGCGGGGCCAACTCGCGTACAAACACCTCGGGCGGACGCATCGACACCTCCTCAGATCGCATGCGTCCGGATTCGACACCAATTCGAGAGGTCCCGCCACGTTCCAGGTCAAACGTTGTGAGAGGGCGCACTAGGTGAACGCCGCGAAAGCGGTTCGGCCGTTATCCCTGTCGCCTTTCCACCAAAAGGCGACAGTCACGCGCGGCCGTCGCGCTCACGGGTTCGCTGTCGAGCGTCCGCTGAGACGATCCGCGATCAGCGAGACGAGCTCGAACATGAGCGCGGTCGCGTTCATCGCGGTGATGCCGTTGGGGCTGTCCTTCGTCGGCATCAGGCAGACGACGTCGGCGCCGATCACGTCGGCGCCGCGGAGGCCCTGGAGGATGCGGGAGGCCTCGGTCATCGTGAAGCCGTCCTCGCCGGGCTCGATGTTCGAGACCCCCAGCGCGACGCTCGGGTCGAGCGAGTCGAGGTCGAAGCTGACATAGGTCGGCCGGTCGCCGATCCGCTCGCGGATCGCCGCGATCAGGGCGTCGAGACCGATGTCGTCGCACGCGGCCTTCTCGATCACGAGGTAGCCGAGCTCGTCGGAGACGTTCGACTGCGTCCACGGCGACATGTGGCCGCGCATGCCGAGCTGGATGCTCGCGGCGGGATCGACGAGGTGCTCGTGGACGGCGTGGCTGGCCCAGTGCGCCGCCGAGTCGACGACGCCGAACCAGGTTCCCATCCGGTCGTACGTGTCGAGGTGCGCGTCGATATGGACGAGCGCGAGCGGCTCGTCCTTGCCGAGTGCGCGCAGGATCGGCAGCGTGATCGAATGGTCGCCGCCGATCGAGACGGGGAGGGCGCCGGCGGACGCGATCTCGGCAAAGCGCGCCTCGATGTCCTTGACCGCAATATCGGAGACCATGAACTCCGGCATGACAACATCGCCGAGGTCGGCGAGGCGGGCAAGCTCGTGCGGGACGATGCCGAAGCGGCGATGGCGCCTGCGGTAGCCGGCCGAGACGTGGCGGACGGCGCGTGGCCCGAGATGCTGGTCGCGCTCGGTGGAGCCGTTGCCGCTCGAGTGCGGGACGCCGACGAGCGCGATGTCGCAGTTGTGCGGATCGGGATCGTGGCCGGCGGCGAGCAGCGTCGGGATGCCCCACCAGTACGTGCTCGCCATCGTGCGGACGGCAGCGTCGTCGCTCATGGGCGAAGTCTAGGACGTGCGCATCCGCGCGCCCGCCGGGTCGTAGAAGGCGCGAGCGGAGAGCTCGGCCGGGACGAGCTGGCGCCTCTGGTCGGCTACGGCGTCCGCTACGCACAATCATCGTCGCGACGCTCGCGAGCGTAATCCGCCGACTACATGATCGGATCGAAATTGCGCTTGACTGTCGCCTTGTGGTGGAAGTGCGACGCGTTCCCTTTGGCTACAAGACTCGCTGACGCCGCGGTAGCTCGAGCGCGACTGCCGTGTCCGCCGCAGCCGACCTCAACGGCGAAGAAGCGAAGAAGCCGTCCAGTGCACATGCTGACCGCCGCGGCCGTGCTCGCCTGCGACCGCTGGCGCACCTGCACTAGCCGGTCTAACTGCTCAGAGCCCGGCGAAGGCCGTCAGCAGTCGCAGCGGCAGGCGCTCCGTCCGCCGCAGCGCTGGCGGCAGCAGCGGCACGAGCCGGCGGCAGGACTGCGACGACGCCCGCAGCGCCAGCCCGTCGGCGCGCGTCCACCGGAGCCCGTACTGCTCGCGCAGCGTCGGCGGGAGCAGGCCGACGCTCTGTGCCGCGAGCGCCTGCAGCGCCGGTCGCAGCGGGAGCGGCACCGGCGGGGAGAGCACCGCCGCGGCGACAGCCCGCGCGTCCGCGCTGACCCGCACCTCCCCCGACTCCAGCAGCGACCGCTGGTAGGAACGAAAATCGGCGAGCGTCGGCGGGTGGACGTCTGGCGGCACGCCGAACACGGTCGCGACGACCTTCATCTGCTCATAGAACTCCTCCGCCGTCGCGGGCTCGACGCGTCCGACGTACGTCTCGTACATCGCGAGGCCGGTGTCCACGAGGGTGGAGTGCACCCAGAGCATCAGCCCCGGATCGTCGGCGGTGTAGGCGTGCCTGCCGCGCCGACCGCGGACGCGACCGTGCGCGGCGCAGGTGATCGCGCCGATGCGTTCCGCCTGCTCCCGCGTGCCGAAGACGATCGTATACAGGGCCGTCATCGTGCGCGCGAGTCGACGCCACGGATCCTGCCGGAAGCGCGAGTGGTCGACGATGCCCGCGGCGACGAGCGGGTGCGCGGCCTGCATGAGCAGCGCGCGAGGGCCGCCGAGCATCAGCACCGACTCGCTGGCGATGCGCCGGATTGCGGCGTCCTCGCCGAAATGTCCCTCCACCAGCATGTCAACGGTTGATCGGCGCCGCAGGATGCGGCCGTTAGGCCCCCGCTCGCATCGCGGGAGCTTGGTCGGAGCTTGCAGGGGACGCCTGAATGTGGCGATCTGCAAGGAGCTCTGGTGTGTGCACCTGCAGGAGACCTCAGTCAGAACGGAGATCTGCTTCGGCTGCGATTGTCGCGGTTTGTTGGAACCGCGACAGTCGTCTCGGCCCGGCAGTTCACAGCCCCACGCCATCGCGCTCGACGTCGCGTTCGAGCTTCAGGTCGTTTAGGCGATCGCCGCCTGTGACCGGAGACTCGGCTCCCACTTCACGCGCGAAGGGTTCCCGGTTCGATCCAAGGTGCGCCCATCGCAGTCGGAGTCCGACTCGCTGCGCGAGCCATGACGCTGCTTAGCGCACCAGTAACGCACCAACAGCCGGACGCCTACCGCTCGACGACGCGACGCTCGGCCCCCCGGGACGAGCTTTCGCTGCCATGTCGGAGGCTCTACGCGGAGACCGTTCAGCAGCCCGATCCCCTTGCCAGCTGCGGGCTCGCGCTGCACGGTTGAGAGATTTGAGAGACGAGAGAGAGTCTCCCAGTTGTGGAGCGCCACTCAGCAAAAGACGACCAGGACGCTCGTCCGCCCTCAGGGCTTCCCGATGACGGTTTAGCCGGCGTCGCGCTCCATGCGGAACGGCCCGGACGCGCCAGAGCCGTCGACGCTGTCGAGTTCGATGATCACCGCGGCACCGCGCTTCTCCGGATCCTGCTCCTGCTCGCGCTTTGGGGCGTTCCCGTAGACGGTGTTGTTCGCCGACGGGTCGATCCGAGCGTGGCCTGTGAGCGAGAGGAACGCGGGCGTCCCGCTGTGGTTCAGGTAGAGCAGCGACACCTTCGGGCGCTCGGCGATCGCCTTTAGGAATCCGCCCTCCGGGTTGCGCACCCAGATCGCGAGCCTCTGCGGCCCGTAGACCTGGGTGCTGCCGCGGAACGACAGGCGCGGGTACCCCTTGTCGCCGACGTAACCCATCACGATCGGATGACCGGCCTCGAGGGCGCCGTTGACGGCGTTCTTGATGTCGTCGTCCAGCTCAAGCTTTGTGACGGGATGTGGTTGAAAGGCCATGGTTCTATGCGGTCATGGTGGGTGCGCTGCGCTCGAACGCCTCGGCTTGGTCGACCACATGGTCGGTCGCAACCATTTCGGAGCGACTCTAACCAGCGATCTCAGGTGTCGGAGGGAAATCGACACGTCCCCCATGAGCATGTCGCGAAAATCAGAGCCTATGGCTGAGCTGAGCCCCTAGTCGATCTCGCTAGGGTGCGCCCGGAGGGACACGGAAAGGAGCCCGAAGTGGCCGGGAAGAAGCGTCCGAAGTCGCTGGCCCAGACCGAGAAGAAGACGCCAACTAAGGCCAAGCGACCGAAGAAGACCTCGCGGGGCAAGTAGCAACAGCGGTCGGCGTGCCGCGATCCACGACGGAGGGTGTAAGCGCGCGCGGCTTGAAGAGTCGCCGGCAATTCCTGTCGGAGCAAGAATCGCCGACCGACCTGTCGCGGTTCCCGCAAACTGCGACGGGGTGGGCTGGGGCGTGAGGACGGCGTCACGGCGCCGATGTGGCTGCGAAGCTGGTTCCGCGTGCCGGGCAGACGGTTGACGCCAAGTATTGAGGCCCGAGCACACGACCCGTGTGCGAGCCATCAAACCGAATACGAGCACATCGCTGAGCGTCCGCTCGGCGCCCGGTCCTGGCCGCGAAAGACCTGGAGCTCGTAGCCCCGCGCGACGCGACGCCGCCGCTGACAGGCGTCTCGCAACTATGCGCGTTCGACGAACGCGAACAGCTCGTCCTTCGCGCCGCGGACGATTGGGTCGCCGTGCGCGAGCAGGAGGCGGTCGAAGTCGAGGTCGAGCAGGCGTTTGTACGCGTCGCGCAGGCCCGCCTTCGTGCGCTCCGGGTCATCCATGAGCTCGTCGGGGACGAACCGCAGCGGCCCTTCGTCGGGCCAGCGGACGACTCCGTCCGCGCAGGCCAGCGCGCGGTGTGCCGGTGCGTGCAGAGCGCACTCGTCCGCGCAGATCGCGTCCACCTCGTAGGCGACGACGCCGCCCGGCAGCTCGTCGTCGAACTCGAACGGCTCGACCGGGCCGCGTCCCTCGAGCTCATGGAGCCCGTTGCGGACGCAGTGCACCGTGCAGCCGAAGGCGTCGCGCAGCTTCCACGCGTCGCGGTCGTGGTGGCGGTTCGTGAGCAAGAGCCACTGGGGCCGGCCGTGCTCCTCGAACCACCCGACTCCCTCGGGCGGGATCATCGGGTCGATCAGCACACACTCGGCGGCGAAGTAGTACGAGCTGACCTCGCTACCGATCCTCTCCCGGAGCGCCTTCCAATGCCAGAGACCGGGGGCGATCTCCTCCACGGCCGGAGGATACCGCGACGCTCCGCGCATTCCAGAGTCCGCTTCACGGCCAGTCGGGTGCGAACTAACGCCGAGCCGAGCACGGCGTTTCCCCCTAACCAAGCGGACCTCGAGCACATGCCTGACGCCGTCACGAGCCTGACGGCCGGCGTCAGACTGAAGCGCGCGGTGGTCGAGAGCTTTCCTTGCCTGGCCGCCTTAACGCCCGAGCCTCGTTCGACGCCGGATCCCAAGGCGCGCCTGTAACGCCTTATCCTCTTGTCCATCCTTCACCGCAGCCCAGATGAACGCCGCAATGACAACGACGGCCGTCACGATGACACCCAGCACGACCAGAACGAGCGCCGCGACATCCATCTGTTAGGTGACACTTCCCACTGGCGTCGTTGTGTATCCCATTCGAGCTCGAGCCCAAGCCTTCACGCTCTCTGACACCAGAGCGGCGGCGGCATGGCGTCACACATGTGCTCGTACTCCGCTTGGTTACGCGAAAACGTGACGCTCGGCTCGGCGTCAGCAAGTGGCGTCAACAGAGTTCGGCGGCGCATGTCGCCTTTGGCGGGAAGTACGACACGGATTCTTCGGGACGGGCACCGTGAAGTGGTGCGGAGGCGCACGTGTGTCTGGCCGACGTCAGCGTCCGTGCCGTTCGACCAGGGCGGCTAGAGCTCGAACGAGCGCCACTCGGTGCTGCCGACATCGTCGGGATCCGTCCCGAGTTGCAGCGCGAACTCGAGCGCGATTCGTTGTACCGCGACGGTGAGCGAAAAGATCGACAGCGGCTCGCCCAACTCGGTCGCGGCGATGCGATAGACACGCGACCCTGCCGCCTCGACCGCATCTGCGACCTCCCGGAGCCGAGCCGCGCTCGGCCCGCCGCCGTCGAGTGAGACGAGCACGTCGCCTGGGCCGAGGGCGAAGCCCGGCCCGTGACGGAGCTGCTCCACAGACAGTCCCTCCGTGAACAGGTGCGCGGCCTCGCGCACCTTCAGCGCGCCCTCGGCCGCCGTCCACTGATTCGGTCCGGCACCGACGAACTCGAGCCCGCGCTCTGGCAACTCCACGCCCGGCGACGGCGCCGCCAGCGCGACGGCCACCGCGTCGGGAACGGCACCGATCTCGCCGAGGTCTGCGCCGAGCGCGACCGCCAGCTGCGCCAGCCGGGCGAGAGCGCCGAGGTGACTCGCCGTGAAGGTGCCGGCGGTCTCCTGCTCGACGGTCTCGATGTCCACCCCGGGCGCACCCACACCGCCGATCGCGACCGCCGGCACGCCGTCGCCGCGGGCGCGCGTGAGCACCTCGCTGGTGTAGCGCTTCGTGCCGCGATGGCTGAGCAGGACGAGCGCGTCTGCCGCGCTCGGTCGCGGCCCCCACAGCGCGCAGTCGGCGGCGGCAACCGCGATCGCGTCGAGGCCTGCCAAACGCAGGAACCACGCCCCCTGGTTCGCCGCGTGCCAGCTCGTGCCCGTCCCGACCACGAAGACGCGTCTGCCTGCGATCCGCTTCGCTGCGCGCTCAACCGGCACGCGGTCGTCGAAGAGGCGCCGCAGCTCAGCCGGCTGGCGCTCCATCGTCTTCGCCATCTCGGTCTGCGCCACGTCGACCATCATGACGATGTCGCCATCGATCTCGTAATCCGGCAGGCGCTGCCGCCGAAAGCGGAGCAACTCGAAGCCGCCCCCGGCACAACCGCACGTCGAGGCGATTCGCTCGGACACGGGACTCGACGAGCTCGAGAGCATCACCGCGCACGCCGCGCCTGCGCACGCGGTCACCGTCTGACAGCAGACGTCAGAAGTGGTGTCGCCCTGTCGCAGTTCCCGCAAAAGGCGACATGCGCCGTTTAGGGACGCTATTGACGCGAGTTACTGACGCCGAGCCCAGCAGGGCGTTTTCCAGTAGCCAAGCGGAGCTCGAGCAGATGTGTGACCCGGTGGCGAGTCTGAGGCCGGCGTCAGACTGAGGCCGCGCCAGGCGAGGGGCACCTCACGAGCGTCCTCCGCAAGCTACAGCTCGACCTGCGAAACGAGCTTCGCGCCGCCGTTACGTGTGGCATTCCAGTCAGGGCGTAGCGTCGCGCCCGTCGGGTGCTCTCCAGACCTGTTCGCCAGCTCTTTGCTCGTCGGTCGGGCGCAGCCCGGCTCGCGTTGCGACGATCGCCGATGCCTGATGATCCTGATGGATGCAGGCGATGACGTCGTCGGCACCGTGCTGCCGCAACCACTCGATCAGAGCTCGAGCCGCCTCTGACGCGAACCCCTGGTTCTGCCAGTCCACTCCGATCACCCAGGCCAGGCTTGCTGTCGACCGGCCGTCCCTGGTCGTCAGGGTGGCCTGCACGGTGCCGACCGGCTGCGTGTCTGAACGGCGGCGGACGATCCAGTTGAGCCACACCTCGTCCGGGGCGGAGGAGCCGGCGACGAGCCTGGCGTAACGGTCGCGCAACTCGGCGACCGTGGCGGGCCGGCCGCCGATGAACTCGTGCAGCCGTTCGTCGTTGAGCACGTCGACCATGTCCTCGGCGTCCGCGACCTGCAGCGGGGTCAGGCTGAGGCGTCGCGTGAGGATCGTGGTGTCGTCGTCGTTTGGGCTCATGTCGACCGGCAGCGTACGCCCCCTCAATCAAACGAGGTCCGTGCGCGCTCGGCGTCTCTCCCGGGTCACAAGACAGGGGGTGGGGTGGCGCGGCCCCAGTCTGACGCCTGCCGTCAGACCCGTCACGGCGTCAACGATGTGGTCGCATTCCATGTGATTGCTGGCAAAGCGGGTCGTCCCCTGGCGTCAGCACCTGGCGTCAGGGCCGACTGCTCGAACACGCAGGCGAACGAGCTCCCACCCAGATTCGGCGCCGTGATGCCTTCCTGACGCCACAGCTGGCCACGAGCGTGTCGCAGGTTGCAGGAAAGGCGACGGCGGACAGGATCGATTTGCCCGCTTTCCACGCCTAGAGAGCCCGCCCGACAGCCTCGAGGCTGGCCAGGTTGTGTCCGCTCAGGAAGCTGTCGACGTACGGGAGTGCGGCGCGCATGCCGCGGGCAAGCGGCTCGTAGGCCGGGTCTTCCTTTAGCGGGTTCAGCCACATGACGCGGTAGGCGAGACGGGAGAGGCGGGTCATTTGCTCGCGCAGCACCTCTGGCTCGCCGACGTCGAGGCCGTCCGAGCAGATCACCACCAAGGCGCCGCGTGGGGCGCCGGTTCGTAGGAGCGCCGCCACCGATTCGCCGATGCGCGTGCCGCCGTTCCAGTCGACGACCTCCTCGGCGGCTCGTCGGAGAGCCTCGTCCGTGTCTACGCGAGACAAAGCACGCGTGACGTTCGTGAGCCGCGTGCCGAAGCAGTACGCCTGCCAGCGCGTGTCCGCGCGCAGCGCGGCATGGGCAAACAGGACAAGCGCGCGCGAGTAGTCTGCCATCGAGCCGGAGACGTCGAGCAGCAGGACGAGTCGCCGTTGCCGCCTGCGGCGCGCACGCCAGGCACGCTCGAGCGGCTCGCCGCCCGTGCGGAACGATCCGCGCAGCGTCCGGCGCAGGTCCGGCATGCCGGCGCGCGCAGGCTGGCGGCGGCGCGTGCGGCGCGTCGGCACCATCAGCGGCAGGCGCTTCATCAGCCCCGCGACCTCGGACAGTTCGTCCTCGGTCAGTCGCGCGAAGCTCTTCGTCCGCAGCAACTCCTGCGGGCTCGCGAGGGCGGCTTCCTCCTGGACGACGTCGACGTGCACGCGCCGGGGCTTCTCCTCGAACGCCCCTCGAAACACTCGGTCGTAGACGGCGATCTCCTCCGGACGTGAGACGAGCGTCAGCCGTCCCGCCCAGTAGAGGTCGGTCGGCGGCAGGGTCGCTGCGGCACGGCAGAAGTCTGTGACGCGGCCTGGGCCGACGGGGAGTCCTTCGTCTCGCAACGTGCGCGCGAACGTGACGAGCCGGGCGACCTCGTTAGCCATGGAAGAGCTCGGCCTCGGCCCGGCGGAGGTCGTCGTGGTTCTTGATCACCCAGCCGAGCGTTTCGCGCGCCCCGTCTCCGTCTGCAGTGTCCACGCCCAGCAGCGACAACGCTTGCGCCCAGTCGATCGCCTCTGCGATGCCGGGCGGTTTGATCAGCTCGAGGGAGCGGATGCGTGCGACCGTTTCGGCAACTGACCGTGCGAGCGCGTCCGAGACCTCGGGCGCGCGCAGGCGCACGATCGCCACCTCGCGCTCGAGCGAGGGGAAGTCGATCCAGTGGTAGAGACAGCGGCGCTTGAGCGCGTCGTGCAGCTCGCGCGTGCGGTTGGACGTGACGACGACGACGGGAGGCTCAGCTGCCGCGATCGTCCCGAGCTCGGGCACGGTCACGCTGAAGTCGGAGAGCAGCTCGAGCAGGAACGCCTCGAACTCGTCGTCGGCGCGGTCGAGTTCGTCGATCAGCAGCACGGCGCCCGAGCCGGCGCGCAGCGCACGCAACAAGGGACGCTCGAGCAGGAAGTCCGGCCCGTACAGCTCCGAGACGTGCTCCTGCACTTCGCCGGCCTGCAGAGCACGGGCGTACAGGAGCTGCCGCGCGTAGTCCCACTCGTAGAGCGCCTGCGCTGAGTCGATGCCTTCGTAGCATTGCAGCCTGATCAACATGGCGCCGAGCAGTCGCGCCAGCGTCTTGCCGACCTCGGTCTTGCCGACGCCCGCCTCGCCCTCGAGCAGCAGAGGCCGCCGCATCGCGAGCGCGAGGAATACTGCCGTCGCGAGCCCGCGGTCGGCGAGGTACGAATCGGACGCGAGGGCCCGCTCTACGTCCTCCACAGAACCGAACGGCACGCCGCCATCGTAGGACGTGGAAATGGAGTGGGGCTAGGCGTATCCTCGCCCGCAGGGACAGCATCGATCGGGGCGGGACGAAGGGAGGCGGTCTTTCCGTGTATCCCGCGAGTTTCGAGTACTTCGCGCCCACCACCCTCGAGGAGGCTCTCGAGATCCTCGGGCGCTACGACGAGGGCGAGGCGAAGATCCTCGCCGGCGGACAGAGTCTCATCCCGCTGATGAAGCTCCGTTTCGCGGCGCCCCGGGCGCTCGTGGACATCAACGGCGTGTCCGAGTTGGGCACGCTGACCGAGGAGAGCGGCGGGCTGCGCATCGGCGCGCTGACCCGGCACAAGGCGTGCGAACGCTCCGAGCTATTGCGCGGCCGCTACGGCGCGCTCGGCGACGCCGCGCCGCAGATCTCCGACCCGATCGTCCGCAACCTCGGCACGGTGTGCGGCTCGATCGCGCACGCGGATCCGCAGGGTGACTGGGGCTCCGTGATGCTGGCGGTCGGCGCAGACGTCGAGGCGCGCGGGCCGGACGGAACGCGGACGATTCCGATCGAGGAGTTCTTCAAGGGTCCGTTCACGACCGCGCTGGCGCCGAACGAGGTGATCACAGCGGTACGTGTGCGGGATTCGGGGCCCCGTGCAGGGGGGACGTACCTGAAGCTGGAACGCAAGGTCGGTGACTTCGCCACCGTCGGCGTCGCGGCGCACGTTTCCTTCGCGAACGGGGCGGTTGACCGTGCCGGGATCGGCCTCACCGGGGTCGGCGCGACGAACGTCAAGGCGGTCGTGGCGGAAGACGTGCTCGCCGGATCGACGCTGGACGACGACACGATCCATGAGGCATCGCGGCTGGCGGCTGAGGCTGCCGAACCGATCACCGACCTGCGGGGAACAGCAGAATACAAACGGAACGTCGTGCGCGTATACACCGAGCGAGGCCTGCGCAAGGCGGCCGAAGGGAGGAGCGGTGACTGAGGTCATGGCGCCGCGTGAAGGCGCGATCATGCGTCACGTCACGGTTTCCGTGAACGGGACGCCGCGCTCCGCGGAGATCGAGACGAGGTTGCTGCTCGTGCATTTCCTCCGCGAGACGCTCGGCCTCACCGGAACGCACGTCGGCTGCGACACAACGAGCTGCGGCGCGTGCACGGTGCTGCTCGACGACGTCCCGGTGAAGTCGTGCACGGTCTTCGCCGTCCAGGCCGACGGGCGCGACGTCACCACGGTCGAAGGGCTCGAGTCCGCCGACGGGCTGCATCCGATCCAGCAGGCGTTCCACGAGGAGCACGGCCTGCAGTGCGGCTACTGCACCCCCGGGATGATGCTGGCGGCGATCGCGCTCTTGCGCGAAAACCCGAACCCGACCGACGAGGAGATCCGCTGGGCGCTGTCCGGCAACGTCTGCCGCTGCACCGGGTACCAGAACATCGTCAAGGCGGTGCACAACGCGGCCGCCAAGCTCGCGTCAGAGGGGAGGTAGCGATGGCGACCAAAGAGATCCGCGGCATCGGCCATTCCGTCGAGCGGAAGGAGGACGACCGCTTCATCCGCGGCAAAGGCACCTACGTCGACGACATCACGCTGCCCGGGATGCTCCACATGGAGCTCCTGCGCAGCCCGTTCGCGCACGCGCGGATCCGCTCGATCGACACCTCCCGCGCCGCGGCGCTGCCGGGCGTGGTCGCCGTCGTTACGGGCGAGCTGATGGCAGCGCACAATCTTGCCTGGATGCCGACGCTGTCGGGCGACACGCAGGCCGTGCTCGCGACCGACAAGGTCCGCTTCCAGGGCCAGGAGGTGGCCGCGGTGGTCGCCGAGACCGCGTACATCGCGAAGGACGCGCTCGAGCTGATCGACGTCGACTACGAGCCGCTGCGGGCGGTGACAACGCCTCAGCAGGCGCTCGAGGCGGACGCGCCGGTCATCCGCGACGAGAAGGAGGACCAGACCGACAACCGCATCTACCAATGGGAAGCAGGGGACAAGGAGGCGACCGACCGCGCGTTCGCAGAGGCGGACAAGGTCGTCTCGCTCGACACGTTCTACCCGCGCTGCCATCCGTCGCCGCTCGAGTGCTGCGGCTGCGTCGCGGACGTCAACCCGGCGACCGGCAAGGCAACGATCTACATGACGTCGCAAGCGCCGCACGCGCACCGGACGCTGTTTGCCCTCGTCGCCGGCCTGCCCGAGCAGAAGATCCGCATCGTCTCGCCGGACATCGGCGGCGGCTTCGGAAACAAGGTGCCGATCTACCCCGGCTACGTCGTCGCGACGGCGGCGTCCCTGCTGCTCGGCAAACCGGTGAAGTGGATCGAGGACCGCACCGGCAACCTCATCTCGACCGGGTATGCGCGCGACTACCACATGCACGGCGAGCTCGCGCTCAAAGGCGACAAGATCACCGCTCTGCGGACGACGCTGCTCTCCGACAACGGCGCCTTCTACGCCGACGCGCAGCCGTCGAAGTTCCGCGCCGGTCTCTTCCACATCGTCACCGGCTCGTACGACATCCCGGCCGCACATGTCGTTGCGGAGGGGGCGTACACGAACAAGGCGCCGGGCGGCGTCGCGTACCGCTGCTCGTTCCGCGTCACGGAGGCGTCGTACCTGATCGAGCGGCTCGTGCAGACGGCCGCGTACGAGCTCGGCGTCGACCCGGCGGAGTTCCGGCTGCAGAACTTCATCAAGCCGGAGCAGTTCCCGTACGAGTCCGCGACGGGCTTCCTCTACGACTCGGGCGACTATCCCAAGGCGATGAAGCTCGCGCTCGAGAAGCTCGGCTACGACGAGCTGCGGCGCGAGCAGGCGGAGGCGCGCAAGGAAGGGAGGCTGATCGGGATCGGCCTGGCGTCGTTCACCGAGGTCGTCGGCGCAGGACCTGGCAAGCATTACGACATCGCAGGGCTGCGCATGTTCGACTCGGCGGAGCTACGCGTCCATCCAACCGGGAAGGCCGTGCTCAAGCTCGGCGTGCGCTCGCAGGGGCAGGGGCACGAGACGACATTCGCGCAGATCGTCGCGAGCGAGCTGGGGATACCACCCGAGGACGTCGAGGTGCAGGAAGGGGATACGGACCACACGCCGTACGGTCTCGGCACCTATGCGAGCCGCTCGACTCCGGTGGCCGGCGCCGCGACCGCCGTGATCTCGCGCAAGCTGCGCGACAAGGCGCGCACGATCGCCGCGCACTTGCTCGAGACGGCGGAGGACGACCTCGATTGGGAGAACGGCGCCTTCCACGTGAAAGGCGCGTCTGAGCGGGCGAAGACAATCCAGGACATCGCGTTCGCCGCGTACACGGACCTGCCGGACGGGGTCGAGGCGGGGCTCGAGGGCGTCCACTACTACGACCCTCCGAACATGACCTTCCCGTTCGGGACGTACGCGGTCGTCGTCGAGATCGACCGCGGCACCGGCGAGTGGAAGGTGAAGCGCGTTGTTGCGGTCGACGACTGCGGCGTGCGGATCAACCCGATGATCGTCGAGGGACAGATCATGGGCGGCCTCACCGAGGGATTCGGGATCGCCGCAATGGAGCTCATCACCTTCGACGAGGAGGGCAACTGCATCGGATCGAACTTCATGGACTATCTCCTACCGACGTCGTGGGAGACGCCGGAGTTCGAGCTCGGCGAGACGGTGACACCGTCGCCGCACCATCCGATTGGAGCGAAGGGCGTCGGCGAGTCGGCCACCGTCGGATCGCCGGCCGCGTACGTGAATGCCGTCATCGACGCACTCGCGCACGCTGGGGTGCGCAACCTCGAGATGCCGGTCACGTCCGACAAGGTCTGGAGCGCGCTGGTCGAAGCCGGGCTCGCCGAGTGAACATCCTCGTCGAGGCCGGTCGGCTCGTCGCCGAGGGGACGCCGTTCGCGCTCGCGACAGTCGTGAGCGTCGAGCGGCCGTCGTCGGCGCGGCGAGGCGACCGCGCGCTCGTGACGGCGGACGGTACGCTGCATGGTTGGATTGGCGGCGCTTGCACTGAGCCGAGCGTCGTTCGCGAGTCGCTCGAGGCGCTCGCCGGCGGTGAAACGCGACTCGTACGCATCGAGAGCGGCTGCGCCTCGGAGGGCGCCGTCGAGGTGCTGATCGAGCCGCAGCGGCCCGCGTCGCTACTCGCCGTGGTCGGCGATGCGCCCGCCGCCCGGACGTTGCGTGAGCTCGCGGCCGTCCTCGCCTGGCGCACGACCGAGGAGGTCGAGGGCGCGGATGCGGTCGTCGTCGCCACCATGGGCCGAAATGACGAGGACGCGTTGGAGGCGGCGCTCGCTTCCGGCGCCGGCTATGTCGGCCTTGTCGCGAGCTCGAAGCGCGCGACCGCGGTCCTCGGCGGTCTGCGTCAGCGCGGCCTCGACGAAGAGGCGCTGGCACGTGTGCGCAGCCCGGCCGGACTCGACCTCGGACCGTCGGCACAGGAGGAGATCGCGGTCGCGATCCTGGCCGAGCTCGTCGCCTGGCGCCACACGCGTGGCCTCTCACCGGCCGAGCTCGTCGCGGAGGCAGTCGACCCGATCTGCGGCATGACGCTCGCGGTCGCCGCCGCGCGCGAGACAGTCATACGCGACGGCGTCACGTACTACTTCTGCGGCCCCAGCTGCCGCCGCCGCTTCGAAGCTGCGCACGTCTGATGCGGCTCGAGAACTCCTTCGAGGTTCCCGCTTCTCCCGAGGCGGCATGGGGCCTCCTGATGGACGTCCCGCGCATCATCCCGTGCATGCCCGGCGCGAAGCTCGACGAGACCGTCGATGACGCGAACTGGAAGGCGACGATGGCGGTGAAGCTCGGCCCGATCTCGCTGAGCTTCCTGACCGACGTGAAGCGTGAGGAGACCGACGAGTCCGTGCACCGGGCGAAGCTGTCGGCGAGAGCCCGCGAGGCGCGTGGTCGCGGCAACGCGCAGGCCACCATCGAGTCCACACTGACCCCGCAGCCCGGCGGCACGCGCGTGGACATCGTCACCGACCTCGCGCTCTCGGGCGCGGTCGCGCAGTACGGCCGAGGCATCGTCGCGGACGTGTCGTCGCAGCTCGTGACGCAGTTCGCCGACTGTCTGAAGGCGCAGCTCATCGCGAGCCCGAAGGAAGCCGCGGCGGCAATCGAGGCGCAGTCGCGTCCGGTGAGTGGGGTGCGACTAGGGCTGGGTGCGCTCTGGCGCGCGCTC
>WNGA01009966.1_pt1 | contig 16296 bp, 18 predicted proteins | sample 5400061 | NCBI WGS metagenome assembly WNGA01 (sample SAMN13153366, study PRJNA577476) | soil metagenome | isolation source: 100 cm soil or saprolite under grassland replicate 2 | place: USA:California | collected 2016-06-15 | reverse complement strand
CCGGCGGCCATCGCGGCGGCCGACCTGGCCGCGGCCAGGGCCGATGCCGAGAGCTACCTCGACGACCTCCGCCGCCTCCAGGCCGACTTCGACAACTACCGCAAGCGCACGCTGCGCGAGCAGACCGCCCGCACCGCCTCCGCCTCGCAGGCGCTGGTGGCCAGGCTCCTGCCGGTGCTGGACAACTTCGAGCTGGCGGTGTCGCACGCCGAGCAGTCGCGCGACTTCGACCGCATGCTCAAGGGCGTCGAGATGGTCTTCGGCGAGCTGCGCGAGGTGCTGCAGGGCGAGGGCCTGGTCAAGATCGAGGCCGAGGGCAAGCCGTTCGACCCCGAGCGGCACGAGGCGGTGGTCGCCGTCGAGCAGGAGGGGGCGGAGCCGGGCACGGTGGTCGACGTCGTGCGGACAGGGTACGAGCTGCGGGGCAAGGTGCTCCGCCCGGCGATGGTGAAGGTCGCGAAGTAGCGAGATGAACAACGCGGAGTATCTGGAGAAGGACTTCTACAAGGTCCTCGGCGTGCCCAAGGACGCCTCGGCCGCCGACATCAAGAAGGCCTACCGGAAGCTCGCCCAGAAGCTCCACCCGGACGCCAACCCGGGCGACAAGACGGCCGAGGAGCGCTTCAAGGAGGTCGGCAGGGCCTACGGCGTGCTCTCCGACCTCAAGAAGCGCGCGGAGTACGACGAGGCCCGCCGGCTGCTCGGCTCGGGCGCGTTCGGTGGTGGCTTCCCCGGCGGTGGCTTCCCGGGCGGCTTCCCCGGTGGCACCAGGGTCAGGGTCGAGGACCTCGGCGGCCTCGGGGACCTGTTCGGCAACCTGTTCGGGGGTGGCCGCGGCCAGACGGCCGCCCGCCGCGGCCGCGACGTCGAGAGCGAGGTCACCCTCGGCTTCGAGGAGGCCGTGCGCGGCGCCACCATCCCGCTGCAGCTCCGCGGCCCGGCTCCCTGCCACACCTGTCACGGCTCCGGCGCCAAGCCGGGCACCCTGCCCCGCCCCTGCCCGACCTGCAACGGGCGCGGCACGGTCACCCGCGACCAGGGGCTGTTCGGGCTGTCCAGCCCGTGCCCGACCTGCCAGGGCCGCGGCTCGGTGATCGACGACCCCTGCCCGACCTGCAAGGGCCGGGGCAGCGAGATCCGCACCCGCGAGCTGCGCGTGCGCATCCCGGTCGGGGTCAGCGACGGCGCCACCATCCGGCTCAAGGGCCAGGGCGAGCCCGGCCAGGCCAGCGCGCCAGCCGGCGACCTGATCGTCAAGGTCCACGTCACCCCGCACCCGCTGTTCGGCCGCAACGGCCAGGACCTGACCATCACCGTGCCGGTGACCTTCGCCGAGGCCGCGCTCGGCACCGACCTGAAGGTGCCGACCCTCGACGGCCCGGTCACCCTCAAGGTGCCGCCCGGCACCCAGAACGGCCGCACCTTCCGGGTCAGGAGCCGAGGGGTCCCCGGCGCTGGCCGCAAGCACGCCGGCGACCTGCTGGTCAGCCTCGAGGTCGCCGTGCCCGAGAAGCTCTCGCGCAAGGAGCGCGAGCTGCTCCGCGAGTTCGCGTCGCTGTCCGACATGTCGCCGAGGACGCACCTCGGCGTGGAGTGAGGCGAGGGGGAGGACCATGCCAGAGCGGTCTCGCACCCCGGACGACCGGGCGGTGTTCGTGATCTCGGTCGCCGCCGAGCTGGCCGGCGTCCACCCCCAGACCCTCCGGATCTACGAGCGCGAGGGCCTGGTCCGCCCCAAGCGGACCACCTCCAACGCGCGCCGCTACTCCGAGCGGGACATCCAGCGGCTCCTGGAGATCAAGCGGCTGACCGGGCATGGCGTCAACCTCGAGGGCGTGCGCCGGGTCATCGAGCTGACCCAGGAGCTCGACCGGCTCCAGGCCCGCCTGGCGGCCCTCGAGGCCGAGCTGCGTGCCCAGGCCCGCCGGCATCGCCAGGAGCTGGAGGCGGCCCGCCGCGCGGCCCGCCGCGACCTCGTCCCCTACTCCTCCGCGATCGTCCGCTACGAACCCCCGCAGCAGGGGCTGCGGGACATCTGACACCGAGGCAACAACCATGGACCTGAACACCTTCACCCACCGAGCCCAGCAGGCGCTGGCCGTCGCCCAGCGCACCGCCGTCGCCAGCGACCACCAGCGCATCGAGCCCGAGCACCTGCTGGTCGCCCTGCTGTCCGACCCGGACGGCGTCGTCTTCCCGGTCGTGCGCCGGGCGGGCGCCGACCCGGGCGCCCTCAAGGCGCGCGCCAACGAGGCCCTGGACCGCATCCCCAAGGTGTACGGCCCCGAGCAGGAGACCGTCCTGTCGCCCCAGACGGGACGGCTGATCGAGCGCGCCCGCAAGGAGGCGGGCGCCATGGGCGACCAGTACGTCTCCACCGAGCATCTGCTGCTGGCCCTCGCCGAGGGGTCCAACTCGGCCGCTCGGCTGCTCACCGAGGCGGGCGTCACCCGCGAGGCGATCCTCGCCGCCCTCACCGAGGTGCGCGGCGGCAAGCAGGTCACCGACCAGGACCCCGAGGCCAAGTACCAGGCGCTGGAGCGCTTCGGCCGCGACCTCACCGAGGCGGCCCGCTCCGGCGGGCTGGACCCGGTGATCGGCCGCGACGACGAGATCCGCCGGGTGGTGCAGGTGCTCTCCCGCCGGACCAAGAACAACCCGGTGCTGATCGGCGAGCCGGGGGTCGGCAAGACCGCCATCGTGGAGGGCCTCGCCCGGCGGATCGTCGCCGGCGACGTGCCCGAAGGGCTCAAGGACAAGCGCATCGTCGCCCTCGACCTCGGCGCCATGGTGGCCGGGTCGAAGTTCCGCGGCGAGTTCGAGGAGCGGCTCAAGGCGGTGCTCGACGACATCCGCGGCTCCGACGGCCAGATCATCACCTTCATCGACGAGCTGCACACGGTGGTCGGCGCCGGCGCCGCCGAAGGCGCCATGGACGCCGGCAACATGCTCAAGCCGATGCTGGCCCGCGGCGAGCTGCGCATGGTCGGCGCGACCACCCTGGACGAGTACCGCAAGCACATCGAGAAGGACGCCGCGCTGGAGCGCCGCTTCCAGCCGGTGTTCGTCGGCGAGCCGAGCGTCCAGGACACCATCGCCATCCTCCGCGGCCTCAAGGAGCGCTACGAGGTCCACCACGGCGTGCGCATCCAGGACTCCGCCCTGGTCGCCGCCGCCATCCTCTCCGACCGCTACGTGACCGGCCGCTTCCTGCCCGACAAGGCGATCGACCTGGTCGACGAGGCCGCCTCCCGCCTGCGCATCGAGATCGACTCGATGCCGACCGAGGTCGACGTGCTCGAGCGCCGCGCGCAGCAGCTCGAGATCGAGCGGGCCGCGCTCAAGAAGGAGACCGACCAGGCCTCCCTGGAGCGGCTGGCCAAGCTCGAGGAGGAGCTGGCGGCGCTGCGCGAGACCCTCACCGGCATGAAGTCCCACTGGGAGGGCGAGAAGGAGGCGATCGCCGCCATCCGCCAGATCAAGGCCCGCATCGAGGAGGTCAAGGGCGAGGCCGAGCGGGCCACCCGCGACGGCGCCCTGGACCGGGCCGCCGAGCTCGGCTACGGCGTGCTGCCCGGCCTCGAGCGCGACCTGGTCGGGGGCGGGTGGTCGGCCAGGACGACGCCGTGCAGGCGGTCGCCGACGCGATCCGGCGCTCCCGCGCCGGCCTGGCGGAGCCGGGCCGCCCGATCGGCAGCTTCCTGTTCCTCGGCCCGACCGGGGTGGGCAAGACCGAGCTCGCCAGGGCGCTGGCGGCGCTGCTGTTCGAGGACGAGCGGGCGATGGTCCGCATCGACATGAGCGAGTACGGCGAGAAGCACTCGGTGGCCCGGCTGGTCGGGGCGCCGCCCGGGTACGTCGGCTACGAGGAGGGCGGCCAGCTCACCGAGGCGGTCCGCCGGCGGCCCTACTCGGTGGTGCTGCTCGACGAGGTCGAGAAGGCCCACCCGGACGTGTTCAACGTGCTGCTCCAGGTCATGGACGACGGCCGCCTCACCGACGGCCAGGGGCGCACGGTGGACTTCGGCAACGTGGTTCTGATCATGACCTCGAACCTCGGCTCCACCCTGCTCGCCGACATCGTCGAGCCCGAGGAGGTCTCCAGGGAGCGGGTCCTCGGCGCGGTCAGGGAGGCGTTCAAGCCGGAGTTCCTGAACCGGCTGGACGAGGTCCTGGTCTTCCACCGGCTGACCCGGGACGACCTGGCCAGGATCGTCGACATCCAGGTGGCGAAGCTGGCCGCGCGGCTCGCCGACCGCCGCCTCGAGCTGGAGCTCACCCCGGCCGCCAAGGCGTGGCTGGCCGACCGCGGCTACGACCCCGCCTACGGCGCCCGGCCGCTGCGGCGGCTGGTCGCCAAGGCGATCGGCGACGAGCTGGCCAGGCGCCTGCTCGCCGGCGAGCTCGGCGACGGCGACACGGTCGTGGTCGACGCCCGCGGCGACCGGCTGACCTTCACCCGCCGCCACCCCGCCGCCGTCGCCTAAGAAGGCCGCTAGACTAGGGCATGGCTCCCCGCCCGCCGCCCGGCTACCGTCGCGGGACCCGGCCGATCTACCCGGGAACCTTCAGGATGGTGCTGTACGGCTTCGTCCTGTGGGGGCTGTCCCTGCTCGGCCTGCGGCTCCCGATCGACCTGCCGTGGTGGCTGGCGGTCGTCCTCCAGGTGGGCGTGGTCTGGTTCATCTGGAAGGGCTGGAAGGCGGCCCGCAGGGCACCAGGGAACCACCTGCGGCTGTTCAACGCCCAGGAGAGCTGGGCCAACGCGTTCGCGCTCCAGGCCCTGATCCTGTTCCTCTGGTAAAAGGGCGTGCGCATCACCGCGACGTCCGCCCTGATCGCCTTCTGGGATCCCGTGGTCTTGGTGATGCGCACGCCCTTTTCGCCCGCAGCAGGCCGCCGGGGAGGGCGGCCAGCAGGCGCGGCGTGATCCTCGCCTGGCCGAGGCCCAGCTCGACGAGGACCTCGAAGATGGCCGGGGAGGCGGCCGCGGCGGCCAGGCCCGCCTCGGCCAGCGCGGGCGAGCGGATGGCGCGGGCGAGCACCGTGGCGTGGCGTAGGTGGCGACCGAGGGCGCCGGCGAGCAGCCGGCGGTAGGCCTCGGCCGGCCGGTCCGGGGCCAGCAGGGCCGCCCGGGCGGCCAGCCGCCCCGACGCCAGCGCGTAGTAGATGCCCTCCCCGGACAGCGGGTTGACCAGCGAGGCGGCGTCCCCGGCGAGCAGCAGCCGGCCCCGGCCCGGCGGCGGCCGGAACGACGAGAACGGCAGGTGGTGGGCGCGCAGGCTGGCCGGGTCGGGGTCGGCCTCCGGGAGCAGGTCGCGCAGGCGCCGGTGCAGCTCGGCGCGGTCGCCCTGGAAGCGGCTGCGGAGCAGCCCGTAGCCGACGTTGGCGATCCCGGTGCCGGTCGGGAACGACCAGACGTAGGCGGGCCAGCCCTCCGCCACCCAGGCGATGAGCTGCTCCGGCGGCCCGGCCGGCGCCGGCGCGTAGCCGCGGACGGCGATGGCCAGCGCGCGCTCCGGGTTGGGCGGCGCGCCGAGCTGCCGGCGCACGGTCGAGTTGGCGCCGTCGGCGCCGACCACCACCCTGGCCGCCAGCTCGCCGTCGGCCACCACCAGCCCGCCGCGCTGCTCCAGGCGGCGGACCCTGGCCCGCCGGAAGCGGGCGCCGGCGGCCAGCGCCGCGTCGACCAGGCGGGCGTCGAGCACCGTGCGGGGGACGACGTAGTTGGGACGGACAGGGGCCCCGGCGACCTCGAGGCCCCCGGGCGAGCGCAGCCGCAGCCCGTGGATCGGCGGGTACCCGGCGAGGACCGCCGTCGCCTCCATTTCCTGCAGCTCGTCGACGGCATGCGGGCCGATCCCGTCCCCGCAGGGCTTGTCGCGCGGGAAGGCGGCCTTGTCGACCAGCAGCACGGCGGCGTCCGGGCGCAGCCGCCTGGCCTCCAGCGCCGCCGCCGCACCGGCCGGCCCGGCGCCGACCACCATCAGGTCCCAGACCGAGGCGTCCCCTCCCTCCGCGTGCCGGTGGCCCCGATAGTAGGCGCTACACGATCACCTCGGAGGTGCAGAAGGCGCAGCGGCGGGCGTCGATGGGGATCTCGCTGCGGCACTCCGGGCACTTGCGGGTGCTCGGGTCCGGCGACTCCCGGCGCTGGGCCAGCGACACCAGCGCGTTCATCGGCTTCACCACGAAGACGAACACCACCAGCGCGACGATGACGAAGGAGAGCAGCGCGTTCAGGAAGTGCCCGTACTTGAAGACCGAGCCGCCGACCTCGAAGGTGAGCTGGCTGAAGTCGGGCTCGCCGAAGATGGCGGCGATCAGCGGGGTGATCAGGTCGGCGACCGCGGCCTGGACGACGGCGACGAACGCGGCGCCGATCACGATGCCGACGGCCAGGTCGATGACGTTGCCCCTGAGCACGAACTGCTTGAACTCGCTGGCCCACGATCGCATCGGGCGGCCCTCCTACGGCGGACGCGAACCCCTCCGGGGCGGGAGGCTAACCCGGCGGCGGCAGAGACAAACCGTTGTGGTTAGGATCAGACGATGCGCCGCGTTTCCACCCTTCCCGCCCTGCTCGCCCTGCTCGTCCTCGGGCTCGGCGCCTGCGCCGCCGACCCGCCCCGGGACCAGGGCGCCGGCGCCGCGCCGACCACCGCCGGGCCGGACCCGACCACCGCGCCGCCGTCCACCGCCAAGCCTTCCCGCGCACGCCCGGCCCCGCGGGGCGTGGCTGCGCCCGCGGACCGCAGGCCGGCGCCGGCCCTTCGCGTCACCGCCTTCGACGGCCGCACGATCACCCTCGGCGCCTTCCGGGGCAGGCCGGTGGTGGTGAACTTCTTCGAGTCCTGGTGACCGCAGTGCCGGGCGGAGCAGCCCGGCCTCGGGCAGGTCGCCCGGGAGCTCGAAGGGGAGGTGGCGTTCGTCGGCGTCTCCTACCACGACACGGTCGCCGCGGGCCGCGCCTACCAGCGCGAGTTCGGCGTCCCCTACCCCCTGGCCAACGACGCGAGCGGGCGGACCTGGGCGGCGTGGGGGGTGCCGTACCAGCCGGTGACGGTGGTGGTCGACAACCGCGGCCGGGTCGCCAGGCGGTTCGACGGCGAGGTCACGCCCGGCCAGCTCCGGCCCGTGCTGGCCTACCTGATCGGCGAGTAGGCACAATGACCGGCGACCGGCGATGACCAGGAGGCACTCATGGGCAACGGCAGAGTCCCCCGCCCGGCGCTCGCCGAGCTGGGCCTCGGCACCGGCAAGAAGGCACGCCTGCACCGCATCCTCTACCAGCACGGCCTGCGGAACGGCACCGCCATGTTCCTCCCCTACGACCAGGGGCTGGAGCACGGCCCGCGGGACTTCTTCGACAACCCCGCCGCCGGCGACCCCGGCTACATCGTCAAGCTGGCCGTCGAGGGCGGCTTCAACGGCGTCGCCGTCCAGGTCGGCAGCGCCGAGAAGTTCTTCTGGGACTACGCCGGCGAGGTGCCCCTGATCCTGAAGCTGAACGGCCGCACCGAGATCCCCTCGGCCGCCGCGCCCCGCTCCCCGCTGAACGCCAGCGTGGAGGACGCCGTGCGGCTGGGTGCCGACGCGGTCGGCTACACCCTGTACGTCGGCAGCGAGCAGCAGGAGGCGGACTTCGAGGCGCTCGCCGAGGTCCGCAGGCAGGCGCACCGCTTCGGGCTGCCGCTGGTCGTCTGGTCCTACCCGCGCGGCAAGGCGGTCGACGCCAAGGGCGGCAAGAGCTCCTTCTACCAGGTCGACTACGCCTCCCGCACCGCCAGCGAGCTCGGCGCCGACATCGTCAAGCTCAACTTCCCCGACCCGAAGGCGACCGAGGGCGTGCCCAGGGGCTACGCCGCCGAGGTCGGCGAGCAGGACGCCGTCGACGCGGTGGTCCGCTCGGCCGCGCGGACCCCGGTGCTGCTCAGCGGCGGCGAGAAGGGCGGCGACGAGGAGGTCCTCGACAAGGCCCGCATGGCGATGGAGGCCGGCGCGCTGGGCGTGATATTCGGCCGCAACGTCTGGCAGCGCCAGTACGGGGAGTCGCTGCGCTTCATCGGGCGGCTGCGGGAGCTGCTCTCGAAGTACCCATCCTGAGCGCTTGGGCCGCCGGGGCCCGCATGGACCCTGCGCTCGACGCCTACCTGCGGAAGGTGGCCGCGGGGCTGGCCCGTGCGCTCGGACCCGTCCTGACCGGGCTCTACCTGCACGGCTCGGGGGCGCTCGGCGGCTGGTCGGCCGAGCGCAGCGACGTCGACCTGCTCGGGGTGGTCGCGCGGCGGCTCGGCCGGCGGGCGAAGCTGGTGGTCGCGGCACGGCTGCTCCATCCCGCCCTCGCCTGCCCGGGGCGCCGCGGCCTGGAGCTCAGCCTGGTGACCGCCTCGGTCGCCACGGCGCCGCCGCCGCGGCCGCCGTTCGAGCTGCACGTTTCCACCGCGCCGCCGGAGCCCAGGAGCCACCTCGGTGGCCCGGGCGCCACCGACCCCGACCTGCTGCTGTACCTGGCGGTCTGCCGCCGCTCGGGGGTGGCCGTGAGCGGGGCGCCGCCCGGGGAGGTGCTCGCCGAGCCGCCGCGTGCCTGGCTGCTGGAGCAGGCGGCGGAGGAGCTGCGCTGGGCGGTGCGGCACGGCTCGTTCGCCGACCGGGTGCTGAACGCCTGCCGGGCGTGGCGCCTGCTCGAGGACGGCGAGCTCTGCTCCAAGGTCGACGGCGGCGAGTGGGCGCGAGCAAGGGTCGACCCGGCCCTGGTGGACGCCGCGCTGGCCGCCCAGCGGGGCCTGGCCCCGCTGCCCGACGCCGCCGCGGACCTCGCCGCCGCCGACCGCTTCGTGGCCGCGGTGCTCGACCGGTTCCCCGGCCGGTGAAGGGAACCGGCCCACCCGCCGTCTCGAAGGCGACCGTGGCCGCCTGGATGGCGGTCGGGATCGCCGCCATCTCCTTCTCGCCGATCCTGGTCCGGGTCGCGGCGCTGCCGGCGCTCGCGCTGGCCTTCTGGCGCTGCTTCGCCGGCGCCGCGCTGCTGGCCCCGTTCGCCTGGCGAGCTCACCGGTGGGCCGGAGCGCTCCCACGGGCGGAGACGACCCGGCTGCTGGCCGCCGGGGTGTTCCTGGCGGTCCACTTCGCCCTGTGGAACGCCTCCCTGGCGCTGACCAGCGTCGCCGCCTCGACCATGCTGGTGAGCTGCTCGCCGCTGTTCGTCGGGCTCGGCGGCCGGCTGCTCGGGGAGCCGCCGAGCCGCCGGGCCTGGCTCGGCATCGCCCTCGCCATGGCCGGGGCGGCGGCGATCGGACTCGGCGACGCCGTCGGCGTCGACCTGGGGGGCCGCGCCCTCCTGGGCGACGCGCTCGCCTTCGCCGGCTCGGCGGCGATCGCCGGCTACCTGCTGCTCGGCAGGGCGGCACGGCGGCGGCTGCCGGTGTCGACCTACGCCGCCTCGGTGTACGGGGTCGCGGCGGCGGTGCTGCTGCCGGCCTGCCTGCTCACCGGGGCGGCCCTCGGTGGCTACCGCGCCGGCTCCTGGCTGGCGCTGGCGGCGGTCGTGGCCGGCCCCCAGCTCCTGGGGCACACGGTCTTCAACGGCCTGCTCGCCAGGGTGAGCGCCACGGTGGTCGCCGTCGTCATCCTGGCCGAGCCGGTCGGCGCCACCGCGCTGGCGTGGCTGCTGCTGGACGAGCTGCCGGCGGCCGCGTTCTGGCTCGGCGCCCCGCTGGTCCTCGCCGGGGTCTGGCTCACCGTCACCGGCGAGCGCGAGCGGGTGGGGACGGCGTCAGCCGCTCCATAGGCCGCGGATGTAGGCTGCGCGCGAACCAGCACCCGAGACCAAGCGAGCCCAGCCATGCCAGGAACCATCCTCGTCGGCAGCCAGTGGGGTGACGAGGGCAAGGGCAAGGTCACCGACTTCCTCGCCGACAAGATGGACGTGGTCGTCCGCTACCAGGGCGGCAACAACGCCGGCCACACGGTGGTGGTCGGGGAGCGCACCTTCAAGCTCCACCTCGCCCCCAGCGGCATCCTGTACCCGCACGTCACGCCCGTGATCGGCGACGGGGTGGTGGTCGACCCCGGCTTCCTGCTGGCCGAGCTGGCGGCGCTGGAGGCCAGGGGCATCGCCACCGGCAAGCTGCTCATCTCCGCCAACGCGCACCTGATCATGCCGTGGCACAAGGAGATGGACAAGCTCACCGAGCGCTGGCTTGGCCGCAACCGCATCGGCACCACCGGCCGGGGCATCGGGCCCGCCTACGCCGACAAGGTCGGCCGGCTCGGCATCCGCGTCCAGGACCTGCTGGACCCCGGCATCCTCGCCAAGAAGGCCGAGGCGGTGCTGCGCGAGCGCAACCCGCTGCTCGCCAAGGTCTACAACCGCCTGCCGCTGGACGGCGAGGCGATCGTCGAGGAGTACGCCACCTACGCCGAGGCGCTGCGGCCGCGCATCGCCGACACCTCGCTGTTCATCTGGAACGCGCTCCGCGAGGGCCGGCAGGTGCTGTTCGAGGGCGCGCAGGCCACGCTGCTCGACGTCGACCACGGCACCTACCCGTTCGTGACCTCGTCCTCGCCGGTGGCCGGCGGGGCGCTGGCCGGCGCCGGCGTCGGCCCCGGCTGGATCGAGCGGGTCATCGGCATCGTCAAGGCGTACATCACCAGGGTCGGCGCCGGTCCGTTCCCCACCGAGCTGGAGGGCGCGGCGGGCGAGGCGCTGCGCGCGGCCGGCGACGAGTTCGGCACCACCACCGGCCGGGCTCGCCGCTGCGGCTGGCTGGACACGGTGGCGCTGCGCTACGCCGCCAGGGTCAACGGCCTCACCGAGCTGTTCGTCACCAAGCTGGACGTGCTCTCGCATCTGGAGCGGGTCCCGGTGGCCACCGCCTACCGGATCGACGGCGAGCTGACCGAGGACTGGCCGATGACCCAGACCGGGCTGCACCACGCCGAGCCGGTCTACGAGCTGCTCGAGGGCTGGCGCGAGGACATCAGCGGCGTCACCCGGCTCGCGGACCTGCCGCGGGCGGCCAGGGCCTACGTCGACGCGATCGAGAAGCTGGGCGGGGTGGCGGTGACCGCCATCGGCGTCGGCCCCGGCCGTGACCAGACAATTGCCCAGCAGGCAGGGTCGGCGGCGGCTTGGGGGCCACCGGCTCGGGCAACAACGACCCTGGGAGAGGAGTAGCCATGCGGATCGCGGTCGTCGGCGGTGGCGGGCGCGAGCACGCCCTGCTGGTGGCGCTGGCGCAGAGCCCCGACGTCCAGCGGCTGTACGCCGTGCCCGGCAACGCCGGCACCGCCCTGGTGGCCTCCAACGTCCCCGGCGTCGGGCCCACCGACGCCGCCGGCCTGGCCGCCTTCGCCGAGCGCGAAGGCGTCGACCTCACCATCATCGGGCCCGAGCAGCCCCTGGTCGCCGGGGTGGCCGACGAGTTCCTCGACCGCGGCCTGCCGGTGTTCGGGCCGACGGCGGCCGCCGCCCGCATCGAGGGCTCCAAGGCGTTCGCCAAGGAGATCATGGCGGCCGCGGGCGTGCCGACCGCCCGCGCCGAGGCGTTCACCGACGCCGCCGAGGCGGTCGCCGCCCTGGACGGCTTCGGGCCGCCCTGGGTGGTCAAGGCCGACGGGCTGGCCGCCGGCAAGGGGGTGACGGTCACCGACGACCCGGCCGCCGCCACGGCCGCGATCCAGGCCGCCCTGGTCGGTGGGGTCCACGGCGAGGCTGGCGCGCGCATCCTGCTCGAGGAGTACCTGGAGGGCCCGGAGGCGAGCCTGCTCGCGGTCACCGACGGCCGCACGGTCGTGCCGCTGGCGCCCGCCCGCGACCACAAGCGGGTCGGCGACGGCGACCAGGGACCGAACACGGGCGGCATGGGCGCCTACTCGCCCCTGCCCGACCTCCCGGACGAGCTGGTCGACGAGCTGCGCCGCGCCGTCCTGGAGCCGACCGTCGCCGAGCTGGCACGGCGCGGCGTCCGCTACCAGGGGGTGCTCTACGCGGGCCTGACCCTGACCGCCGACGGCCCCCGCGTCCTCGAGTTCAACTGCCGCTTCGGGGACCCCGAGGCCCAGGCCATCCTGCCGCGCATGAGCACCGACCTGGCGAACCTCGCCTGGTCGACCGCCGAGGGGACGCTCGCCGGCCACAAGGTCGGCTGGGACCCGCGGCCCTGCGTCACCGTGGTGCTCGCCTCGGGCGGCTACCCGGGCTCCTACCGCAAGGGCCTGGAGGTCGACGGGCTCCAGGCGGCCGCGGCCCGGCCCGGCGTGCACGTGTTCCATGCCGGCACGACCCTGGACCCGGCCGGGCGGGTCCGCACCACGGGCGGCCGGGTGCTGGCCGTCACCGCGCTCGGCGACGACCTCGCCGACGCCCGGGCCCGCGCCTACGCCGCCGCCGAGCTGGTCCACTTCGACGGCGTGCACTACCGGCGGGACATTGCCGCCCACCCTGGCGGCGGGTAGGCTCAGCTCGTCACGGTTGGACTGGATGGGAGCTATGCGACGGCCGATCGAGCCGTACTGCCGGGTGCCCATCGTCGTCCGCGAGGCCGATCCCCGCGCCCGCGAGGTCGCCGGCCGCGTGATCGCGCTCATCGCGGCCGGGCGGCCGGGCGCCGAAGCCGAGCACGTCGGCAGCTCGGCGGTCCCCGGCCTGGCCGGCAAGGGCACCATCGACCTGCTGCTGCCCTCGTCCCCGGACGAGATCCCGGCGGTCACCCGTGACCTGCTCGCCCTCGGGTTCCAGCCGCAGGTGATCCCGACCGCCTTCCCGCCGACCCGGCCGATGCTGCAGGGCGTGATCCGCCACGACGGCACCTCGTTCCGGGTCCACGTCCACGTGGTCCCCGAGTCCAGCCCCGAGGTGCCGGCCATCAGGGGGTTCCGCGACGCCCTGCTGGCCGACCCTGCCCTGCGCGAGGAGTACGCCGCCCTCAAGCGGGCCATCGTCGCCGGCGGGACCGTCGACTCGATCGCCTTCACCAAGGCCAAGCACGGCTACATCGTCGGCGTCCTCGAGCGCCTCGGCCTGGCCGGCGACGGCGCGCCACCGCCGCCGGCGTAGCGCACGGTTAGAATGCCCCGACCGCACCGCGTCCAAGGGAGCGTCCATGCCGCCAAGGGTTGGGATCCTGCTCGGCTCCACCTCCGACGAGGAGCGGGCCAAGGCGGCCGCGGTCATGCTGGAGAAGTTCGGCGTCGAATACGAGCTCGAGGTGCTGAGCGCCCACCGGGACCCGCGCCGGGTCGCCGACTACGCGGCCAGCGCCGTCGACCGCGGCCTCCAGGTGATCATCGCCGCCGCCGGCAAGGCCGCCGCGCTGCCCGGGGTGGTCGCCGCCCACACCACCCTGCCCGTGATCGGCCTGCCGATCTACACCCCCCAGCTCGGCGGGCTGGACGCCCTCTACTCGATGGTGCAGATGCCCTCCGGCGTGCCGGTCGCCACCGTCGGGCTGGACGCCGCCGTCAACGCGGGCATCCTTGCGCTGCAGATCCTGGCCGTCGGCGACGAGCGGCTGCGCGGGGAGCTGCAGGAGTTCAAGGACCAGCTCTCGGCGGGTCTACGGCTGTAGGAGCGCCGATGATCTCCCGTTACACCCTGCCGGAGATGGGGGCGATCTGGACCGAGGCGACCCGCTTCCGCACGTTCGCCCAGGTCGAGGTCGCGGTGGTGCGTGCCAGGGCCCGTCGCGGCCTGGTCCCGCAGGCCGACCTGGCCGCCATCGAGGAGGCGCCGACCCCCTCGCCGGATCGGGTCCGCCGGCTCGACGCCGAGCTGCACCACGACGTGGTCGCCTTCCTGACCGCCTACGGCGAGGGCATCGGCCCGGCCGCCAGGCACGTCCACTACGGCATGACCTCCTCGGACCTGCTCGACACCACCCTGGCCCTGCAGCTCGTGCGTGCCTGCGACCTGCTCGCGCGCCGGCTCGACCGGCTGGTGGCCACCCTGCGCGACCGGGCGCTCGAACACCGCGACACCCTCTGCCTCGGCCGCACCCACGGCATGGCCGCCGAGCCGACCACCTTCGGGCTCAAGCTCGCCGGGCACGCCTTCGCCTTCGACCGCGACCGCCGCCGCCTGCGCGCCGCCCGCGGGTCGGTGGCGGTCGGCACCATCTCGGGCGCGGTCGGCACCTACGCCAACCTGCCCGCCGACGTCGAGGCCGAGGTGCTCGCCGAGCTGGGCCTGACCCCGGAGCCGGCCCCCACCCAGGTCGTCGCCCGCGACCGGCACGCCGAGCTGCTCGCCGTCCTCGCGGTCGCCGGCGCCGACCTGGAACGGCTCGCGGTCGAGGTCCGCCAGCTCCAGCGGACCGAGGTGCGGGAGGTCGAGGAGCCGTTCGCCGAGGGCCAGAAGGGCTCCTCGGCCATGCCGCACAAGCGCAACCCGGTGGTGGCCGAGCGGCTCACCGGGATCGCCCGGCTGCTGCGCGGCTACGCCCTCGCCGGGCTGGAGGACGTCGCGCTCTGGCACGAGCGGGACATCTCCCACTCCTCCGTCGAGCGGGTGGTGCTGCCCGACGCCTGCTGCGTGCTGGACTACGGGCTGGAGCGGGCCCACTGGCTGGTCGCCGGCCTGCGCGTCTTCCCGGAGCGGATGCGGGCCAACCTGCAGGCGTCCGGCGGCCTGGCGGGCTCCTCGGCCGCCCTGCTCGCCCTGGTCGACGCGGGCTGGAGCAGGGAGGACGCCTACGCCGCGGTGCAGCGGGCGGCGATGGACGCCTGGGAGGGCAAGGGCGGCTTCCGCGACCTGCTGCTGGCCGAGCCCGGCGTGGCCGAGGCGCTGGGGGAGCGGGCGCTGGACGCCGCGCTGGACCCGGCCCGCTTCGTGGCCGCCGCCGGCCCGGTGCTCGAGCGGTTGGAGGCGATGAGGTGAGCGCGCCGGCCGGGCTCGAGCGCATCGCCTCCGGCAAGGTGCGCGACCTGTACGCGGTCGGCGACGAGCACCTGCTGCTGGTGGCCAGCGACCGCATCTCGGCCTTCGACGTGGTGCTCGACGACGACGTGCCGGGCAAGGGCGAGGTCCTCACCGGGCTGACGGTGTTCTGGCTGGAGCAGCTCGGCGACCTGGTCCCCAACCACCTGGTCGGCTGGCGGGCGGCGGAGCTGCCGGAGGGCGCCAGGCAGCTCGCCGGGCGGGCGATGCTGGTCCGCCGGCTGGAGATGCTCCCGGTCGAGTGCGTCGCCCGCGGCTACCTGGCCGGTTCCGGCTGGAAGGACTACCAGGCCACCGGGGCCGTCTGCGGCATCCCGCTGCCCGCTGGGCTCCGCCAGGCCGACCGGCTTCCCGAGCCGATCTTCACCCCGGCGACCAAGGCGCGCCACGGCCACGACGAGAACGTCTCCGAGGCCGAGGTCGCCGACCGGCTCGGCGCCGAGCTGGCGGCGCTCCTGCGCGACCTGACCCTGGAGATCTACCGCCGCGGCGCCGAGCACGCGGCCTGGCGCGGCATCGTGCTGGCCGACACCAAGCTCGAGTTCGGCCTGGACGGCGACCGGGTGGTGCTCGCCGACGAGGTCCTCACCCCCGACTCCTCGCGGTTCTGGCCGGCCGGCGGCTGGGTGCCCGGATCGTCGCCGCCCTCCTTCGACAAGCAGTACGCCCGCGACTGGCTGGAGGCGCAGGACTGGGACATGACCCCGCCGGCGCCGCGCCTGCCGCCCGACGTCGTCGCCGGCACCGCCGCCCGTTACCGCGAGGCGTACGAGCGCCTCACCGGCCGGTCCCTCGACGGCTGGCTGGCCGAGGCGCGCGCCGGGGGGCTCACGTAGCCGAAGGCGGTAGCCCTCCGGTCAACGCTCGTCCGAGCCCTCCTCCTCGCGGACGCCGCCGACGAACCGCTCGCGAAGCGTGCGCTTGGAGAACTTGCCGGTGGCGGTCTTGGGGAGCTCGTCGACGAACTCGACCCGGTCGGGCAGCCACCACTTGGGGAACCTCCCGGCGATGGAGGCGACCAGCTCTGCCTCGCTCACCTCCGAGCCGGCCTTGCGCACGACCACCGCCAGCGGGCGCTCGGCCCATTTCGGGTCGGGGACGGCGATCACCGCGGCCTCCGCCACCTCCGGATGGCCCATGAGGGCGTTCTCCAGCTCGACGCTGGAGATCCACTCGCCGCCCGACTTGACCAGGTCCTTGGTCCGGTCGACCAGGTGCAGGTAGCCCTCGCCGTCGAGGGTGGCCACGTCGCCGGTGTGGTACCAGCCGTCCACGAAGGTGCTCGCGGAGCGCTCGTCGTCCAGGTACTCGCCCGCGATCGTGGCGCCACGCAGCTGCAGCTCGCCCATGGACTTGCC
>WNGA01016650.1_pt1 | contig 16298 bp, 15 predicted proteins | sample 5400061 | NCBI WGS metagenome assembly WNGA01 (sample SAMN13153366, study PRJNA577476) | soil metagenome | isolation source: 100 cm soil or saprolite under grassland replicate 2 | place: USA:California | collected 2016-06-15 | reverse complement strand
CGCGATACGTGCGAGCAAGCCGCACATCCGGGGGCCAAGGACATCCGCGGTCCGCGGGGTTCGCCGCCGTGGGACGGTAGGAACCGTTGCGGCTTTAAGGGAAAACGATCGGCCGCAGTCGCTGCGGCCCGCCATGGTCACGGCCTTGTGTGCCCTGTCCTCGGCGCGCCCGTGCGGATCGTCTTTGCCAAACCCGCCATCGCCGTGTAATTGGCCTTCGTCTTGAGATATCCCGATGCGTTCCGATCTTGACGGACGCAACGAGGGCACGCGATCGACCGGATGCCCCCAAAGCCAAGGCTTCATCCGGACGCACCCAGTCGTGGCCGCCCATCGCGCCGCCCGCCCACCATGACAGGAGACCGCCCGTGAAAGGCTTCGTCTCGACGCTCGCCACCATTTGGCGGCTTGCCGCGCCCTATTTCTTCTCCGAGGATTCCTGGGCGGGCCGCATTCTGCTGGCCGCGGTGATCGCGATCGAGCTCGCCATCGTCGGCATCAACGTGCTGCTCAATCAGTGGAACGCGCGGTTCTTCAACGCCATCCAGGATCGCAACTGGGACAGCTTCGTCAGCGAGTTGTTGTTCTTCTGCGTGCTCGCCGCCGCCTACATCGTGTTCGCCGTCTACCAGCTCTATCTCAATCAATGGCTGCAGATTCGCTGGCGCCGCTGGATGACGGTCCGCTACCTCGCCCACTGGCTCGACGGCGCCAACCACTACCGCATGCAGCTGCTCGGCGACGCCGCCGACAATCCCGACCAGCGCATCGCCGAAGACATCCAGATGTTCGTCGAGCGGACCCTGACGATCGTCATCGGCCTCCTGGGGGCTGTGGTCTCGCTCGGCTCTTTCCTCACCATCCTGTGGGTGCTGTCCGAGAGCGCGCCGCTCACCGTGTTCGGGGTCGAATGGCGTATTCCCGGCTATCTGGTGTGGGCGGCGGTGATCTACGCGGCGGTGGGCACCGTGATCACGCATCTGATCGGGCGAGCGCTGATCGGGCTCAACTTCAATCAGCAGCGCTACGAGGCGGACTTCCGCTTCAACCTCGTGCGCGTGCGCGAGAATTCCGAGCAGATCGCGCTGCTCGACGGCGAGACGGCCGAGCAGGGGCGCCTGATGGACCGCTTCGGCAACGTGGTCGCCAATTGGCTCGCGATCATGTCGCGCACCAAGCAGCTCACCTTCTTCACCGCCGGTTATACGCAAGTCTCGATCATCTTTCCCTACATCGTGGTCAGCCCGGCCTATTTTGCGGGCCACCTCCAGCTCGGCGGCTTGACCCAGACGGCGTCCGCCTTCAACAGCGTGCAGACCTCGCTGTCGTTCTTCATCAACGTCTATCGCCAGCTCGCCGAATGGCGGGCGGTGATCGAGCGCCTTGCCGGGTTCGACGCGGCGATCGCAGCGGGCGAGGCGGCCGCCCGGACGCCCCCGGTGGTCTCGGTCGCCCGGCGCAAGGACGCCAAGGCGGTCGAGATCGACGATCTCGAGGTCAACCTCCCGACCGGCGCGCCGCTGGTCAAGGCGCAGGACATCGCCTTCCCGGCCGCGGAGGCGGTGCTGGTGACCGGTCCGACCGGGTCCGGCAAGACGACGCTGTTCCGCGCGATCGCCGGCATCTGGCCGTTCGGCGCCGGCACCGTGACCGAGCCGGCGGGCGCGCGCGTCGTCATGCTGCCGCAGCGGCCGTACTTCCCGGTCGGCTCGCTCGAAGCCGCGGTGACCTATCCGGCGCTGCCGGGGACCTTCGAGGGAGCCCGCCTCGCCGAGGTGCTGGTTGCGGTCGGGCTGCCGGCGCTGGCGTTGCGGCTTGCGGAGCACGGGCACTGGAACCGGATGCTGTCGCTCGGCGAGCAACAGCGGCTGGCGCTCGCCCGCGCCATCCTGCTCGAGCCGGACTACCTGTTCCTCGACGAGGCGACCGCTTCGCTCGATGAAGCCTCGGAGGCGGCGCTCTACCGGCTGCTGCACGAGCGGCTGCCGCGCGCGGCGATCGTGTCGATCGGCCACCGGTCCACGCTCACCGCGTTTCATCGCCGCCGCATCGTGCTCGAACGCGACGGCGAGCGCCACTGGGTGCGCGAGCGCCCGATTCGCGGCCGACCGAGTTCCGCCCCGCGCAACAAGGCGAACCGGCAGCACGAAGCGGAGGTCCAATCGTACGAAAAGAGAGGGGCGACGGCTCGCCCTGAGCCATCGCCCCGATGAAGGGCAGAGGTATGCGCAGGCTTACTTGATGTTCGCGTTCAGCGTCACGTCCGCCTTGAGGGCGACGACGAAGGCGGCGCTGCACCAGGTGGAGCCGAGGCCGCTCGGATTGAGCACCGTAATGTTCGCCGGACTGAAGCCCGCGGTATGGTCGCCGGTGAGCACGTTGCAGTTCGCCCTCGACAGGTCGGTGTCGTAGTAGCGGAAGTCGAGCGTGAACACCTTGTAGGTCAGGCCCAGGCCGATGTTCCACGTGGTGTAATCGGGGAGATTGGTGAAGGCATAGAAGAAATCCGTCGTCCCCAGCCAGTAATGGGAGAGTTCGCCGGACACGTACCAGTTCAGGCCGCTGGGAAAGGCGGTGCCGGTATACTTGGCGTTGCCGTTCAGATACCAGCCGGGCGCCCCGCTGTGCAGCCAGTCGGGATCGTAATAGACCGCCGCGCCGATCGCGAAGTTGTCGTTGAACGTATACGTGACCTTGCCGTAGAACTCGACGAAGCTGAGATCGTTCTTGATCGCGTTGCAGCTGGCGTTGGCGCCGGTGAACAGATTGGTGCAGAACGGGTTCGGATCGAACAGGTTGGGGTTGTTGCCGGTGAACCCGGTAAAAGTCCGCCCGCCCGGGTAGTAGTAGTACCAGACGCCGAAGTCGAACGCGAACTTGCCGAAGGTCGGCCGAATTCCGCCGTAGAAATCGATCTCGGCCGCAGCGTTGTTCGGGAACTCGATGCTGTATCCGCCGGCGCCGACATAGAGCTGCAGGTTGTCGTTTACATTGTAGCGCGGCTCGAAATAGGCGTTGACCGAGGGCCGATGGTTCGACTGGCTGATGCCGCGGAAATTGTAGTCGCTCATCAACGCGGCGCCAAACGCGATGTCGAAGGGATTGGCCGGCGGAGCCGCGGCGGCGGGCGGCGCCTTGACCGCCATGTCGGCGGCGGCGGCGATGCCGACCGAGAGCGCGAGAACTGCGGTTGCTGTGAGAACCAGTTTCTTCATGGCCTGCCCCCTGTGGTCCCGAGTGGCACGGAACGGATGACCGTTCGCTAACAATGACGAAATTGGATAATCCAGTGTTCCGAACCGGCAAGGTGAAAGCTTCATCAAATGCTGCCTTTTTGGGCGAACCCCGTGTGGCATGAGACGAATGTAAACCGTAGTTGCAAATAGATCACAAAAACCGGTTCGGACGGCGTCGCCCGCGCGTCCAACGCCTCGTCCGACCTCGGCTCGACGGCCGGCGCTCGATAACGGTGTTTTGGGAAGGCGCGTCGTCCCCCCCTCACCGGGCCGTAGCCGCTACGCGTCGAACACGGCCACGGCCCGAATCGGTGAGCCGGTGCCGCCGCGCCATTTGAGCGGCAGGCCGATGAAGCGGAACTCGCCCTGGCCAATCAGCGCCTCCAGATTGCACAGGCTCTCGATGTGGGTGATGTCGAGCTCCAGGCACGCCTTGTGGACGAGCGCGTTCACCTTGCCCTCCGGCCCGGGCCGCATCGAGTCGATGCCGAAATGGACGATGCCCTGCCGGGCCAGCCATTCGGTTGCCGCCACGTTGACCCCCGGATTGTCGGTGGAATAGGCCGCCGTCGGGAAGGTGCGCGCGTGATGCCCGGTGCAGAGCAGGACCGTGCCCTTTTTCGGGATCGGGACGCCCGCCTTCGTGACCGCCGCCTCCATGTCCGCCGGCGTGATTTCGGCGCGCGGCGCGATGTGGCGCAGGTCGATGCAGATGCCGGGCACGATGCAGTTTTCCAGCGGATATTCGTTGATCGGCGTTCCGCTCATCCCGAAGTGCCGCGGCGCATCCATATGCGTGCCGCCGTGGTCGGGCATGGTGAAATACATGACCGCGTTGCCCTGGACGTTGCCTGAATCGATGAAGGCCTCTTCGTGGGTCTTCCACACGCCGTGAATGATCGGCGGCTGGCCCGGGTAGCTCGGGGTGCGATGGTAGAGCTCGCGGCTCAAATCGATGATGCGCATATTCCGTTCCTCCCGTGACGATCGTGCCGAAACACTACCCTCGCCACGACCCCGCGACTACTCTGCGACGAGCAAGTCGCCCGGATGGAGCGCAGCGACATCCGGGGACCTACGCTGCGGCCCACCCCCTGGATTTTGCCGGCGCTCAATCCGGGCTACGCCCTGCCATAAGCGCCGCCCGCACGCCTGAGGCCCGGAGCCCCTGAATGCAGCTCAGCACCGATCGAATTCTCACCACGCATACCGGCAGCCTGCCGCGGCCGAAGCCGCTGATCGACCTCATTCTCGCCCGCGAGCGGGACGGCGGAATCGATACCGCAGAGTTCGAGGCGCAAACCGCCAAGGCGGTCGACGACATCGTCGCCCGGCAAGTCGCCGCCGGCGTCGACGTCGTCAGCGACGGCGAGATGAGCAAGCCGTCCTACACCACCTACATCCGGCACCGCGTCGGCGGCATCGAGCCGGACCCGCGCGCCGCCGAAAAGGGCGGCGACATCATGATCGGGCGCGATCTCCTGGCGCATCCAGACTTCGCCGACCGGCGGAGGAATTTCAGCGAATCGCCGTTTCCCGGATGCGTCGGGCCGCTTCGCTACACGGACCGCGGCCCGCTCGAGCGAGACCTCGCCCACCTTGCGCGTGCCGTGGGCAAGTCGAAGCCAACCGACGTGTTCATGACCGCGCCGTCGCCCGGCATCCTCACCCGCTTCATCATCAACCTGCACTATCCGAGCGAGGACGCCTACGTGGAAGCGCTCGCCGAGGTGATGAGGACCGAGTACCGGGCGATCGTCGAGGCGGGCTTCGTGCTGCAGATCGATGCCCCGGACCTCGGCTCCGCGCGCAACAACCAGTACCGTCACTTGAGCGACGACGAATTTCGCAAGATCGCCGAGCGGAATATCGCGGCGCTCAACGGCGCGACCGAGGATCTCGCGGCCGACCGCATGCGGCTGCACATCTGCTGGGGCAATTACGAGGGACCGCACACCCACGATCTGCCGCTGACCAAGATCATCGACATCGCGTTCAAGGCGCGCCCGCAGGCGATCAGCATCGAGGCCGCCAATCCGCGCCACGACCACGAATGGGAGGACCTCAAGGAGATCGATATTCCCGACGACAAGATTCTGATCCCCGGCGTCATCGATTCGACGACCAATTTCGTCGAGCATCCGCGGCTGGTGGCGCAGCGCATCGGCCGCTACGCCGAAGTCATCGACCGCGAGCGGCTGATCGCCGGGGTCGATTGCGGGTTCGGCACCGCCGTGCGCAGCGATCCGATGGTGGCCGACAGCATCGTCTGGGCGAAACTGCGCGCGCTCAGCGACGGCGCCGCGATCGCCAGCAAGCGGCTGTGGGGGTAGGCGCTCCCGTATTCCTCAACCTGCCGCGACCTTGCGCGGCCGTCCTCCGCGTTTGCCGTTGGCGCGCGCGGCCGCGGCCTTGGCACGGCTGCGCGCCCTTCCGCCTGCTGCGCCGAGCTGGGCCGCCATCCATGCCTTGGAGCCGAACACTCCCTGCAGCAGCGCCGGCAGATAGAGGTGCGCGTCGAGCTTCGGGAAGTGGATGCCGAAGCCGGACGGGCTCAGCTCGATGTCGGTGAGATCGGCCGCAGCCGCATGTTCCAGCCCCTGCGCGATGTGGGGCGGGAAAGCCAATTCGAGGCCGGTGTTGAGGCTTACGATGATCCGATTGCGGCGACGATCGTAGCGAGCCGCGACCGCGAACGGCCCGGTCGCGCGGCGCTCGGCTGCACGGCGGGTGGCGGCGGCGAATTCATCAGGCTTGGCCATGAATCCTTCTCCATTTTTGGCAGAGCATCGCGACGCCCTCATCGAGCGCCCTGCGAATCCTGCTGACGACACGGCGCGAGAAGCCATAGTTCTCACGCAGGGCCACCGGCCCGGACGGACAGTTCAAGTTGAACACCGCTTCATTTCCGCCGCCGAAGACATGCACGTGCGCCGGAATGTGATCGGCCGGGTAGACGACGACATTGAATCCGTCGAACCTCAGGATCGTCGGCATCCCGCAGGATAATCCCAAGCGGTTGGGTTTTCAAGGCCCGGCAGCGAGTAGCCCGCATGGAGCGGAGATGCGGGACCCCGGATTGCGCTACTACTTGCCGCTCTCTCATCCGAATAGGCGATCAAACTCCTTGCGATTAGATTCAAGCAGACGGCGGGTAAAATCATTAACGTAGAACATATCCGGCTCCAGACGTTGAGCTTTCAACTTCATCTGGAAATTTGGGGCCTCTGGCCTGGGTTCGAATAGGATCAACCGCATTCCGTACAGCGTGCACAGAGCGTCGTGGCTTCCCCTTCGGCTAACAGTCCTACGTCGCTTGCGAAGGAATGGACCCGCGGGTCAAGCCCGCGGGTGACGGCCTTCGAATCTCACGCCGCGGCGGCCTTCTTCCGGTTCGCCTCCAGACGCGCATCGACCAGCGCCACCTGGGCGTCGATCGCCGGGTGGCTCAAGCCCTTCTGCCTGGCGATGAGCTGCACCAGCTTGTCGGCGCGCTCGATGTTGGGTGCGCCGTTCTGCAGCGCCCGCGCGGCCGAGGCCGGGCGCACGAGGCTTTGCGCCGCCGCGGCATATTTTTCGAACGGCACGAGGTCCTCCGGCTTGGCGCCGAGCTTGACGCACAGGTCGAACACGAAATTATAGACCGAGCGCGACGTTTCGATGTCGCTGTGCACCGCCTCCTGCGCGGTCCGCATGCCGTCCTTGGTCACGCAGCGATAATTGCCGGCGAGCAGCATCGCCCACTTGGCGAGCGGCACGAAGATCGAGTCGTAGACGCGAAGCTTCACCGGCAGTTCGATCTTGCCCTCGGGCGTATCGAGCCGGGCGGCATCGACGTCCTTCTCGAGCTGACGCAGGATGCCGGTGCTCTGGTCGGAATCGAAGCGCGCCACCTTGAAGTTGGTCGGCAGCGTGACCATCAGCACGTTGACCTTTTCGTCCGGCGGGCGGATCGCCTGCGGGTCCGGGCTGTTCAGCGTGATCGTCGCCGGATCGAACGAGTCCCTGTAGGCGGGTTTGAGCGCGTCGTAGTTCAGGCCGGGGATGCGCTTGACGTAGGGCAGCGGCGGCATGTTCATGATCGACATGCACGGCACGCGCGACTTGGCGACGGCATCGAGCAGCTCGCGCACGCCGGGCGAGCGGTATTGCGGCTCCTGCATCGCGAGGCCGACGAGATCGTAGTCCTTCGGATCGACGTCGCCCGTTCCGCCGGCGCTGACCTTTCCGGGTAGCTTGCGCGAGTCGAGCTCGACCGGCTCCTTGCGGCCCTTGACCGGCAGGCGCACGCGAAAACCCTCCGCGTTGATCAGGTCGGCCTCGGCGGGCAGGCACACCAGATGGATCTTATGACCGCCGAACAGGAGCTTGGAGGCCAAAAGCGACCCGTAGGACGCGCCCATGATCAGGATGTTGTAAGTCGCCGGCATAGCGCACCTGCTCCGTGTCGAGAGTTAAGGGAGAATTCCGGCCCGCAGCCGTCCTTCTCGAGGCGCAATGCTATTCGGCTCACCGTCCCTATGCAATCCGGCGGGACCCCGCATCCGCGGTGCACCGCACCGGGGCGCAGCGCACGCAAGACAAGCTTGCTCACCTCGTAGCTGGGGTTAGTTAGCGCGGCCCTTGCCCAAACGTCCGTGGCCGCGCTAACCCCATCTACGCGTTGCACCGCCTGCGGGACACGAGGCCGGGACCTCGGCCATTCAGTGGAGCTTGCCCATGGCCACCGTGACATTCACGCCGCCCCGGCAGTGGGAAGACTGGTGCGACTGGGCGCTGGGCATCTGGCTCATGCTCTCGCCCTGGGTGCTGCTGTTCGAATACGACACGACCGCGACGCGCAATGCCGTCACCGTCGGGTTGCTGGTCGTTTCGGCCGAGGCGTTGACCCTGTCCTGGTTCCAGGTGTGGGAGGAATGGATCAACGTCGCGCTCGGCGCGTGGCTCGTGGTCTCGCCCTGGGTTCTCGGCGTCGCCAGTACGGCCGCAACGGCGGACTTCGTCATCACCGGGCTGCTGATTGCCGGACTCGCCCTTTACGAGGTGTGGGAGGCGGGCCGCAATCCGGAAAGTCGGCCCGGCGACTGACGTGCCGTTCCGGGCCAAGCGGGCAGGCGACGCACCGAGAGGGCGCCGTCCGCGCATGGCTGACGCGGCTTGTCAGCACATGCTTGCAGGGCGGCAGGCTCCTGGCGCTGCCACGCCCGCTGTGGTCTTGGCCCCCTGGCCTTCGGCGTAAGCTCGCCTCACGGAGCTTCGCCGTCGGCTACGCGGACTTCGCGTCAGTCCTTCTTTTCCGGCTCGTTCGAACCCCCGGCGGGCGGAGTCGGCGGGGAGTAGGACGGGCGCGGCGCCGCCGGCGGCGGCGGCGTATAGGTCGGCGCCGGTCGCGGCGGTGAGCCTCCGGGCACTCCGCCCGCAGGTGCGCTCGGCGTCGGGCGAGGAGGCGAGTACGAAGGCGGAGCCCCTGGGCTCGGCGCCGGTGCGGCTGGACGCGGGGGCGGCGGCGCTGCCGGACGAACGGGTGGCGGCGTCACCGGCCGCGGTGGTGGCGGCGTCACCGGACGCGGCGGTGGCGGCGCTGCCGGCCGTGGGGGCGGCGGAGCCGGACGGGCGAGCGGCGGCGGAACCGGACGGGCGACCGGCGGGGTTGCGGGCTTCGGCGCCGCCGGCTTTCTCGCCGCGGGCTTCTTGGCCGCGGGCTTCTTGGCCTTCGGCCGCTTCTTGGCCACAGCCTTCTTGGCGGTCTTGCGCTTCGCGGTCTTGCGGACGGTCTTGCCTTTCGCCCAACCGCCGACTTTGCGCGAGACCTTGCGCTTCTTGGCGGCGGATTTTCCCTTCTTTTTCCGGCCCCCGAGCGCGGCCTTCGCCCGCTTCATCGCGGCGGTGGCGGCTCTTTTCATTTTCTTCAGCGCCCCGGCGGCGCCGGATTTGGATTTCCTCTTCTTGGACTTTGCCATGATCGTCCTCCTCGTTGCCTCGCTGTCACTATGAACCAAACGGACGAACAACAAAACACAAGAGGTCGCCCGGATCGCACATTTTCACATCGTTACTGCCTGCGCTCGCGCTACCGGAGCCTCGGCGTGCCCAGACGGCAATCCCGCCGGCCTCGGACCTCCGGTCGCCCAGTCGAGAAGCTCGACCAGATGCACGATGGGAATCGCGGTCGCCTGGCCGATTTGTACCATGCATCCGAGATTGCTGGTGGCAATGACGTCGGGCTGGGTGCGCTCGATGTTGGCGGCCTTGCGAGCGGCGAGCCGCCGCGCGATTTCCGGTTGCAGCATGTTGTAGGTACCGGCCGAGCCGCAGCACAAATGCCCCTCGGGCACCTCCTTGACGATGAATCCGAGTTCCGTCAGCAGGGCCTTCGGCTCGCGGGTGACCTTCTGCCCATGCTGGAGCGAGCACGGGCAGTGATAGGCGACCCGCAAGCCGGTGGGCCTTGCCCGGGCCAGGTCGAGCTGCCCGAGGTATTCCGAAACGTCCTTGGCGAGCGCGGACACCTTGCCGGCCTTCCCGGCGTAGAGCGGGTCGCTGCGCAGCATGAAACCGTAGTCCTTGAGCATGCTTCCGCAGCCTGACGCGGTGACCAGGATGGCATCGAGGCCCTCGCCCTCGACCTCGCGCGTCCACGCGTCCACGTTGTGGCGCGCGCGAGCGAGCGCGGCATGTTCCTTTCCCATATGGTGGACGATGCCGCCGCAGCAGGCCTCACCCGCCGGGATCACCACCTCGATGCCGTGGCGGGCAAGGAGCCGGATCGCGGCCGCGTTGATCGAGGGGGCGAGCACCGGGTTGGTACAGCCGTCAAGGAGGGCAACGCGGCCCTTGCGGCGGCCTTCGGCGCGGAAAACCTGCCTTTCGTCGGTCGGCGGCGCCGGCAGCCTGGCCGGCGCCAGCCGCAACAAGGCGGCGACGCGGGTAAGCCCGACCGCGGCGAGGAGGGGGGCGAGCGGCTTCGTCAATCCACCGGCGCGCAACGCCCACCTGAGCCGGTTCGGATTGGGCAGCACCTGGGCCAGGACGGCGCGGAACGCGCGGTCGAGGAACGGCCGCCGGTAGGTCCGCTCGATATGCACCCGGGCATGGTCGACGAGGTGCATGTAGTGCACCCCGGACGGGCAGGTGGTCATGCAGGCGAGGCACGAGAGACAGCGGTCGATGTGCTTGACGACTTCGGCGCTCGCCGGCCGCTCGTGCTCCAGCATGTCCTTGATCAGGTAGATGCGCCCGCGCGGGCTGTCGAGCTCGTCGCCGAGCAGCACATAGGTCGGGCAGGTCGCGGTGCAGAACCCGCAATGCACGCAGGCGCGGAGAATCTTCTCCGATTGCGCGATGTTCGGATCGGCCAGCTGGGCGAGAGTGAACGAGGTCTGCATGATTACACCCCTGCCCACATCCGGCCCGGATTGAGCACGCCCTGCGGATCGAAGCTTTCCTTGACCCGCTTGCTCAACGCGGCGAGGCCGGCCTCCTGCGGCTCGAACACATCGACCGCGGCGCGAACCGGGAGACTGGCGCGGATCAGGGTCGCGTGCCCGCCGCACGCCGCCGCCGCGCGGCGCACCGGCGCGGCGCCGGCATCGTCGGAGCCCGCCAGCAGGACCCAGAGGAGGCCGCCCGCCCAGTCGTACAGCACCTCCGCGTCGGCCGCGGCGGTAATCAGGCGCGCAAGCTCCGCACCCCTGGCCGGCGCTGTCGAAACCCGCCACAACGGTTGATCCGCTCCGGTCTGGCGGGCGGCGAACGGCGTCACGTCGCGAATCGCCCGCCACAGGTTGCGCGAGACGGCGTGGTCGATCGCGCCCACCTCGCCGAAGGTTTTCATCGCCCCTTTCAGCACCGCCTTGCGGTGCGCCACCGATGGCGCCACCCCTTCAAGCCGCAGCGCCGTGAGCGCGCGGCCTTGAGCGACCGCCGCGCCGAGCGGAATGCGCGCGGCGACCGCAGCCGGCAGGTGCGCCGCGCCCGCGACCTCGCACGAGGAACCCATGGCGGCAGCCATGGCGGCCACCGCTTTGGTGTCGTCGAGCCCCAGCACCAGCACCGTCGTTTCGGTCTCAGGTGCGGGAAGCACCTTGATCGTCACCTCGGTCATGGCCGCAAGGGTGCCCCAGGAGCCGGCCATGAGCTTGCACAAGTCGTAGCCGGTGACGTTCTTGACCACGCGCCCGCCCGATTTGAAGGTCTCGCCGCGCCCCGACACCGCGGAAAATCCGAGGAAATGATCGCGCGCGGCGCCCGCCTTGATCCGGCGCGGGCCCGACAGGTTGGTCGCGAGCACGCCCCCAATAGTGCCGCGGCCGGCCTTGCCGCCGAAGATCGGCCCGTAATCCATGGGCTCGAAGGCGAGCATCTGCCCCTTCGCGGCGGTGAGCGCCTCGATCTCGGCGAGCGGTGTGCCGGCCTTGGCCGAAAGCACCAGCTCCTCGGGCTCGTAGAGCGTCACACCGGTAAGACCCGCCAGATCCAACGTGAGATCGGTCTGCGCCGGCCGCCCGATCGCGCGCTTCGATCCATGGCCGACGATCTCGATCGCCTTGCCGCCGCCGAGTGCCCATTGGACGGCGTCTTCGACGTCCTTGGCGTCGCGCGGCTTGAGGTTATGCGGAAGCTCGGACAAGTCAGTGCTGATCCGGCTCGGCGGCGCGTCCGGATGGTCGCTCCAGCGCCGCCTCGAGCTCCTGGATGCGCTGGTTCCGCTTGATCTTCTCTTTCATCTTTGCGGCTGCGGCCCGGTAATATCGTTCCGGAACGACCGGATGATCGGCGTCGATGCTGCGCTTCTCGTCCAGAAGCGCCTTGAATTCCCTGATCAGCTCGTCAGCCGAAGCTTCGTCCACGCAGTGAATTCCAACAAAGGACCTGATCCGGTCGCGCAGCGCGTGATATTTGTTGGAGAACTGGTGATAGACGACTGCCTTCCCGGCCGGAGCCAAAAACGTCAATATCGACACCAGTATTGTGGACACCGACGCCATCCCCGATGCGAACACGTTGGCGTAGATTTTGGCGGTTTCGGCTGCCCCTCCGGCAAGGAGGTCGGCACCGTTGCTCACGGCGAAAGCGGCAACCGCCGCCGTAATGGCGGAGGAAAGACCCAGCCAAAAGTTCGCCGAATCCCATCGTGCAGACACCAGCGCATCGCGAATCGCGGCCCGATCGCAGTCGACCGCAATCTTCATCGCCTGTTGGCTGATCAGCGTGTGCAACGGCATTCTCATGGTCAAAACCTCGGAATATCCGGGAACGCCACCTTGCCGGCGCGCACGTGCATGCGGCCGAGCTCGGCGCAGCGGTGCAGCGTCGGAAACACCTTGCCGGGATTGAGCAGGCCTTTGTCGTCGAAGGCGCATTTGAGGCGCTGCTGCGCCTTAAGGTCGACCTCCGTGAACATGGTCGGCATCAGGTCGCGCTTCTCGACGCCGACCCCGTGCTCGCCGGTGAGCACGCCGCCCACTTCGACGCACAGCTTGAGGATGTCGGCGCCGAACGCCTCGGCGCGCTCGAGCTCGTCCGCCTGGTTGGCGTCATAGAGGATGAGCGGATGCAGGTTGCCGTCGCCGGCGTGAAACACGTTGGCGATGCGCAGCCGGTATTTCTCCGACATCTCGCGCATGCGGTTGAGCACGACCGGGAGCTTGGCGCGCGGGATCGTCCCGTCCATGCAGAAGTAGTCGGGCGAAATGCGTCCCATGGCGCCGAACGCCGCCTTGCGCCCGGACCAGAACAAGAGGCGTTCCTCCTCCGAGGCCGAGGCCTTGCAGGTCACGGCGCGGCATTCCTTGGCGATCGTTTCGACGCGCGCGATGAGATGATCGGCTTCCGCCTGCGGGCCGTCCAGCTCGACGATCAGCAGCGCCTCGACGTCGAGCGGATAGCCCGCATGCACGAATTCCTCGACCGCGTGGATCGCCGGCTTGTCCATCATTTCCATGCCGCCGGGAATGATGCCGGCGGCGATGATGCGGCCGACGCAGGCGCCGGCATCTTCGGACGAAGCGAAGCCGATGAGCATCGCCCGCGCGGTCTCCGGCTTCCTCAGAATGCGCACCGTGACCTCGGTGACGACGCCGAGCAGGCCTTCCGAGCCGGCGACGAGGCCGATGAGATCGTAGCCGCCGGAGTCGAGGTGCTTGCCGCCGAGCCGGACGATCTCGCCGGTCATCAGCACCATCTCCACCCCGAGCACGTTGTTGGTGGTGAGGCCGTATTTCAGGCAGTGGACCCCGCCGGAATTCTCCGCGACGTTGCCGCCGATGGTGCAGGCGATCTGCGACGAGGGGTCGGGCGCGTAGTAGAAGCCCTCTTCGGCAACCGCGTCGCTGATCGCCAGATTGGTGACGCCGGGCTCGGCGACGACCACGCGGTTCACGAAATCGATCTCGCGGATGCGGTTGAATTTCGCCATGCCGAGCAGCACCCCGTCGACGAGCGGCAGCGCTCCGCCCGAGAGCGAGGTGCCGGCCCCGCGCGGGACCACTTTGATGCCTTCCTGGTGGCAATAGCGCAGCACGCGGGCGACCTGTTCGGTCGTCTCCGGCAGCACCACCACCATCGGCACCTGGCGATAGGCGGTGAGCCCGTCGGACTCGTAAGGCTTCATCTCATAGGCCGTGGCGATCACGCCCTCGCCGGGGACGATGCGGGAAAGCGCCCTGACGATCCGGTCCCGGCGCTTGAGCACGTCCGCATCGGGCGCGGGCATTTTCAGGCCGGACATGGACCTTCTCCCTTCGGATCGAGATAACTTCTATATAGTTCCCGCCGCGCCCTTTCGGGATATTTTTCGCCGGGAACGGACCCCCCGTTGACACATGCCGAGGAGGCGGTCATCCAAATTGCCGGGGGTCACCGCAACGATTGTCCGTCGGGGCATTGTTCACCCGAGATTGGTTTGAAAGGAGCAATCATGACCAGGACCTTGATGCTGACCGCAGCGGCGCTCGCCGTGTCGGCGGGTGCGGCCTTTGCCCAGGATGTCGCGGCGGGCGAGCAGTCGTTCAGAAAATGCCTGCCCTGCCATGCGGTCGGCGAAGATGCCAAGAACAAGGTCGGGCCGGTGCTCAACGGGCTCGATAGCCGCAAGTCCGGCACCGTCGAGGGCTACAATTATTCCGAGCCCAACAAGAATTCGGGGATCGTCTGGAGCGAGGGGACCTTCAAGGACTACATCAAGGACCCGCGGGCCAAGATCCCCGGCACCAAGATGGTTTTCGCCGGCGTCAAGAATGAAAAGGAAATCGGCGATCTGTGGGCCTATCTCAAGCAGTTCGGTCCCGACGGCCACACCAAGTAGCGTGGGTGCCATGATCAAGGATACGGTCGTCAATCTTTCAGTGGGAAGTTCGCGCGACGTCGCCGCGGACTATGCGGTTTCCGTGGCCAATGCGTTCGGCGCTCACGTGGCCGGCATGGCGTTCGCCTACGAGCCGGTGATACCCGGTACCGTGATGGGCGGTGTGCCGGCCGAGTTGATCGAGGCGAGCCTCGCCGAGAGCCGGAAGGCCGCCGAGGACGCCATCGCCCGGTTCGATCAGGCCGCGGCCCGGGCGGGCGTTTCGTTCGAATCGCGCGTGCTCGATGCAACCCTCGTCAGCGCCGCCGATCTGTTCGGCCGCATTGCGCGCCGGTTCGATCTCTCGGTCGTCGCCCAGGCGGAGCCGGACAAGGCCACGGGGGAGGATCTGATCATCGAGGCGGCCTTGTTCCAGTCCGGGCGGCCGGTAATCGTCGTGCCCTACATCCAGCGAACCGGGCTTTTGCTCGAGCGGGTGCTGGTGTGCTGGGACGGCGGCCGCACGGCGGCGCGTGCCATCGGCGATGCAATTCCGTTCCTCACCCGCGCCAAGGCCGTCGACGTCCTCATCGTCGCGACCGAGCCGGGCAAGGGCGACGAGATCCCCGGTGCCGACATGGGCCGTCATCTCGCCCGCCACGGCTTGAAGGTCGAGGTCAAGCGCATCGTGGCCCCGGATATCGATGTCGCCAACGCCATCCTCTCCTACGCGGCCGATTCCTCGGCCGATTTCATGGTCATGGGCGGCTATGGCCACTCCCGCCTGCGGGAATTCATTCTCGGCGGCGCCACGCGCGGCATCTTTCAATCGATGACGGTGCCGGTGCTGATGGCGCATTGATTCATCAATTGCCGCGCCGCGGCCCCCACGGTCCGGGCTGCTCGGACGCCGGATTTGCGAGCGGCGACTGCTCGGGGAGGAAGGGCTTGGCGGGTTCCGGCGCGCCTGTTGGCGGGGGAAGTTGCGAGGGCTCGGCGGAAGGCGCCTCCTCCGGCTCCGGTTGCGGCAGCGCCAGCGCGATCGGCCCGGGATCGTGGCCGCCGGCGAATTGAACCAGCGCGGTCACGCGCTTCGCGACCGGCGGATGGGTCGCGAACAGATCGACGAAGCCCTCGCGCGGATTGTCCACGCACAATTCCATCACCGCGGACGTCGCCCCTTCGAGCTCGCCCCGCCCCTCGATCTTGCGCAGCGCGGTGATCATCGCATCCGGATTCTTGGTGAGCTCGACCGACCCGGCATCGGCCAGGAACTCGCGCCGGCGCGACAGCGCGAAGCGGATCATGATGGAAAGCAGCCACGCCAGCGCGATCAGCACGACCGCGATCACGATGGCGAAGAAGGCGCCGCCCGAGCCCTTGCGGTCGCTGTCGCTGCCGCGGCTGCGCCACGAGACGCCGGACTGGAAGAACATCCGGAAGAACAGCTCGGCGAAAAACGAGATGACGCCGGCGATGATCACGGCGATCACCATCATGCGCACGTCGCCGTTGCGGATATGGGTGAGCTCGTGGCCGAGCACCGCTTCGACCTCGGCATCGTCCAGGTTGTCGAGCAGGCCCTGCGTGACCGAGATCGCGTATTGCTTCCGATTGAGTCCGGAGGCGAAGGCGTTGAGTGCGCCGGTTTCCACCAGCTTGAGCCGCGGCATCGGGATGCCGCGGGAGATGCACAGGTTCTCCAGGAGATTATAGAGCCGCGGCGCTTCCTTGCGCGTGACGTCGCGGCCGCCGGTGACCGCGTCGATCATCGCCTG
>WNGA01006703.1_pt1 | contig 16301 bp, 15 predicted proteins | sample 5400061 | NCBI WGS metagenome assembly WNGA01 (sample SAMN13153366, study PRJNA577476) | soil metagenome | isolation source: 100 cm soil or saprolite under grassland replicate 2 | place: USA:California | collected 2016-06-15 | reverse complement strand
GCGGGGGGTCGAGCAGCTCTACCGGGCCTTCAAGGAGCACGGCCTGGAGCTCGAGGACCTCACCGGGCCGCGCTTCCAGCGGATCGCCCGCATCAAGTCGCTGATGGCGAGCGGCCAGCTCGACACCGACCTCCGCTGGTCAGGGCGGACGGGCGCCGCCTGAGCTAGGAGAAGAATTTGGTGATGCCGCTGGCGACCCGGTCGAGCACCGCGTCGTCCATGTGGGACCACAGCGGTAGGGTCAACTCCTCGCGGGCGACTCGGTCGGTAACCGACAGGTCGCCGCGGCGCGCGTTCTTGTAGAAGGTGAAGTCGTGCGCGCCAAGGAAGTGGATGCCGGTCGGCACCCCCTGCTTCTTGAGGAAGTCGATCAGGTCCTGACGAACCTCGGCGGGGACGCGAATGAAGTAGATGAACGGCCCGATATCCTTGTAGTCCGAGTCTGGGGTGATCACCTCGGAGATCCTGGCAAGGCGCTGATTGTAACCGCGGCAGTATTCCTGTCGGTTGCGCACGAACTCGTCCAGGAGGGCGAGCTGGGCCAGGCCGATGGCAGCCGGGATGGCGCCGAGGTGGTAGCGGAACCCTTGCCGGAGCACGTCGTACTCCCAGGCGCGCCGGTTCTGGTAACGCGCCTCGGTCTCACGGTCGACCCCGAGCAGCCGGAGCTGGTGCAGGACCTGGAGCTCCTCAGGGTTGGGGGTGATGATGGCGCCACCCTCCAGGGTCGTCATGGTCTTCACCGGGCCGAAGCTGAAGCAGACCAGATCACCCGTTGCCCCCACGAGCTTGCCGTCGTGGCGCGTGCCGATCGCGTGAGCGGCGTCCTCGATCACCCGGAGGCCGTGCTCGGCGGCGATCTGGTAAATCTCGTCGAGCCTGCCCACCAGGCCCGCGAAATGGCACACCATGATTGCCTTCGTACGCTCGCTGATGAGCTCCCGCACGGCGTCCGGATTCACCGTGAGGGTCGGCTCCTCGATATCGCAGAACACGACGTCCGCGCCGGTCGCCGTGATTGCCTGATGAGCAGCCACATAGGTGAACGACGGAGCGATGACCTCGTCACCAGGCCCGGCCCCGGCCAGCAGGCAGGCGCAGTTGAGCGCGGCGGTACAGCTGTTGGTGCTCATCAGCACCCGGTCGTCGGCCAACTCGAGGTACCGCTCGAGGGCCTCCTCGAACTCTTTGGTCGCCTTGCCCAATCCCAGATACCCTATCTCGAGGGCCTCGGTCGCGGCCCGGATCACCTCCGGGCCGATGTGGGGCAGCCACATTGGGATGGGTGCGAGTTCGCCGGTCCTCATCCGTCTGATCCTTCGTCCCGAGCGCCGAGTGGAGCCAGGCCCTCTATGCCTAGTTGATCAGACGGTAGCTTCCCAGGCCCAGTGAGGAGACCCCGAAGATGGCGTAGATCATCTACGACATCCAGGTGCTTCCAGCAGTGGAAGCGGCATTAGCGGCCAGTGAGCTTCCATCGCCAAAACCAGGATGCCCCAAACGGTAGTCAGTAGGCGCCTTCCCGCTGCAGGACCACCCAGAATGTCTTCAGCAGGATGTACATGTCCAGGGTCAACGACCAGTTCTCGACATAGAACTGGTCCAAGGCCAAGGCTTCCTCCGGCGTCACGCGGCTGCGACCTTTGATCTGCCACCAACCGGTCACGCCTGCCGGCACCTCGTGCCGCGGGCCGAGCAGGTCGCCGTTGGCAGCCACCTGCTCGGCGGGAAGCGGACGCGGGCCGACAAGGCTCATCTCGCCTTTGACGATGTTCCAGAGCTGTGGCAGCTCGTCGATGCTGAGACGACGGAGGTGGCTCCCCACTCTGGTTACCCTGGGATCATTCCCGAGCTTGAAGAATGGCCTCGTAAGATCAAAGGGAACGAAGCGGTCCTCATCAACCCGCATGGTGCGGAATTTGTGCATCGTGAAGCGGCGGCCCCCCTTGGTCACCCGCTCCTGGTGGAAGAACACCGGCCCAGGGGAGTTCAGGCGGATCGCCGCCGCCGCGACCAGCCACAACGGCAGGCTCAGGATCAGGATGATCGATGCGACGACCAGGTCGAAGGCCCGTTTCACGGCGGCCTGGGTGCCGGTGAGCCGCACCGGCCGCAGCGACAGCGCGATCACCGGCCCGATCTGCTGGACCGCGAGCCGCGAGGTGCGCGTGTGGGCGAGGTTGGCCGACAGGCGCACCTCCGTGCCTTCCTGGCGGGCGACCTGCGCGACCTGTGCGATGTCCTTGACGGACACACACGTGCAGGCGACGAAGAGGCACTCGGCCGCGTGGTCGCGGATCAAGGCACGTACGTGCTGGAACTCGCCGAGAACGGGGAGCGGGCCTGCGATGACAGGCTGGTCATGCGGGCGGACATACCCGACCGGAATGAAGCCGGAGCCGGGCTCGCCGAGCGTGGCGGCAAGGTGTACCGCTTCGTGGTTGGTCCCGATGATCAGCGTCCGGTAGGCGAGGCGTCCGTCGAGCTTCAGGCGGTGCTGGCACCAGCGCCACGCCCGTCGCGTGACCAGTTCGAGGAGCAGTGCGACTAGCCAGGTCAACCCGACCCACACGCGGGACGACCCCCCCTCCGACCAGTAGCCGACCAGCATCAGCAGTGCGACGCCGACGCTCGTGGCGCCGATGATCCGGCGGAACTCCTCAGCCGCCGCGAGACGCTGCGGCGCGTAGAGGCTGAAGGCATGGAATACGCCCACCCACAGCAACGATGCGAGCACGATCTGGAGTCGCTGTCCGAACGGCATGGACGTGAGTCCGAGTCGGACGCCGTACGCTAGGAGCAGCGCCGCAGCGGCACAGGCGGCGTCGGAGCCCATCAGACCCAGGCCGATGTTGCGGTAGCTGCGCTTCACGGCGCTGCCGACAGATATCCTCTGTGCCTCGAGCGCGAGGTGCTTCCGTCCCAGGCTAGTGCCAGCGTCAGACATCCATGCTCTCCGTTGGTCCAAGGCGCGGCGGCTGCCGCAGAACCGTCAGCAGGAACTGCGGGTTGTTGCGCAGATAGCGTCCCGCGAGTCGCCGCGGCTCGCGGGACAGGCGGTAAAGCCACTCCAGGCCGGAGCCCTGCACCCACCGGGGCGCCTGTGGGAGGAGACCTGCGTGGATATTGAAGGCCGCACCGACGCCGAGGAGCACTGGTGCGTTGAGCCGGTCGCGGTGTGCCGCCATCCAGCGCTCCTGCTTCGGCGTGCCCAGGCCCACCCAGATGAGGTCGGGTGCGGCCTGCTCGATGCATGCCACGATCGCGGCATCCTCCGCCGGTGTCAGCTCCCGGAACGGTGGCGAGTACGTGCCCGTCACCTTGAGGCTGGGGAAGCGCTCGACGAGCCGCTCGACGAGCCGCTCGGGCACCCCAGCGGCACCGCCGTAGAAGTAGGAAGACCAGCCCCGCGTGGCTGCCAGCGCACACAGCGCGAGCATCAGGTCAGGCCCGTAGACGCGCCGCATGTGCTTGGCGCCGCTCCACCGCCCGGCCCATACCAGGGGCATACCGTCGGGCGTGGTGAGGCCGGAGGCGTTGTGGATACGGCGCAGGTCGGGGTTCCTATGCGACTCCATGACGCCGTGCACGCCGGTGACGCAGACGTAGTGGCGCTCGCGCCGCTCGACCCAGCGGGTGATCTCGGCGAGGGCCTGGTCCATGTCGATGGCACTAACCCGCACGCCAAGGACGTCGACATGCGGGATGCCGGAGGTACCGGCCGAGGCGCCTAACGGTTGATCTGCTTGTCGATCCATCGGTATGTCTCGGCCAGGCCCGTGTCCAGTGGGACGCTTGGCTCCCAGCCGAGCACATGGCGCAGGCGGGAGTTGTCGGAGTTGCGGCCCCGAACGCCCTGGGGGCCCTCGATGTGGTGTAACGAGATGCCTCGCTTCTCAGACACGTCGATGATGCGGTGCGCCAGCTCGTTGATGGTGACGAGCTCCTCGCTGCCGATGTTGAGTGGCTCGCGGTAGTCCGAATGCATCAGGCGGTAGATGCCCTCGACGCAGTCGTCGATGTAGCAAAAGGAGCGGGTCTGCTCGCCATCTCCCCAGATCTCGATCGACCCGCCGGGCGGGGCCATGGCCACCTTGCGGCACAACGCGGCGGGCGCCTTCTCCCGGCCACCGTCGTAGGCGCAGTAAGGTCCATAGATGTTGTGGAAGCGCGCGATGCGCGTCTCCATGCCGAATTCACCGGCGTAGTAGACGCAGAGGCGCTCGGCGATGAGCTTCTCCCAGCCGTAGGCATCCTGTGGATTGGCCGGGTAGGCGTCCTCCTCCTTGAGCGCGGTCACGTCCTCGTCGCCCTGCAGGTGCTCGGGGTAGATGCAGGCCGAGGAGCTGAGGAAGTAGCGAGCCACTCCGTGGAGCCTGGCCGCCTCCAGGGTGTGCAGGTTGATAAGGGCGTTGTTGCGCAAGATGGTCGCGTGGTTGCTGGATATGAAGCCCATCCCGCCCATGTCGGCGGCCAGGGCGTAGACGTGGTCGATGCCGATGGTGGCCTGCAGGCACTCGTCCCAGCGCCTCAGGTCGCGGATCTCGAACTCGTCCGCGTCGCCCGGGGTGAACTCTGGATACTTGAAATCCACTCCCCGGACCCAGTAGCCGCGCTGCTTGAGGTAGGTGACGAGATGGTGGCCGATGAAGCCTCCGGCACCGGTGACGAGTATCCGCTCGCGCTTCTGGCCGTTCATGCACCCCACTTCCATGACAACCTGCCAGTAAGGAGATCTTGGTCCTGCACCTCATCGAGCTGTGTCGAAAGCTGTCGCGCCGCGCCAACCTTCCCACTCAGGGCAGATCCGGCTAGCCGGCAGATTCTAGTTGGCAGGTGCCTTCGAATAAGCCGGCAAAACGATGAGATTGGGCTACGGCACCCTCATGGCTCCGACTCGCGGTCGCCGCGCGCGAAGAAGGCGAGACTGCGGCGACTTTGCCCATGCAGTTGCTGGCGGCGTGGCCATCCTCAATGGGTTTCAGCGCCGATCGAGGTAATGCGGCAGCCTCTTCGTGTTTCCCGGCATCGTGCAGGCGCCGGCGCGGCTCTGGATGCCGCCGGGTGTCTCCTACAAGCGACGCAGCGATGCCTACGAAGGACGCACTACCAAACACGTCAGGTTAAGCAGATAGACTGTAGTCATCCCAATATGCCCTAAACCTGGCATTATACTCCTGGCGCCGTCGCAAGCTCCTTCTTCAAGTGGTCGGCGAGACGCAGCGCCAGCGCCACCACCGTGAGCGTCGGGTTGGAGCATCCAAAGGTCGGGAAGACTGAGCTGCCCGCGATGTAGAGGTTGTGAATCCCGTGTACGCGGCAGTTGGCGTCGACGACCCCCATCTTCGGGTCGGCGTGCATCCGAGTCGTGCCGAGGTGGTGGTAGTTGCCCTCGAACAGTGCCGACGGGCGCTCATCGCCCAGCATGAGCTCGACGCGGCCAAGCCCGGCCGCCTGCAGCGCCGTATTGACTACCTCCTGAGATGCCCGGATCGAGGCCCGGTCCGACTCGGCCATGCGCCAATCGAGCCGGGCGACGGGGAGGCCGAGCGGGTCCCGCCGGGTACCCAGCGTCACCCGGGACGCAGGGTTCGGCGCCTGCTCGGCCTGGACGCGCAGGACCAGCACGTCCTGCGCGTCCTGGCGGCGGACACGGTCCAGCGCGAACGCACCCAGATCGCCGAGGCCTGTGGCCACGTTGCGAAGATGGGCGAGCAGCTCCTCCGGCAGGGGTCGCCTGCTGGCGCCCTTTACCAGCGTCGCGAGTGACCGGACAGCCTCGGCGGTCATCGACGCGCTCCGGGGGAGCAGGAAAAACGCGCAGTTGAGGAGCTGCCGATCCCGCTGAACCGCGTCGGCGACGCGGACCGCCCCCTGCACCCAGGCTCCCTGTTCAGCATGGATGTCGTAGAATCCTGCTCGTCGGACGAGCTCGGGCCGGTCTGGAACGACGTATCCGGCGCGAGCCGACAGCCGCTCGGCGAAGAACCGTCCGACCAGGTCCCGATCGTTGCCCAGCCCGCGCCGGTGCATTTGGTTGCTGAGCAGCAGCAGACGCGGGTTCTCGATCCCACCTGCGGCGAGCACGACGATCCTCGCCCGAACAAAGCACCGCGATCCGTCGTCGCGCCGCACCTCGATCCGATCCACCCGGTCAGGCTCCTGCTTCGTCGCCAGGCTGGTGACTGACGTGTGGAGGAACAGCGTCACGTTGGGCGCACGGACGAACTCGTCGTAGTCGCCCTCGAATGTGGACAACCCGTGATGGAACAGTGTGGTCTCGACCTCGGCCGTCCGCAGCGGCAGGCAGGGGGTCTGCGCCTCGACGGCCCAGCGGCCGGGATCATAGTCGAACGGCCCCAGCCGGCAGACCGAGTGGGCTTGGGCGTAGTAGGGCTCCAGATGAGCACGGTCGAACGGCCAGCCGGAGTAGCGCATGCCCGGTCGGACCTCGAAGTCGATCGGATCGAGGGCGCGGGCCGCCCAGGTGTCGTCGCCTGGTCGCATCCAGTGGCGAGACGACCCGCCGAACGCCCGAACCCGCGAACGGCGGGGCAGATAGGTTGGGTAGCCGATGCTCTGGCCACGGTTGAGCCGCTGGGCGCGGCGCTCGATGTCCTTTCCGCCACTTTCGAGCAGGCACACGCGAACGCCGTTGCCAATGAACTCGCGGGCGATGCTCACGCCTGCCGGGCCTGCTCCGACGATGCACAGGTCGGTCTCGATCTCCTGGTTGTTCGCCAGGTCCCTCCCGTCGGACAGCACCGGCGGCTCACCCCTTTGGACGTCCACATCTTGGTCAGCTGCTCGTTCGGCGCAAGCTTACGGCCTTGTGCTGCCCGAGCAGGTCGAAGTTTCATTAGCCTAGTACGATCATGGCGCAGCCTTGTCGCCAACTGACGCTGCGCCCGACCGGGGGGAGTTCGGTGACGACAGACCGACGGCCCGAGGCGACTTCGGACGAGAGGTGGCGGGTGGAGGCGGACGATACCTGGGGCGACCGTCCCGGGATCGTGGCGTCGCTGTTGCGGTACCGCTGGCTCGTCGTGGCCGTGACGGTGATGGCCGCGGTCGCCGGGTACGCCGTCTCGCAAGTCCTCCCCATTCGGTACGAGGCGGAGACCACCGTGATCCTGCGGGACCCCGGAATGCCCGCAATCCTGGACGACAGCAGGTCCACTCCGAGCGTCGACCTTCAGGCCTACGTGGCGAAGCAGGCGGACATCATGGTGTCGGGCGTGGTGCTCACGCGCGCCCTGCGGCTTCTCAGGAGCGAGCGGCCTCTCCGCGACGTCAGGCGTGACCTGGACGTGCGGCCCTCGAAGGACCTGGCGAGCGTCACCATCCGCGCGAAGGCCGGGAACGCCGACGCGGCGGTGGCCCTGGCGAACGCGGTCGGCAGCGCGTATCAGCGGGTCACGGCCGACCGTGCGTCCGAGGAGGCCGACCGGGCGATCGCAAGTCTCGAGAAGGTCAAGGCCCGGCTCCAGGCTGAGATCGACGCGGGCCCGAAAGATGCCAGTGGCCATCTGACCGCGCAACAGGAGACGCTGGCGAAGCAGATCGCGGACTTGGACCAGCGCGCGCAGAACATCACCACCCAAGCGGCCCTGCACCCGTCCGGGGTGGAGCTTTTCGACCGCGCTGAGCGGCCAGAGTCCCCGACACAGCCCAAGCCGAAGTTGAACGCGCTGCTGGGTGCGCTGCTCGGCCTCATCGGGGCGGGGGCTTGGGCCTGGTGGGCGGCGGCGCGGCATCAGCGCGCCGAAAGGCGCGACGATCCCGCGCCGATCCTCGGTGCGCCGCTGCTCGGTGAGGTCCCGCGATTCCGCGCTCGACGGTCGTTGATTGGCAAGCGCCGCCCGTCGCTCGCGGCGTCGGACCCGGTTGTGGCAGAGGCCTACCATTTCATCGTCGCCTCGCTCGAGCACGAGCTGTCGAGCATCGGCGGCTCGTCGGTCGTGGTGACGAGCCCGGCGCCAGGCGACGGCAAGACGTCGACCACGATGAACATCGCGCTCGCGGCCCAGCAGGAGAATCGCCAGGTGGTACTGATCGATGGCGACGAGCGGACGCGGCGCCTATCCAGACTGTGCGGCGTCCCCCAGTCCCTAAGCGAGGGCAAGAGGCTGGACGCGACCTTCGCGGGCGACGCGGACGCAGACCACGAGGAGTATCTCCAGCAGCTCGTTCGGACCATCGTTCTGACACGCTGCGGCATGGTGCTGCCGGTCCCAGCAGACGGAATCGAGCCGGGGGTTCGGTCCAGATTCTTCCGGACTCCCGACTTCCGCAAGGCCCTGCTGTCGATCGGGCAGCTGGCCGACCTCGTGCTGATCGACACGCCAGCGCTGCTGCCGGTCTCGGACGCCATCAACATCGCGGCGCAGGCTGATGGCATCGTCTTCGTCGTCAATCACGGGATCCTGCTGAGCCAGCTGCGCGATGCCCGGAACCGACTCGCCTTCGTCAGCACTCCGCTGATCGGCTACGTCTTCGTTCGGCGGCGCGGCTTCGGCGCCCGCGCGCCGCTCGGCAGGCGGTCCCGGCTGGGCACGCAGTACTGGAGTCGGCCGTCCCCGAAGGGGAGTGGCTAGTGAGCAGCGCCGGCGGAACCGGCACGAAGCGAGCTCCGGCGGGTGGCACGCGCGTCGCCGCGGTCATGGCGGCATACAACCGAAGGGATCTCACCCTCGCCTGCCTGCGCTCGCTGCGAGCGCAGCAGGCGGCTCCAGGCTTGACGCTCGACACGTTCGTGCTCGACGACGCCAGCAGCGACGGCACCAGCGAGGCCATCGTCGAGCAGTTCCCCGAGGTCACCGTGCTGCACGGGACCGGCGAGCTGTACTGGAACGGCGGCATGCGGCGTGCCTTCGCCGCCGCCACGACCGGGGACTACGACTATTACCTCTGGATGAACGACGACACCACCCTCGACGACGGAGCCCTGGCCGTGCTGCTCGACACCGAGCGCCGGTTGCGCGAGCGTGGAGACGAGGCGGTCATCGTCGCGGGCTCGACGCGGCACCCCGACACCGGCGAGCTCACCTACGGCGGCCTGGTCCGCCCCTCCCGCTGGCGGCGGCTGCGGTGGAAGCTGGTCGAACCGGCCGACGAGCCGCGCCCGTGCGAGACGATCAACGGCAACACGGTCCTCATCTCTCGTGCGGTGGTCCAGCGCGTCGGCAACATCGACCCGGCCTTCGTGCAGCAGATGGGCGACTACGACTACGGCCTCCGCGCTCGAGCGGCCGGGTGCTCGAACTGGATCGCTCCCGGCACGATCGGCACGTGCGCCACCAAGCCTCCACCCCGCCCCGGGGAGGAGCCGTTCTTCCAGGAGTGGCGGCGGCTGTGGTCGACCAAGGAGCTGCTGCCGGGACCGTGGGCCGTCTTCAGCCGCCGCTGGGCGGGCCGGCTCTGGCCGATGTACTGGCTGAGCCCCTACCTGCGGACCGGACTCCGCCTGCTCCGGGGGCGGATCCGCGCCCGCCGTCGAACGCCCACCCGAGTGCCGTAGCGCAGCCACGATGAGCAGCGATCGACACGACAGCCTCCGGGCCACCCCCGACGGGAAGCGGCCCAACCTGACCGCGCAGACCGCGTCGGGACTGCGCTGGTCCTTCCTCGGCTACGCGACGCTCATGGCCGCGAACATCGCCTATACCGTGACCATCTCGCGGCTGCTGGACCCGGTCACCTTCGGGCTCATGGCGCTGGCTCAGCTCGTCGTACTCTTCGCGCAGTTCTTCGTCCGGATGGGGCTGGCGTCGGCGCTGGTGCAGAAGCCGGAGCTGTCAAGGGACGACATCCGGGCGGCCTCGACCGCCGGCGTCGCGGTTGGTGCGGCGTGCTTCGCCGGCGTGTGGGTGCTGGCCCCGGTGATCAGCGGCGTGTTCCGGGCGCCGGCCCTGTCGCCCGTCCTGCGGCTGTTGGGCGTCTCGTTCCTGTCCGAGGGCATGGCCATGGTGGGCATCGGCCTGTTGCGACGACAACTGCGCTTCCGTGAGCTGTCGATCATCACGGTCGGCACCTACGTCCTCGGCTACCTCGTGGTCGGGATCGGCATGGCGCTGCTGGGCGCGGGCGTCTGGAGCCTGGTGGTGGGCGCGCTGGTCTCCAGCGGCTCCCAGACGATCTGGCAGTACGCCTTGCTGCGCCATCCGGTCCGGCCGGTGCTGCGCTGGAAGCCATACCAGGACATCTGCGGCTACGGGATGCGCCTGTCAGGCGCGCACCTGCTGGACTACGTCGGCAGCAACCTGGACACCTTTACCGTTGGCCGCTTCGCCAGCACGGCGGTCGTTGGTCAGTACAGCCGGGGCTACTACCTGGCCGTCCAGCCGCTCCGCTCCTACCTGACGCAGGCGCTGACGCTGGTGCTGTTCCCCCACCTCAGCCGCATCCAGCGGGACTTGGCGCGCGTGCGCCGCGCATATCTCAGCATGCTCGCGCTCGGTGGCCTGGTGGTGTTCCCGGTGTGCGCCGGCATCGCCGTGGCCGCCCGGGAGCTGGTGCTGGTCGTGCTCGGCCCGCAGTGGGGCCTGGCGGCCACGATCGTCCCGTGGTTCGCGCTGGCTGGTGGCTGCAGCGTCATCTCGGCGCTCTCCCAGATGGCGGCGGAGGCCCGCGCCGAGCTGAACCGGTCGCTGGCGGTGCAGGGGGCCTACGTGGTGGCGCTCGGCGCGTTCTTGGCGCTTGCGGTCCGCTCCCGGTCCCACGGGATCTGGGTGTTCGCCGCGGCCGTCGTCGCCGCCGAGATCCTCAGGCACCTCGGCTATCTTGGCCTGATGCGGCGCATCGTCGGATTCACCATGACCGAGGTGTGGGCGTCGTACGCGCCGGCCGCGTTCGCCAGCGCGGGCGTCGCGCTCGCCATCGCCGTAACCCGCAGCATCCTTGTCGGTGCGGTGCCGGCCCCGGTGGCCTTCGCCGCCGAGGTCGTGGCGGGGGCGCTTGCGCTCGCGCTGTGCATCCGGGTCTGCCCGCTGCCGGCGATCCGGCGTGAGCTGCGCATGCGGCTGACCGCAGCCGGCGTGCTCGGCGGCGCCGGCGGGCTGCGTTGGCGGCTGGTGCCGCTCGTCTTGGGCCGGCCGGAGCGGGAGCCGGAGCCAAGGCCATGATCGAATTGCTGCTGCTCGGACTCGGGCTGGTGGCCGTCGCCGCGGTCGGTGTCGTGCTGGTGGAGGCGCTCGTCCGGCGAGCCGAGCTCGGGGCTGGACTGTTGCTCGGCGCGACGCTGCTCAACGCGATCCTCGTCGACAAGGTCCCCGCTGTGACCTTGCCGGGCGGCATCAGGGTACAGCTCCACGACGTCGCGTTCGCGCTGGTGCTGGCGGCGGGGATCCTCCGGACGCTTCGGATGCCACGGTTTGCGCCAGTCCAGCGTTGGGTGTTGCTGCTCTGCGTCATGCTGCTGCTGTCGTTGGTCCGGGGAGCGGCGGCCTTCGGTCCCCAGCACGCCATCGCCGAGTTTCGCCTGTTCTTCGCGTTCGTCGGCGGCGCGCTCTACTTCGCCACCTTCCCGCCGTCCGCCCGGCTGGCCGGCCGAGTCGTCCAGCTCTGGCTGGCGACGAGCGTCCCCCTGATGGTCCTGGTCTGTTTGCGCTGGCTGGCCACCTTCGCCGGGATCGACCTCGGGGTGCCGGCCGAGCAGTTCGGCGCGGACGCCGCCATCAAGGTGCTGAACGGGCCGTACACCTTCTTCCTCGCGAACGCCGCCCTGCTCACGATGCCGTCCTGGCAGCTGCGAGACGAGCGGGCGCGGCGGCTGACGCGGCTGGGGATGCTGCTGCTGCTGTTCGTGGTGCTCCTGGACCGCCGGACCGTCTGGCTCACCATGATCATCGGGATCGCCGTGCTCACGGTGCGCGGGCGGCAGCTCAGGCGCCGGACGGTCGCGATAGTGGTCGGGACCGTCCTGCTCACCGTCGCGGCGTTCGTCGCCCTCGGCGGGTCCAGCGGCGAGGAGCCGGTCACCACGTCCGCGACGGGCACCGGCACGCTGGACTGGCGCATCCAGGGGTGGTCGGAGCTGCTGGAGGGTCTGTCGAACGGCCCGACGCAATGGCTCATCGGCGAGCCGCTCGGCAGCGGCTTCTCCCGCGAGGTGCAAGGGTCGGAGGTGCAGGCCGAGCCGCACAACTTCTACGTCACGACGCTGCTACGGACCGGCGTGGTGGGGCTGCTGGCGCTCATGGCGCTCAGCTTGGGGTTGCTGCGAGCGCTGTGGCGGACCCCGCCAGGACGTGGTGATCGCATGCTGACGCCCGGCGTGTTCCCGGCGTTGCTGGCGATGCAGGCCGTCTGGTTCCTCACCTGGATACCCGGCACGGAGCAAGGGATCATCACCGGTCTCGCGGTGGGCGTTGTGGCGGCGCGCGGCCGTGGCGGCGCCCCGGTTCCCCAGCTGCGTCCGCGGAGCCCCGCCGTCGCCGGAGGGAGGCCGCTGCGGTCGCGGGCCAGTGAGCCGGACAGGCTCGGCGAGAGCAGCAAGGAGGCCAGGTAGGCATGCGAGCACGCACGATCGCCGGAGCGCGAAGGATGCTTGCCGGCTTTGACGTCTCCCTCAGCCGCCTGAGCCGGACCACGCCGGCCCAGCGGGTCCGGTTCATGAACGACGCGGCGATCACCGTCGTGCTCGACGTCGGCGCCCACGTCGGGGAGTATGCCAGTTCCCTGCGCCGGTTCGGCTACAAGGAACGCATCGAGTCGTTCGAGCCCTTGGCGCGCGCCCATGCCGAGCTCTGCTCCCGGGCGGCCGGCGATCCGCTGTGGAGATGTCACCGGCTCGCCCTCGGTGATACGTCGGGGACGCTCACGTTGCATGTCGCCGGCAACGAGGTGAGCAGCTCCGCGCTCGACATGCTGCCACGCCACGTGCAGGGCGCCCCGGAGTCGTCCTACGTCCGCTCGGAGCAGGTCACCGTCCGCACCGTCGACGACCTCGGCCTGACGGACGCCTCGGACCGGGCATACCTGAAGGCGGACGTGCAAGGCTTCGAGCAGCGCGTTCTCGCTGGGGCGGCCCGCACCCTCGAGTCGGTGCACCTGCTGGAGGTGGAGCTGTCCTTGGTACGGCTGTACGAGGATGGTCCGCTGTACGCAGAGATGCTCGAGTACCTCAAGGAACTGCACTTCGAACCCATCTGGTTCGAGCGCGGGTTCGGCGACGCGGCCACCGGACGGATGTTACAGATGGACGGCATCTTCGCCAGGTGCACGTGACCGGGGGGTGGAGGTTCGACTCGATGCGACTGCGGCGACCTGTTCGACCCGGGCAATCTCGCCTCCTCTGGGTGACGAGGGACGACACGTCCCCGGAGTGGCAGGCCCTTGGCAACGACACCGGCGGCACGGCGCTCCCGGCCGCCACCACCGGCTCCCTCCCGGCTGCGGCGACCGCGTTCGCGATGAGCGGCTACGGCGCCCGCGACGGCGGCGGCTCCAGACCCTGAGAGGCAGGCGTGCGCGCAACCCAGACACCCACCGGAGATGTCCTCGACCTGCGTGTCGGCGAGCTGGTCGAGGTGCGGAGCGAGGCCGAGATCCTCGCGACCCTCGACGATCGCGGCGAGTTCGAGTCGCTGCCGTTCATGCCGGAGATGCGGCAGTTCTGCGGACGGCGGTTCCGGGTCCACAAGCTGGCCCTCAAGCTGTGCGACACGATCAACTGGAGCGGGATGTACCGCATGCGCAACGCGGTCCACCTCGAGGGGGTGCGCTGCGACGGCCAGGCGCACGGCGGCTGCCAGGCGGGCTGCCTCACCTACTGGAAGGAGGCATGGCTCAAGCGGGTGGACGCAGCGGCCGACCGCGCCGCACCAGCGGCAGCACCAGCGGGGCCGGCACAAGCGGTCGCCACGGTCGCCACCCTGGCCGAGGCCGCCCGCACAGGCGACGCCGGCGGTGAGGAGCGGTTCTCGTGCCAGGCGACCGAGCTGCTCCGGGCCGCCTCCGCCCGGCTCCCGTCCTGGGACGCCAGGCAGTACCTCGCCGACGTGCGGTCCGGCAACGCCACCGCGGCCGCCGCGATTCGCTGCCTGTGCGTCGGCGTGTTCAACGAGTTCCAGGACTGGAGCCGGCGCTTCCTGCCACGGCCGCTGCGGATCAGGGGCGGCGTCCGGCTCCCCTTCATCGAGGGGAAGCTCGCCAAGACCCCGCATGCGACTCTCAACCTCCGGCCCGGGGAGCTGGTCCGGGTCAAGAGCAAGGAGGCCATCGTCGAGACGCTCGACACCGGGAACAAGAACCGGGGCATGACCTTCGACGCCGAGATGCTGAAGTACTGCGGCCAGCAAGCGCGAGTGCTGCGGCGGGTGGAGCGGCTCATCGACGAGAAGTCCGGCCGCATGGTGCATCTCAAGAACCCCTGCATCGTCCTGGAGGGGGTCGTCTGCACCGCCGACTACCACCGCCTGTGCCCTCGGGGCGTCTACCCGTACTGGCGGGAGATCTGGCTGGAGCGGCTGGGCGAACCGGTGACGTGACGGTCACGTGCCCCCACGCGCTGCGGCGATCAGACGGTACAGCGCCGCCCGGACAAGCTCCTGGGCACGCGGGGGGAGCGCGGCGACGATCCGCCGCGACAGCGGGAAGCGCTGCCGAAACAGCGCCCGCTCGAAGTCGCCGTCCGGCGTTGTCGAGGACGGGTGGGCCAGCGGGAACGCCAGCGGGTGCGTCGGCACGCTGGCCTCCTTGGACCACCGCAGCTTGGTATGGGTCGCCTCGTCGTCGAACCCGATGTTGGCGACAAGGTTCCGTGCGGGCATCACCGACACGCCGCCGGCGATCAGCATGGCGAACGCCCATGCGAAGCCCCAGGAGTCCCTGCGCTGCTCGTACACGAGGTCGAACCGCTGGCTGGTGATCCGAAACTCGGTCCGAGGCATCCGCGCCCTGACCGCATCGCGCGCCCGCGGGTCCGCCCATCTTGCCATCGCCGGGTCGTAGTGTGCCCACGCGCGGCGCCACGTCGCCCAACCCCAAATCGGCGACGTGCGGCTGAACACGTAGCTGGCATCCCCGCCGTCCCAGGCACCGAACGGGTTGTGCCCGCCGATCATCATCACCTCGGCGGCGTCGCGGTAGCGGTCGAGCAGCACGGCGCAGAACCGGAAGAAGTCCAGGGTCGGCACGCAGTCGTCCTCGATGATGATGCCGGCGTCCACCTCGGACAAGAACCAGTCGATCGCCGTGCCGACCCCGCGCTTGCAGCCGAGGTTGCGGTCCTGGAACCGGGTGCGCACCTCGCAAGGCCAGTCGATGCCGGAGAAGACCCGGCGGGTGCGCTCGCAGCGGTCCAGGTCGTCCGGGTAGTCGGGGCGCGGCCCGTCGGCGGCGATGAACAGCCGCCGCGGCGCCGCGGCCCGCACCGCGTCGAACATCCGCCGGGTCTTCTCCGGACGGTTGAACGCGATCAGCAGCAACGGGACGTCTACGGTGGCGCGCATCGCCAGCCATCCTCCAGGACTGTCGGCGGCCGGTCGTCCACCGCGTAGCCCCAGGCCCGCAGGTGCCCGGCGAGGACCCGATCGAGGCGGACGAGATTGGCCGGGCTCAGGTCGTCGCGGAACGCCTGGGACCGGTCGGACTGGAACCGGTGGTGGGCGAAGCCGGCCTCGAATCTCGCCGTCCAGTCGAGACCGGCAAACTTGAGCAGGTCGTCGAACCGTGGCCGGGGAGCGAGGAGCACGTCCTCGAAGCGGACGTCGGTCCACTGGTCGGGCGGGACCGCGGCGCCGGCCCGTTCGAAGGCGTCCATCAGCAGCTTCCAGGCCAGCCCCGCGAGCACCACGAACGACTCCTGTGACGCTGCCCACTCGGCGGCGTATCGGGCGGGCAGCCAGCCGATGTCCCACCGGTCGGGGCCGAGGTGCCCGCTCCACCACGGCAAGTGCAACCAGGAGCTGGCGACCGGCCGGGCCGTCGCGGACGACGTTGACGAAGCAGGCCTGCGGGAAGACGGCATGCAGCAGCCCGGCCCGCGGCCAGCCGGTGATGTGGTGGACGAAGCAGCCCTTGCCCTGCGCCGCGATGCGGCGGTCGAAGAAGCGGCGGAGGCGGCCAAGCTCCAGCAGCCCGCCGCCGGCTCTTGAACGGCACCAAGCCGGGGTCGCGAGGGCTGACGCGCTCGAACACGGTGTTGTTGCACCCTCCGGCACGTAGCGCCTGTCTGGGCGTCAGGTAGCGCTCGCGCAGGAACCGCTGTTCCCGCTGACGTAGGCCGGCGGCGTCGACGATCTCGGCGCCGAATACCAGGACTGCCTCGTCAGGACCTACAGCGCGGATCGCATTGATCA
>WNGA01006702.1_pt1 | contig 16303 bp, 15 predicted proteins | sample 5400061 | NCBI WGS metagenome assembly WNGA01 (sample SAMN13153366, study PRJNA577476) | soil metagenome | isolation source: 100 cm soil or saprolite under grassland replicate 2 | place: USA:California | collected 2016-06-15 | reverse complement strand
TGGGCCGCCTGCTGGCGCTGCCGATCTTCACCAAGGTCCTGGTCGGCAACTGCCTGATCGTGCTGATCGGGGCCGTGTTCGGGACGCTGCTGACCGCCGAGACGGTGCGCGCCTCGCCGGATGACAGGCACCTGGAACTGGTCTTCGTCTTCGCCACCATCGGCGCCGCCCTCAGCGTGGCGGTCAACTTCGTGGTCCTCAAGGCCGCCCTGCGCCCGTTCGACGTGATCGCCCGCACCGCCGAGGAGGTCCGCAAGGGAAACCTGCGGGCTCGGGCGGAGCCTGATCCCTTTAGCGACCCCCAGATCGAGAACCTCCGCGAGACGCTCAACGGGATGCTCGATCGGCTCCACGAGCACGAGGCCCGCCTGCGCGCCATGTCGTCGCAGATCATCACCGCCCAGGAAGAGGAGCGGATGCGGATCGCCCGCGAGCTGCACGACGAGACGGCCCAGGCGCTGGCCTCGCTGCTCGTCCGCCAGCGGGTGGCCGAGCGCTCGCACGACGCCGAGACGCTGCAGCGGACAATGGCCGACCTGCGCGTGCTGACCTCGGAAGCGCTGGAGGGGGTGCGCCGCATGGCGCTCGAGCTGCGCCCGACCATGTTGGACGACCTCGGCCTGGTCGCGGCGCTGGACGCCTGCGCCCGCCAGTTCTCGGAGCGGGCCGGGCTGCCAGTCGAGTTTCGAGCCCGCGGCCGCCCGGAGCGGCTGCCGCCTGAGGTAGAGCTGGTCGTGTATCGGGTCGTCCAGGAGGCGCTCTCGAACGTCGCCCGCCACAGCGGCGCCAGCCGCGCCGACGTCACACTCGCGGCCGAGCCAACCGCGCTCGTCGTGGGCGTAGTCGACGACGGCCACGGGTTCGACCCGTCGTTCGCGCTGGACAGTCGGCAGCGAAGTCTCGGGCTGTTCGGCATGCGCGAGCGGGCCGCGCTGGTTGGCGGACGTCTGAGCATCGAATCCGCGCCAGGCCGCGGCACCAGCGTGCGGCTGGAGATCCCCGTGCCGACCGACGAGCGATGACCACCAGCTCCCCGATCCGTGTGCTGCTGGCCGACGATCATCCGATCCTTCGAAGTGGGCTGAAGCTGCTGCTGCGCGCCGAGCCTGACATGGACGTTGTGGGCGAGGCGAACAACGGCCGCGAGGCGGTGGACAAGACACGCCAGCTTCGGCCGGACGTGGTAGTCATGGACATCGCGATGCCGGAAATGGGCGGGCTGGAGGCCACGCGCCAGATCAGCCAGCTTGGCCTGGGCGCACGAGTGCTGATCCTCACCGTCCACGCCGAGGGCCAGTACCTGCTGCCGGTCGTGCAGGCTGGCGGCTCGGGCTACGTCCGCAAGAGCCAGGCAGACACCGAGCTGCTCGAGGCGGTGCGGGCCGTCCATCGAGGCGAGGTCTTCCTGGACCCACCGGCCACGAAGATGCTGCTGGAGGACTACCTGGGCCGAGTCCAGGCCGGCAAGGAGACCGACAGCTACCAGACCTTGTCCGAGCGTGAGCGTGAGGTGCTCAAGCTGACGGCCGAGGGCTACACGGCTCAGGAGATCGCCGACCGCCTCGTCCTCAGCCCGAAGACAGTCGACACGTACCGCCAGCGGGTGATGGACAAGCTCAACCTGCACCGCCGCGCCGAGCTAGTCAACTACGCCCTGCGCAAGGGGCTCCTGCAGACCAGCGACGAGTAGGCAGTCGGCAATGGGCGGTGGGCAGTGTGGGGAAAATTCCTACGCCTGAGTAGGGGAAACTCCCCGTCAAGATTCAGGCCCTCGCCTGACAGCCGGTCCCCTCGAGACGGCGTATGATGCGTATGCGAGGCATGTGACGTCGGGCGTCCCCTCCCTTAGGCCCGTCAGTCACTGCCGGGCGGCGGGACCGCCCCCAGTCACCGCCGCCCGACCCCAGCCTCCGGGCCCCGACCTGTCGGGGCCCGTTTTCAGGGGAGCGAGCAAACCGCGCCCGGTAGCCGCTCCCGGATCGGGGCCGGCCCCGACTCGTCGGGGCCGGCCGATCCCCCAGTCGCGCGTCGCGAGTCACGGGTAGGCCCCAGGCAACCGTGTACCATGGGCTCGAGGCTTCCCTGGTCGCCGACGGCTGACTGCTGACGGCTTCGAGAGGCACACGTGCGAGTCGTGGTTACGGGAGGATCGGGCCGGATTGGCACGTGGCTAGTGCGCGAGCTGGCGCCGCGCCACGAGGTCACCATCTTCGACCGAGTCGCTCCGTCGGAGCCACCGGCTGGCGTTGCGTACAAGCTGGGCGACCACGAAGACCTCGGCGCGGTCTACGACGTCCTTCGCGGGGCCGACGCGGTCGTCCACCTGGCCGCGATCCCGTCCAATCGCTTTCACCCCTACCCGACCGTCTTTCGCACCAACGTCATCGGGACCTACAACGTTGGCGAGGCGGCTGGCCGGCTGGGGTTGCGCAAGATCGTGGCCGCCAGCAGCATCAACGCCCTGGGCATCCCCATGGCCGAGCGGCCGATGGCGCCGCTCTATCTGCCGATCGACGAAGAGCACCCGCGCCGTCCCCAGGACGCGTACAGCCTGTCCAAGGTGGTCGACGAGGAGACGATGGCCGCCCTCCACCGGCGGACGGGAATCCAGGCGATCTGCGTCCGCCCGCCGCTGCTGATCTCACCAGCTCAGTACCCCCAGTACATCGAGCAGCTGGTGGACCCGGGCCTGCGGCACCGAGTCCTGTGGTGCTACTGCGACATGCGGGATCTTGTGACCGGCTTTCGGCTGGCGCTCGAGAACGAGACGGTCGAGTGCGAGACCTTCTTCATCACCGCCGACGATCCGCTGGCGCGCGAGCCGCTCTCAGAGCTGGTCCCGCGCTACTACCCGGGCACCGAGCAGATGGCCGCCGGCCTGATCGGGACCGCCCCGGCGGTCGTCTCGACCAGGGCCAGACGACTGCTCGGCTACCAGCCCCGCTGGAGCTGGCGGGACGCAGCCATCGGCGGTCAGTCATCAGCTCTCAGCAGCTGAGGCGTAGCCATCAGCGGTCGGCAATCAGCCATCAATAGCTGACGGCTGACGGCTGACGGCTCGTTTCACATTCGCTCGACGAGCTTGCCGACGAAGAACAGCACCAGGTCGGCGGTCGCGATCTTCTCGCGCCCGAAGATGTAGATGACACTGACGACGTTGCCCTTGCGGACCACCACGCGCTGATGCAGGTTGATGCCGGTGAGGCCGTTGCAGTCGACGCACGCGCTCAGGGCCGTTGACTCGTCGACCGCCAGCTCGACCTTCTTGGGAAATTTAAACGGCCCCCGATGCATGTCGGCCGCCTCGGGGAAGTCGATCTGCTTATCGGCCTGGTCCTGGTAGATCGCTTGCGCGCTCGAAACGTCCCTGGCGACCCAGACGCGGTTGTCGGTGATGATCGGGCCAACCCGAACGTCCTCGTTGTCGCGGTCGCGCTCCCAGCGTCGATGCACCCAGCGAGCACGGTCGTCAGCGCCATCCTCGTCGGCGAAGAGCGTGGCCGCCTTGCCGGCGTCCTCGTCGAACAGGGCGATCTCGCGCGGGTCACGAGCGTCGCTCTGAGCCAGGGCATCGCGGAGTGCTTGGGGGCCGCTGACCAGGAGTCCGGTCAGAAGCAGCAGTGCGCCAAGCAGATGGTAGGTTGGGGGTCGGGAAGGGCTCACGGGGGACTCCCAATGTGCGTGGTCCTCAACAGCTGTACCAACGAATGAGTCAGGACAGGGATGCCCGGGACGAATGAAGAATGAAGAATGAGCGCGGCAGCGGCGTGGAGGCTCCGCAGCCACTGCCGGAGGCGGACCAGTGGGCCTTGCGCCCCTAAGTCGAGGCGGACTATCTCGCCACTGCCGTCCGCGGAGTGATGGCCGTTGTTGGCGACGTACAGGTTGCCGTCTGGCCCAAGCGCCATGGCCGTCGGGAAATTGAGTCGCGTCGCCAAAGCTTCCACCCCACCATCCTGGCTGCGCCGCAAGACCCGCCCCGTGTTGGGCCACTGGCGCAGGGGGGCGGTGAACTCGAGGGCGTAGAGCGTCCCGTCGTCCGCGACGGCGACCGCGATCGGGGTCGTGAGCCCGGCCCACCGCTCGGTTGCCTGGCCGTCCAAGTCGAGGCGAGTGATCCTTCCGCTGCCTTCCTGGTAGGGCCACGGCCCGAGCTCGGCCACGTAGAGCGCACCGTCCGGCCCGGACGTGATGCCGGTTAGGACGTGGTTCGAGGTCGGATACTCCAGGATCCGGCGGGCCTGGCCATCGGGGCCCAGCTCCAGGACGAACTCGAGGTTGCCGTCAGTCGTGTACAGGCGCTGGCCGTACGCCGCCATCCCATACGGCATCCCACCGGGCACGTCGGCCCGAGGGTCGGAGCGGCGAGCAAGGCTCGGCTCGCGCAGGTTGTAGGCCTGGTAGTCGAATACCGACGCGAGCACACCGCCGGGCCCAATCTTGAAGACGGCGTTGTCGAACGACGAGTCGCCCCACGAAGTGCCTCCCGCGGCGGTCAGCACGTAGACGCTGCCATCCAGTACGGCCACCCCTGTCGGGCCAACGTCGTCGTCATGGGAGGTCAGCGTGGAGGGCAGCCCCTCGACCAGGGTGACTCGGTCGCCGTCGGGACCGATTCGCGAGACGCGGCCGCTCCTGCCGATGCGGTACTGCTGTTTGGGCGCTACCTGGACACGTTCGCGCCCGGCCGCGCCGGCCTCGGCCACGTACAGCGCCCCGTCTGGCCCAAAGGCCAGCCCGCGCGGATTGAGCAGCCCGCGGGCCACGACTCGGCGGGCGACCAGATCGCCACCCAGGCCGACGGCGTCGAGAGCCGGCCCGAGTGCCCGGCCCACACGCGGTGAGACGAACAGCGCCAGCCCGCCGAACAGCACCGCCGCGCCCACCACCAGCGCCACGACCCCGCCCCGACGACGCAGCACGGGTGCTGGATGGTTCGCCCTGTGATTCACCCGCCAGGCCCTAGCCGAGACGAGGTGGCCCCTGCCCGATCCTCGTGCGCACGGCCTCCAGTCCGTCGGAGGAAGACCACATGGTTTCCATCCACCAGGTGATGCCCGCCTCCGCGAGCGGACGAACGATCACAGCCGCTTGGGCGGGGTCGTCCCCGGGCGTCTCGCCCTCCACCACGATATCAAAAGGAGACGACTGGCGCCGCCGCTTGGCGACAAACGCCTTCATGGCCTGGATGTCAGCAGGAGTCATCACCTCGCCGGTCCCATCCTTCTTGATCGGCAGGATCCCGTCCCAGCGCAGCGCGCGGCGCATGGATTTCATCCTGGGCCAGGCGCCCACTACCCAGATTGGGATTCTGGGCGACTGGACCGGCGTCGGCAACAACGTCATGCCCTGCACGCGGTAGTGCTCACCGCTGTAGCTAACCGGCTGCCCGCTCCAAAGGCCGGCCAGCAGCTCCAGCCCCTCGTCGAGCAGCTGCGCGCGGACCCTGAGGTCCATCGCCTCGCCTACCTTGTAGAAGCCGGCATCGTCGCCGGCCGCCCCCAAACCGACCGAAAGGATGAGCCGGCCGCGGGACAGGTGGTCGAGGGTCACCGTCTCGCGTGCCAGCTTCCACGGCCGCCGCCGCGACGGTGCCGTGATCATCGGCCCCAGACGTACTCTCTCGGTGCGGATAGCCACGGCGGCTAAGACGATCCACGGGTCGAACCAGGCCGAGGCGGGGACTCGCTCGGTCTCGATTGAGATGCAGTCGGGGATGAAGACGCCGTCCCAGCCAGCCGCCTCCGCCTCGGCGGCCAGGTCGGGGATGCTCCACACGTCGCCGCCCGGGATGACGAACCCGCTCCGCATGCGCAACCCCCTCTCACACCCTACATCCGCCCCACACTGCGCCTGCCGCTCCGGAACCCACTCGTTCAGGGCAGCCGGGATGCAAGAGAGTCCAGGCGATAGGCGCCGAAGCGGGCGTACGGCGGCGGGAGACGGCCGGCCGGCCGTCCAAACCATGCAAGCCTAACTGGTTCCAACCTGCCTCGGCCAGCGATTCCGCTGTGGACTGGGCCAGGACGACGACGGCGTGGGGCGAGTCCCTCGGCGGGCGACGACGGCTGCTGGATCGAGGGCGCCAAGCGCCAGGACGAAGAGTCGCGGCAGGAACGGGTCCGGGCCGAAGATGCGGAAGAGCGTGGCTAGCGCGATAGTTGACCCACGGCCCGGCGTAAGGTTGCTTTAATGTCGGACGCGTCTGCCTGGGCCATCGAAGCCACAGCGTCCACCTATAATCCGAGCGCCATGCGGAGCGTGACTCCGGCCGACGTGCGCGCTGCCGCCACGCGAATCGCGCCCTACGTCCGCCGCACGCCGGTCCTGCCACTCGGGTCCACCACTCGCGGCCAGCTGGATTGGGACGTGGTCCTCAAGTTGGAGAACCTCCAGGTGGCCGGCTCGTTCAAGCCACGCGGCGCGCTCAACGCGCTGCTCGAGCGGCACGCGCGAGCGATCGAGCGCGGCGTGGTCACGGCCTCAGGGGGCAATCACGGGCTGGGCGTGGCCTACGCCGCCCGCCGGCTTGAAGCTCGCGCCACGGTCTACGTCCCCGAGACGACGCCAGTCGTCAAACGCGAGCGGATCGCCGCCTGGGGCGCCGAAGTCCGGCTGGTGGGCCGAGAGTACTCGGCGGCCGCCGAGGCGGCCCACGCCGACGCCGAGCGCACGGGCCGGGTGTACGTGCACGCCTACGCCGACGCGGCCGTAATCGCCGGCCAGGGCACCGTGGCACTGGAGTTCGTCGAGGACGCTCCTGGGCCGCTCGACTACCTGCTCGTCGCCGTCGGCGGGGGCGGGTTGATCGCCGGCATGGCGACGTGCCTGCGCGAGACGCGGGTGAGCGTGATCGGGGTCGAGCCGAATGGAGCGCCGACTCTGAACAGCGCTCTGGCGGCGGGCGGTCCGGTCGACCTGGAGCGCCTGGAGTCAGTGGCGGCCGATTCGCTCGGCGCTCGCCGAGTGGGCGAGTTGAACTACGAGCTCGCTCGGGCGCACGTCAGTCGCGTCGCGCTGGTGTCCGACTCCCAGATCCTGGCGGCCCAGCGCTTCCTGTGGGAGGAGACCCAGACGATGGCCGAGCCTGGCGGCGCGGCCGCGCTCGCTGCGCTGCTGTCCCGCTCAGCACAGATCCCTCGAGGGGCACGCGTCGGCGTCCTGGTGTGCGGAGGAAACGCCGAGCCAGGAATGAGGAACGAGGAATGAGGACTGAGTGGGACGGCCTCCTCATTCCTCATTCCTCCTTCCTTCGCCTTGATATACTCGTGGCATGCAGATCACGCTCGCTAATCCGCGCGGCTTCTGCGCTGGGGTCTCGCGGGCCGTCGAGATCGTCGAGCAGTCGCTGGACATCTTCGAGCCTCCCGTCTACGTCAAGCACGAGATCATCCATAACCAGCAGGTCGTTGCCGAGCTTCGCTCGCGCGGCGCCGTCTTCGTGGAGGACCTGAGCGAGGTCCCAAACGGCAGCGTCCTCATCTTCTCTGCACACGGCGTCCCGCCGTCCGACCGGGCGGCCGCTCAGGCGCGGGGACTGCGCGTGATCGACGCCACCTGTCCGCTGGTCACCAAGGTCCACCTCGAGGCGATCCGCTACGCCAGGCGCGGCTACCACGTTCTGTACATCGGCCACCGCGGCCATCCCGAGCCGATCGGGACCCTGGGCGAGATCGAGCCACACCAGGGCACCTTGATCGAGACGGTCGGGGAGGCCGACTCGGTCGCGGTGCCGGACCCGGACCGTGTCGTGGTCCTCACCCAGACGACCCTCTCGGTCCAGGACACCCAGGTCATCCTGGATCGGCTGCGAAGCCGCTTCCCACGCCTGGAGCTGCCACCGAAGGAAGACATCTGCTACGCGACCAGCAACCGGCAGGCGGCGGTGGCCGAGCTGTCCGGGGATTCCGACCTGGTGCTCGTGGTTGGCTCACACAACAGCTCCAACTCGAATCGTCTGGTCGAGGTTGCCCGCGCCAGGAGTCGGCCGGCCTATCTGGTCCAGGATCCAGAAGAGATCGAGCCGGCCTGGCTGGAGGGCGTTCAAAGCGTCGCCGTGAGCAGCGGCGCCTCGGCCCCCGAATACCTGGTGTCGGCCACGGTGGCGCGGCTGCGCGAGCTCGGGGCGGCCGAAGTGCAGGAGCGGCACGTGATAGACGAACACGTGACGTTCCCACTGCCGCGCGAGCTGCTCGAGGCGGGCCAAGGCCCCCACCTCCAACCCCCTCCCCCAAATTTGGGGGAGGGGGCGAGGGGGTGGGGGCGCGAGCGCGCGGTGTCGACGCGCACGCCCAAGGATGCCGAGGACAGCTCAAGCCACCGCGAGCGGGGGGACTTCTCCGGCGCACACAAGCGACGCAGCGGGCCGTACAGCTCGGCTCGCTGCGCCGCGGCGCCTCCACCCGAGCTGCTCAAAGGGATCGCGGAGTTCAACACCGGCGAGTTCTTCGAGCAGCATGAGACTCTCGAGCTGCTCTGGCGCGCCACCGACGACGACGTGCGCTACCTGTATCAGGGCATCCTCCTGGTGGGCGTCGGCTTCTATCACCTGGGGCGCGGCAATTATCATGGCGCCCGATCCAAGTTGTCGGCGGGCATCGAGATGCTGCGCTGGTTCGGGCCGACCTGCCAGACCGTCGACGTTGCCGATCTGATTGGCAAAGCAGAACGGTGCCTGGCTCACCTCCTGGTGCTCGGAGCTGGCCGTTGCGGCGAGTTCGACCGTTCGATCATCCCACGCATACGAATGAAGAATGAAGATGAAGAATGAGGCGCCCGACGGAGATCCCGTAGCGAGCACAGCCGTAGCAGCCGTCGGGATTCTGCAGGCCTCGTTTGGGATCGATTTCCAGAGCATCGAGACCGCTCTGGAGCGAGTCGGCCCGCACGTGCGGCGAACCCCAACGGAGCGGTCGGAAGCGCTCGGCGAGCTGGCCGAGCGCGAGGTCTTCCTGAAACTCGAGAACCTCCAGCACACGGGCGCGTTCAAGGTCCGCGGGGCGCTCAGCAAGTTACTCGCCATGGACCGCCGCGAGCGTGGACGGGGCGTCATCACCGCCTCAGCCGGCAACCACGGCCAGGGCGTCGCGCTCGCGGCGCGGCTGCTCGGCTGTCCGGCGACGGTTGTCGTGCCAGTCGGCGTGCCGCTCGCCAAGCTGACCGCGATCCAGCGCCAGGGAGCCGAGGTCATCCTGGAGGGTGGCAGCTACGATGACGCGCACGCCTACGCCCAGGGGCTGGCCGCCGAGCGGGGCCTGGCCTACGTGCACGCCTTCGACGACCCGGATGTGATCGCCGGCCAGGGGACAGTGGCGCTCGAGATGCTCCAAGATGCGCCAGACCTGGACGCGCTGGTGGTCCCCGTCGGCGGCGGCGGCCTGATCTCGGGCGTGGCCGTGGTCGCGAAGCACAAATGGCCCAGCCTGCGCGTGGTAGGGGTCCAGGCGGCCGGCAGCCCGGCCCTGGCCGAGTCGTTTCGCTCCGGCCGGCTCATGGCTGCCCACTGCTCTACGATCGCCGACGGGATCGCCGTCCAGCGGCCGGGCGCCCTTACCTTCGAGCTGATCAACCGACTCGTCGACGATGTCGTGACGGTTAGCGACGAGGCGATCGCCCGAGCGATCGTTCTGCTCCTGGAGCGACAGAAGCTGCTGGCCGAAGGGGCCGGCGCGGCCGCCCTGGCGGCGGTGCTCGAGGGCGCGCTGCCGGCCCGCTTCCGGCGCGTCGGGATCGTGGTCAGTGGCGGCAACATCGATCCGAACCTGCTCGGAAAGGTGCTCCAGCAAGGCCTGGCGAGCGCCGGGCGCTACCTGGCGATCCGGACCTGGCTCAACGACCAGCCCGGCCAGCTTCATACGTTGACCGGCGTGCTCGCAGCCGAGCGCATCAACATCATCCACATCAGTATCCACCGCCTCGGCCCGTACACCGCCCTCGGCCAGGTCGGCCTGGACCTGATCCTGGAGACGCGCGATCGACCGCACGCCGAAGCGGTGCTCGAATTGATTCGTCGACACGGCTATTCGGCCGAAGAGGTCATCGCGAGCGGACCGCCCAGCTTTCAGCCGCCGGCCGAGCCGATCGCCGATCCATAAGGAGGCAGCGATGGGGCGCGTCGTATCGGTGGCGGTCGGCGACCGGCCGGGCCTGGTCAAGCGGCCGGTCGACGTCGGGTGGCTCGTAGCCGATCACGGGCTGGAAGGCGATCGCCACGCCGGGCCCGGGCCACGCCAGCTTAGCTTACTGGACCAGGCGGTGGTCGATGCGCTCCACGCCCAGGGAATCCGAGTGGAGCCCGGCCTGCTCGGAGAGAACCTGACGCTCTCGGGCGTTGCACTGGACGAGCTTCGGCCGGGTGCGCGGCTACGAGTCGGCACGGCGTTGATCGAGATCACCGAAATCCGGCAGCCGTGTCGAAGCGTGCTCCAAGTCGACTCACGAGCCCTCAGAGCGCTGATCGGCAGGGCCGGACAGATGGCGCGGGTCGTCGGCTCGGGCGAGGTCCGGCGCGGCGACCCCGTGGAGCGGATCGAGGGTGTCTACGTTTAGCGCCCGACGCCCAGCAGCCAGAGGAGGAGGATCAAGGCGAGTGGCACGCCCAGGAGCCACAGCAGGATCAGTACCATCGGGGGCGCTCCTTTCGCTGTTCTCCGCTGCGACAGCTCCATGCACGCGGCGTGCCAGGCGACGAAGTCCTAACTCGATATGAACCTAACCCCCCAGCCCACTTCCCTTTAGGGAAGTGGGCTGGGGGGTTAGGTTAGGGTAAATACCTCCAGCAGGCCGCTGCGCGAGTCACCGGGCGTGCGGCCGCCGGCAACGACGTGGATCGCGTCGCCGATGGCCACCACACCAAGACCGTGGCGGGGTGTGGGCAGAGGCGCAAAGGTCGCCCAGCTATCCCAAGCCGGATCGTACGCCTCGTTCTGAGGGAAGGTGCCCTGGTTCCCCTCGCCGCCAAGGACGTGGATCCGGCCGTTCAGGACGGCGGCGCCGATCCCGCTGCGGGGAGTGGGCAGCGGCGCCAGCGTCGCCCACGTGTCAGTCTGCGGATCGTACGCCTCGTGCAGGTCCAGGTTACGGCCGAAGTCGAAGTTGGAGCGCCCGCCGATGACGTGGATGATGCCGGCCACCTCGGCGCCGGCCAGATGGTCGCGGCCGGTTGGCAGCGGGGCCCGCGTGCTCCAACTGTCGGATCCTGGATCGTAGGCCTCGTTAGCCTGGCTGTTGCCCCGCCCAGTCTGTCCGCCGATCGCGTAGATCGTGCCGCCGAAGACGACGCACACCAGCGCGCCGCGCGGACTCGGCATGGGGGTGAGCTCGCGCCAGCTATCCGAGGCCGGATTGTATTCGTAGGTCGTGTTGGTCGCGCGCCCACCCACGGCTTCGTAGCCGCCGATCACGTACAGCTTGCCGCCCAGCCCGGCCGTGCCCACGTGGTGCAAGCCATGCGGTAGCGGCGCTCGACGCTGCCAACTGTCAGTCTGGGGATCGTAGACCTCGTTAGCGTCCGTAGCACCGCTGTAGGCGCCGACGACGTAGACCCGGCCCTCCACCACAGCCGCCCCCACCTCGCCCCGTTCGGTCGTCATCGAGCTGCGGGTGCTCCAGGAGCCCTCAGGCTGACCCGGCGGCGCGGCCGCCCGGCCGACGGCGACGCGAGCGCCATCGCACGCCAGGATCGCCAGGACCGCCAGGCCGGCCGCGACCAGGCGGATGCATCGCTCTGCCATGCACGGTCCTCCAACGGAGATAGTAGCGCGTCCAACATAACCCCCGACTCCCTTCCCTGAAGGGAAGGGGAAACCCGCTCCCCTCTCCCCGTGAGGGAGAGGGGTTGGGAACAAGTGCGCTTCGCGGGGTGAGGGGGCGCCTCCTAAGGAACCGACGTGGCTGCCAGGCCCAGCAGGTCGCGGTGCAGCTCGGGTGTGGCCGCCAGGAGGAAGGCGCGCGTTGCCAGGTCCCATGGCCGACCCTCCAGGTCAGTGACGATGGCGCCGGCCTCGCTCGCGAGCAAGCAGCCGGCGGCTGTGTGGACCGGGTCGCTCTTGAACAACAGGTGGGCGGAGACCTGGCCAGCGGCGACATAGGCGAAGGCGATACTCGAGCCGAGGATGCGCAGGTACCAGCGGTTGGCGAGAATGGCCGCGCGAGTGAACTCGGCGGCCCGCAGCCGGTGCGGGCCGCCAGCCGCGTAGCCCACGTCCAGCGAGATCGTGTCGCTGGCGTCGCTCGCACGCAGCGCCCGTCGACCGCCCGGGCCGAAGAGCCAGCTTCCCCGCCCACGCTCGGCCACGTACCTGTCAGCGTTCGCGCCGTTGCCAACAACACTGAGCGTCACCTCGCCATCCTCGACGAGCGCGACGTTGATGGCGTACACCGGCAACTCCGAGGCGAAGTTTCGGGTTCCGCAGATCGGGTCGACCAGCCAGTACGGTCGGTCTCCCGGCTCGCCGCCCCGCTCCTCGCCGACGACGACGTAGTCCGGATAGCGGCTGGCCAGTTCAGTTCGGATGAGGTCCTCGGCGGCGACGTCGGTGTCGGTGGCCAGGTCTCGGCCGCCCTTCGAAGTGATTCGGTCGGCGCCGACGCGGCTGGCGGCCAGGCGAAGCGCGCCCTCGACCGCGGCCAGGGCAGCCTCGGCCTGCGGCCTCATCGGTTCCATCACCACCAAGGCACCAACACACCAAGGCGCGAAGGGTAAGACCCCCTGCTCCAAGCTTGGGGCAAGGGGCAGCGGGTAGGGGCCCTACAAGTTGGGGCCTTGGCGCCTCGGTGGTTCAACGGGCCTTCGGGCTCCGCGCGATGCTAGCAGCCGGAGGGGAGACTTGACAATTCGCACCTGACTTCGTATCGTGTTACTATTACGATATATCGTTATACAACTGGAGGGCTACGGCCGTGTGGAACAGTTCGGAGTGGCGCCGGGGGCCGCCTCATCGGCAGCATGCAGTTTGGCGCCAGGTGCGGGACACCTGGCGAGAGCTCTGGCGTGATGCCTTTCGCGACTTCGGCGGGCCGGAGGCCTTTGGCCGCGGCCGGCGGCGCGACCGGATGGCGCGTGGAGTCCTGAAGTACCTGATCCTGGACGCGCTGCGCGACGGTCCAAAGCATGGGTACGAGATCATCAAGCTGCTGGAGGAGCGGGCACAGGGCTTCTATGCGCCCAGTCCTGGGGCCATCTATCCAACCCTTCAACTGCTGGAGGACCTCGGACTTGTGCGGGCCGAGAGCGATCAGGACCGCCGGGTCTATGACCTGACCGACGCCGGCCGGGCCGAGCTCGAGGCTAACGCCGACCTGGTCGACTCCATCTGGGCCGGATTCGCCGGCCCGGACCACGCGGGTGTCGACGGGCCTGGGCTGGGCTTTCTGGCAGACGAGCTGGCGGACTTGATGAGGACGGTCAAGCACGTCTTCCGCGCCGTCTATCACGGGACTGACCCCGAGACGCTCCGACAGGTCAGGCTGGCGTTGGAGCGCTGCAAGAACGATATTCGCGAGATCCTCGCACGCGCAGGCGCGGCCGGCCAGTCGACTGGCACGACTTCAGGAGCACCGTCAGACCGCTTCTGATGCGCGACAAGCTGATCATCCTCCTGATCATCTTGGCGCTAGGCTTGGTCGGAACGTACCTGGCCGAGATATACGAGTTCCGCCTGCTGGCTGCGCCGATCGAGCGCCAGGAAGTCGTCCCCGCCCGCCCGACCCACGACGCCCTGCGCGAGCCGGTTCCAGCAGAGCCACCTTGAGCGAAAGGAGCCAGGAGCCAGGAGCCAGGAGCCAGGAGAGCAGCCAAGAACCAGCGATCTTGAGCGCAAGCTTACGCGTTACGCGACTGCATGGAGCGCGTGTACGCCTCGAGCATCCGACTGATTTCTTCCAAGCCATCCATGAGCGCCCGCGTGTCCCCGTAGCCCAGGTCCCGCGACAGGATGAGGTAGTAGCGGCACTCTTCCAGCGATCCCTGCGCAACGTTGAACAGCCGCGCTTTGTCAGCTACGCCGCGCTTCTTGTAACCTTCGGCGAAGTTGGCCGGGATCGATACGGCTGCTCGTCTGAGCTGTGACGTGAGTCCAAACAGCTCGTGCCGCGGGAACGATCCGGTGAACTCGTAGATCGCCAGAACCCATGCATGCGCCTTCTGCCACACGCCAACCTCGGTGAATTCTCTGGTGACCATTATTACGGACCTGGCTCCTGGCTCCTGGCTCCTGGCTCCTGGCTCCTGGCTCCTTCGCTACGCCGTGCGGCCCCTGGGGCGGACGGTCTCGCGCCGGCTCGGGGCCAGAACCGTCTCGCCGCTGGGAATGAAGTGATCGGCATGGCGAGCGTGCTCGAAGTCCGCCTCGGTCACATCGGCGTCGACGCGGACGTTGCGCCCCAGCTTCACAGCGGGCGGGACTCGGACCCGCTTGCCCACCACCGTGATACCGGCTGAGAGGTTAGCCGGCTCCATTCGGTTAGGGGTGTTGTCCTTGCCGTGCCCGATAGCCGCTCCCGCGCCCACTACCACCTCCTTGTCCAGGATCGCTCGGTCCACCACGGCGTTCCGGCCGACGATCGTGTCGGTCATCAGGATCGAGTCTCGGACCACTGCCCCTTCGGCCACGAACACGCCCGGCGAGAGCACCGAATGCTGGACCGTGCCGATCACGTTGCAGCCGTGTGAGACCAGGCTGTTGACCACCCGCGCGGCCTCAGCCAGGTGAGCAGGCGGCCGCTCCTCGCTGCGCGTGTGGATAACCCAGTCGTAGTCATACAGGTCGAAGTCGGGAGGCTCGCGAAGGAGGCCCATGTTTGTCTCCCAATAGGAGCCGATCGTCCCGACGTCGCGCCAGTAGTCCTCGAAGCGATACGCGTACAGGCGGTCAGTCTGGACCATCCGCGGGATTACGTCTTTGCCGAAGTCGTGAGACGAGCCGCGCGTCCGGGCGTCCTCGCCCAATCGCTCGGCGAGTACGTCCGGCTCGAACACGTAGATCCCCATTGAGATCAAGGCGCTGCGCGGCTGGGGTGGCTTCTCCTCGAACTCCACGATCCGGCCATCGTCGTCGACGATCATCGTCCCGAACCGATGCGCGTCCTGGATCGGAACTTCCATGACCGCCACAGTCGCATCGGCCCCGCGCTCCTGGTGGAAGGCGATCATTTTGCGGTAGTCCATCTTGTAGATGTGGTCGCCCGACAGCACCAGGGTCAGCTCCGTCTTCCAGTCGGCCAGGAACGGCAGGTTCTGGTAGACGGCGTCGGCGGTCCCGCGGTACCAGTCCGAGTCTCGCCGGCCCAGATATGGCTGGAGCAGCCGAACGCCGCCGTGCGCCCGATCGAGGTCCCAGGGCTTGCCCACGCCGATATGGTCGTGCAGCGAGTGCGGGCGATACTGCGTCAACACCGCCGTGTAGTAGATCCCCGAGTTGACGCAGTTGGAGAGCGCAAAGTCGATGATGCGGTACTTGCCCGCGAAAGGCACCGCCGGCTTGGCCCGCTTGACCGACAGAACCGAGAGCCGCTCTCCCTGGCCGCCCGCCAGAATGACCGCGACGATGCTCACTCTGCCATCCTCGATCCAGCCGACGGTCCCTCCCTGGACCCCCAGCCAAGCGCATTATCGCAGGGCTGTCGCAACGCGCGATAGGCTTGACCCGCCGATCACAGGATGTACAGCAGCATGCGGTACATCTGGCGGCACAGCTTGGCCAGCTCCACCACGAGGGCCGGCGAGCTTGGCGGCCGGTCCGGAACGACGTGGCTGAAAAGCTCGAACTCGGTGAACAGCTCGACCGCCCCCGCGGGTGCCCGTGCTACAAGCCGCTCCGACTCCGTAAAGGGGACGAAGCCGTCCGCCCGGTCATGCATGACTAGCAGGGGCGTGTGGACCCGGTCGAGAACCGCGGCCGGCGAGATCCGTGCCAGGCGTTCCTGAGTGGCTTCGGGGAGGAGCGCCAGCGCTTCCTCGGCCCCGGCCGGCGACAGCCCATCGAGCAGCTCCAGCACGACACGGCCGAGCGGCGAGAGGCGCCCGACCTCCTCGCGGGCCGAGGGCTCTTCCCCGACGTAAAGCTCTTCCAGGACGTCGTGGTCGGCCCCTGGTGGCAGCGTGTCGACGATTTGCCGGGCGAGCACCCAGACGGTCAGCTGGTGGGGCTGCCAGCCCTCGTTCAGTCCGGCGTACTCGAGGCTCTGAGTCGAGACGGCTCGAGTCAAATCGCGCGCGTCGTTGTAGCCGCCGAATGTGTTCACGAAGGCGAGCTGCCCGGCCAGACGCGGGTCGGCCGAGGCCAGCACCGCCAGCGAGCCTCCC
>WNGA01006700.1_pt1 | contig 16307 bp, 13 predicted proteins | sample 5400061 | NCBI WGS metagenome assembly WNGA01 (sample SAMN13153366, study PRJNA577476) | soil metagenome | isolation source: 100 cm soil or saprolite under grassland replicate 2 | place: USA:California | collected 2016-06-15 | reverse complement strand
TGAAACGGATGATCGCCGCCGGTACCTTTCGCCCCGACCGACCGATCGTCGTGCCCATCCCCGACGACAAGCGCTACCGTTCGTGGAAGACCGACGTGGAGCCGGTGGCCAACGCCGTCATCATCTACATGATGGACGTGTCCGGCTCGATGGGTGACGAGCAGAAAGAGATCGTCCGCATCGAGTCATTCTGGATCGATACCTGGCTCAAGGCGCAGTACAAGGGGCTCGAGAGCCGTTACATCATCCACGATGCCGTCGCGCGCGAAGTCGATCGTGACACTTTCTTCCATACCCGCGAGTCGGGTGGCACGATGATCTCGAGCGCCTACAAGCTCTGCCTCAAGATGATCGAAGACGATTACCCGTCCAGCGAGTGGAACATCTATCCGTTCCACTTCTCCGACGGCGACAACTGGTCGATGGACGACACCTTGACCTGCGTCGAACTTCTCAAATCCAAGCTGCTTCCCCAGGTGAACATGTTCGGCTACGGGCAAGTGGAGAGCCCTTACGGATCGGGCCAGTTCATCAAAGACTTGCGCGAGCTCTTTTCCAAGGAAGATCGGCTGGTCACCAGCGAGATTCGCGACAAAGACGCCATCGTCAATTCCATCAAGGAGTTCTTGGGAAAGGGAAAGTGACGTGACTGAGTTCGCCTTGAAGACGTCGCTTCCGCAGTACCTGCGAGTCGAACAACAAAAGATCGAGGGCATCGCCCGAGGCTACGGGCTCGATATGTTTCCGCTCATCTTCGAGATCCTCACCTACGATCAGATGAACGAGATCGCCGCGTACGGCGGTTTTCCCAATCGCTATCCTCATTGGCGCTTCGGGATGGAATACGAACAGCTCGCGAAGAGCTACGAATACGGCCTCTCCAAGATCTACGAGATGGTCATCAACAGCAATCCATCCTACGCCTATCTTCTGGAAGGCAACTCTCTGGTCGACCAGAAGCTGGTGATGGCGCACGTCTGCGCGCACGTCGATTTCTTCAAGCACAATTTCACTTTTCGCTCGACGGACCTCGACGCCACTGGCCGCATCGATCCGGTGCGTAAGGTGGAAGGTTACGATCCCAATCGTCGCTGGATCGACAAGATGGCCAACCACGGCGCGCGCATTCGTCGCGCCGCCGAGCGACACGGCATTCAGAAAGTCGAGGAGTTCATCGACCATTGCTTGTCGCTCGAGAACCTCATCGACCCCTGGGGGCCCTTCCTCGGTCGCCACAAGGAGACGCCCGAAGACCACGATCAGGGAGCCATCGAAGTGCCGCGCCTGCGCTCCAAAGATTACATGGAGTCGTTCATCAACCCCGAGGAATACATCGAGGAGCAGCGCCGCAAGATCGAAGAGCGGCGCGAGCGCGAGAAGCGATTCCCCGAACGCCCCGAGCGGGACGTCTTGATGTTTCTGCTCAGTCACGCCCCGCTCGAGCGCTGGGAGCGTGACGTTCTCGCCGTGATTCGCGAGGAGGCCTACTACTTCTTTCCGCAGATGCAGACGAAGATCATGAACGAAGGATGGGCCTCGTTCTGGCACTCCAAGATCATGACCGAGAAGGTCTTGGACGCGACGGAAATCATCGACTACGCCGACCACAATGCAGGGGTGCTGGCCACCTCGCAGGGGCGGCTCAATCCCTACAAGCTCGGCGTCGAGCTCTTCCGGCACATCGAGGAGCGCTGGAACAAGGGGCAATTCGGGCGCGAGTGGGAGGAATGCGATTCGCTCGAAGCCAAGAAGCACTGGGATCTGCGGCTAGGGCTCGGGCGAAGAAAGATCTTCGAGGTGCGCGCGCTCTACAGCGATGTGACCTTCATCGACGAGTTTCTGACGCCCGAGTTTTGCCGCGAGCACAAGCTTTTCAGTTTTGCTTGGTCCAATCGCAACGAGCGCTACGAGATCGACTCGCGCGAGTTCAAGCAGATCAAAGACAAGCTGCTGTTCCAGCTGACCAACGCCGGCAACCCGTTCATCTACGTGGAAGATGCCAATTTCGAAAACCGCGGCGAGCTTCTCTTGAAACACGAGCACCAGGGGGTCGACCTGCGCGGCGATTACGCCAAGGAGACTTTGAAATCGCTGGTGCGCATCTGGAAGCGTCCGGTCAGCATCGCCACGGTGGTCGAAGGCAAGCCGACGATGCTGCGCTTCGATGGGCGCGAACACTCTTCGCGGTCGACGAAATCCGCGGGCTGAGGGACTTCTTGCGATACGGATCGCTCGGGACGGTTGTCGCGGTGCTGATCGGCTGCGGAGGTGAGCGGCACGAACCGGTTCGCGCGCCACCGCCAACGCCCGCCGCCGTGGCATCCGCCGAGGTAGATGCAGGCCCGATCGCTTCCAAAGAAGAGGCGAATCCGCCTCCTCCTGAAGAGCCAGCGAGCCCTCCCGCTCCCCCTCCGCTCCCCGCCACGACCAAGCTGGCTCGGGGATCCGGTTCGCCGGCAGATGCGGCGCTTGCGGCCGGTGACGCCGCCTACGAAGCGGATGACTTCACGCAAGCGGAGGCCAGGTACCGCGAAGCCGCGCGGATGGCACCGAAGGACGCAGCGCCCCTGGTGGGCTTGGCACGGGTGGCCATCGCGAAAACGAACGTGCCGACCGATTACAACGCGGCCCCCAAGCACCCGGGGCTGGAGAAGGCGGTCGGGCAGCTGCGGCAGGCCATCAGGCTCGATCCGCAATTCGCGCCCGCCCACACCGAGCTCGGCAGGGCTCTTCTCATTTTGGGCAAGGCCAATGATGCGCTCGGCTCGTTTCGCAAGGCGATCGAACTCGCGCCGCGCGATCCCGAGGCGCACTCGGGCCTCGGTGTCGCTCTCCTGGCGATGGGGCGGGCGGAAGACGCGGTGACCGAGCTCGCCAAGGCCGCCGAGCTCGATCCGGGCAGCGCTCCGCGTCAAACGAATCTCGGAACGGCTCTGCTCATGCGTGGCCGGGTGACCGAGGCGGTGCGCGCCTATGAGGCTGCCGCGCGCATCGCGCCGCAGGACGCGCGCACGCAAAGCGACCTCGGTACGGCGCTCCTGGCCGACAACCAAGTCGACCGCGCCATCGCCGTGCTTCGGCGGGCGGTGACCATCGACCCCAAGCGGGCCGCCCTCCGCTCGAATCTCGGCTATGCCCTGCAACAAAAGCGCGATCTCAAGGCCGCGATCGCCGAGTATCGTGAGGCGATTCGCCTCGACGAGAAGCTCGTGTCGGCCTGGATCAATCTGGCGACGGCGCTCGCCCAGTCGGGCGATCGCGTCGAGGCGCGAAAAGCCCTCGAAAGAGCGCAGAAGCTCGATCCGAGCGACCCCCGCGTCCGCGCCAACCTCGACGAGCTTCGTGAATTCGAGAAAAAACCGCAAGTCGACGCCGGAAGCCCGCGCGACAAAGGGAGATGACGATGACCCGCGATCCGGATCTCTGCGTGGTGACCTGCGCGCTGACGGGTGTTCTGGCCAATCGGGAGCACTGCCCGGGACTGCCTTACACCCCTGTCGAGATTGCCGAAGAAGCCCGCCGGGCCTACGACGCGGGCGCGTCGGTCGTTCATATCCACGCGCGCAACGACGACGGCACACCGACCTTCTCGCCTCAAGTGTTCGAGAGCATCAAGAACGAAGTGCGCGCCCGCTGTCCTATCTTGCTCAACTTTTCGACGGGAACCCTCGACAACGACGTGTCCCAGCAGTGCGCCTACATCCGTAACGGCCGTCCCGAGATCGCCGCGCTCAACATGGGCACGATGAATTATTCGAAATACTCCGGGCAAAAGAAGAAATTCGTCTTCGACATGGTCTTCCCCAACACGTACGGCAAGATCATCGAGCTCTTGTCGGCGATGAACGAGGCCGGCGTCAAACCGGAGCTCGAGTGCTTCGACATCGGCCATACCCACGGCGTCTGGCCGCTGCTCGACATGGGCGTCCTCAAGCCTCCGCTTCAGTTCTCGTTCATCGTGAATGTCCTCGGAGGGCTGCCGCCTCTCGTCGAGGCATTGCAGCTGCAGACCAAAGTGATGCCGCCCGGGTCGGAGTGGGAGGTCATCGGGATCTCGCGCTGCGGTTGGAAGATGATCTCCGCCGCGCTGGTCATGGGGGGTAACGTGCGCTGCGGCCTCGAGGACAATTTCTATCTGCCTGACGCAACCATGGCACGCTCCAACGGCGAGCTCTGCGATGTCGCCGTTCGGATGGTTCGCGACGTGGGGCGAAAGGTCGCGACCGTCGAGCAGGCCCGCGCGATCTTGGGCCTTTCGGCATGAACATGCGCGAGCTCATTCGCGATCTCGAGGCGAGACGCGAAGCTATCCGTCAGATGGGCGGTGCCGAGCGGGTCGAACGACAGCACGCGCGCGGCAAGCTCACCGCGCGAGAGCGCCTGGCGATGTTTTTCGACGATGCGCTCTATTTCGAAGTCGGAATGCACGGCACGCAGATGGGCATGTTCGCCGGCCCGGAAGGCAAGGACAAGCCGCCTGCCGATGCCGTCGTCTGCGGCTTCGGTCGCGTCGAGGGCCGAATCGTGTGCGCCGCCGCCTACGACTTCACGGTGAAGGGGGGCACGATCGGCTACACCGGCGAGGAGAAGGTCACCCGGATGCGGCGCATGTCGCTCGGCGCGCGCTGCCCGATCGTGTGGTTCATCGATTCGGGAGGGGCCCGCATCGACGCCGATACGAGCCATCCCGACGCGGTCTCGCTCTTCGCGGGCACCGGGCACCTTTTTCGCGAGCAGGTGTTGATGTCCGGGGTCGTTCCACAGGTCGCGGCCATGGTCGGCCCGGGCGCCGCCGGCACGGCTTACATTCCGGGGCTCGCCGATTACGTACCGATGGTGAAGGGAATCGGCTCGATGGCGCTCGGCGGTCCTTCCTTGGTCAAGGCGGTGACCGGACAAGAGGTGAGCGAGCAGGAGCTCGGCGGGTCCAAGCTCCACAGCGAGGTGAGCGGCGTGGGGGATGGCGAGTTCGCGACCGATGCCGAATGCGTGGCGGCGATCAAGAAGTACCTCTCGTTTTTCCCGCCATCCTGCGAGGAAGATCCGCCGATCTCGGCCACCGCGGATCCCGTCGATCGGCGGGAGGAGAGCCTGCTCGATCTCTTGCCCGAATCGACCCGCAAGCCCTACGACATGTACCGGCTCATTCGTGCCATCGTCGACGGGGGCGATATTCTGGACATCAAGCCCCGCTTCGCCAAAAACGTGATCACTTGTCTGGCCCGGTTCGGCGGGCGACCGGTCGGTATCGTGGCCAACCAGCCCAACTGGCTCGGGGGCATCCTCGATAGCGACGCGGCCGACAAGGCTGCGCACTTCATGCAAATCTGCGATGCCTTTCGATTGCCGCTGGTCTTTCTCGAGGATGTGCCCGGCTTCATGGTGGGCACTAAAGTCGAGGCCCAGGGGATCATCCGTCACGGCGCCAAGATGCTCCACGTGATGAGCGCCGCCACGGTGCCGAAGATCACGGTCGTCGTGCGCAAGGCATATGGGGCAGGGTACTACGTGATGTGCGGCCGCGCGTTCGAGCCCGACCTCATCGTGGCGTGGCCCACCGCCGAGATCAGCGTGATGGGCGCCGAAGGAATGGTCGGCATCTTGTCCAAGAAGCTGTTCGGCGACGACAAGCCGCCAGACGACGCGAAACGGGAGCTCGTCCGCGAGATCGAGGCGCGTATCGACGTCTACAGAGTGGGCGGATGGGGACTCGTCGACGACGTGATCGATCCACGCGATACACGGCGCGCCATCGCCTGGGGTCTCGAGCTCTCCAAAAACAAACACGTCGAGCGCCCCGCCCGCCGCCGCGGCATCATCCCCGTGTAACCCGTCTAATTCCTGTCGCCTCCAGCCGACCGTTCCGATGACCCCGCCGTTCTGACTGGCTAGGAAGAATTCACAGGGAGGCGAGGAGGCGGGGATTTTTTTGTTTTTTTTCAGCCAGTGGGGACGCGATGTTCCCACGAAGCCATCCGAGCACCCACCCAAAAAAATCCCCGCCCCCCCGCCTCCCTGTAAAATCCAACGCGACAGTCAGCTCGACCTACCAGTTCGAGAGACGACGCTGCGGCCGGCCTAGGGCGTCTTGGTGTGTGAGGGGTGCGAGGGGTGTTCGATCTCCTCGATCGCGCGGCGCATGTCGTCGGGCACGCGGACTTTGTGGTTCGTGACGTAGTCGAGGAGCACGACGACGCTTTCGCCGCGGGCGTGGAGCTGCTCGGGTTTGCCGGTTGGCCACAGCGCATAGGCCATCGTAAAGCTCGTGTTTCCGATCTTCACGACGCGTACCCCGCAGGTCAGGTTCGCCGGATATGTGACTGGGGCAATGTAATCGCACGTGAGGCGGGCCACGATGGGGCCGAGCGAAGACGGCCGGTCCATGCGGAGGCCGAGTCGGACGAAGTACGCCGTACGACACGATTCGAACCAGGTGAAGTAGCGGGCGTTATTGACGTGCCCGAAGGCGTCCATGTCGCCCCAGTTCACATCGAATGTGATCGTTACCGGATAGGCATCAGTCATGGTGGGATCGAGCAGGAAGATTACTGTGGACCGCCGAACACCTGCGGCGGAGCCGCATAGAACGGAAGGCGCCCCTGGCGGACGCGTACCAAAACCGGATCCTTGGCGACGACGGTCTGCTTCCAGCCGCGCGCCGTCTCGGGCTGGCCGGAGGGGGGAAACGCCAGGCTCGCACGGATTCGATAGAGGCCTGGTCGATCGAAGGTGACGTCGGGGCACATCTCACCGACCCACACGCTGATCGCCCTCGATGTTCCAGGCGCGAGGGCCGAAAACATCTCGTTCGGCACCATTCGTCGTTCGGCAGGCTGACCGCAGTGAGCGGAACCGCTCGGCCCATCGATGTCGAACATCAGGTTGTCGCGACGAATGTGAATCGGGACCGACCGCCCTCCCGTATTCTTGAGCGTGATCGTCATGGAGACCGTGCGCTCGTCGGGTGTGTCTACGCGCGGAGGCACGAGGAGCTCGAGCTTGGGGCCATTCGGATCGGTGTCGTCTTGCGCCGGCTGTGCGCTCGCCCCTGCGGGCGGTGCAGCAGCCGAGATCGTGAACGAATCGGAGACGAGCTCCTTCATTCCGGAGACGGTGGGATTGCGCACCGCCGGTTCGACGACGAACGGAGGGCGAGGCGGAGGCGCCTTTCGCGCCCCCTTCGGCGCTGCGACCGAGAACCCGAGCTTTGCCACGATCGGAGTGCCGGGCACGAGCCCCTTCGTCGCCGAATCGCCGAAGCAGTAAAGCGCCGGACTGAAGACTTCTTCGTAGCGCGCGCCCGCTGCGAGCACGACCGCGCGATCCTCGGCCACGCCCGACGGCCTGAGGGGCGGCGGCAGCTTGCAAACCGTGGGCGCCGGGGGTGCCCGGCGCTTTTTGCGGCGATCGGCATCGGTGTCCGCGCGGGGAGGCAGCTCGAGGGTGAGCAAACGTCCGTCGGCGGCCAGGCGAACGGGAATTTCCCCCTTGTTCATGACCACCATCTTCCAGGGTCCGATCGGATCCGGTGCGTCGACCTGAAGCGTGATGAGCGGCGGGGGCAGGGGCGGGGGCTCATCGCTGGGCTTGGGGGCCGCGCCGGCCATGCCGATGAGGAGGAGAGCCAGCGTTCGCACGGGTGAACTATATCTCCTGTCGAAGCCGCGCCACCATGGCTTCGAGCACGAGGGCCGGTGAGCCGTTTCGATCGAGCTCGTCGATCGCGCGCACCACCACGTCGTAGCCTCGGGCGGCGCGTGTCGCTTTGTCGGGGTCCTTGTCGAGGACCGTCCGCGCCGTTCTTGCCAAATACGCCGATAGCGCGCCCAGCCGATCGAGAAGGACGTCTTTGTCTCGGGCCCGCGCGTCGGAGAGGGACAGCGCGGCGGCGAGATCGGGCGCGCGTGCGGCTCCGATCGCACTCTCGATGAAAGCACGCCGTTCCTTGGTGGCTTCGGGATCGGCGAGCGCGAGCGCGGTCGTGACGCTGCCGCCTGCAAGCTCGGCTGCCGCCTTGGCGACGTCCGGCGCGACGCCGTCCTTTTCGAGTATGGTTTGGACCGCGGTGTCGGTGAGGTGCGCGAAGCGTACGACCTGCGTGCGCGAGCGGATAGTCGTGAGCAGGTCGTTGCCGCGATCGGTCAGCAGAACGAAAAACGTGTGACCGAGAGGCTCCTCGAGAGTCTTGAGCAGCGCGTTCGCCGCGGCCATCGAGAGCTCGTGCGCCCGACGAACGAGGAATACGCGTGCGCGACCCTCGTGGGGCGGAAAGTTCGCTCTCTCGAGAACGAGCCGCCGGATCTGGTCCACCGAGATGTCCTGCAGCTCCGGGCGCGCGCGACGCAATGATTCCGGCGGATACAGTCCCCGTTCGAGCAAAGTGACGTCGGGGTGGAGCGGCACGTGCGGAGGGTCGCGCGAGAGAGTGACGGCACGCGCACAAGCGCTGCAGCTGCCGCACGCGTAGTGGATCCAGCCCGATGGCGGAGGCGTGTTGCATACCAAGCCCTGCGCAAAAGCGAACGCCGTGAGCTCCTTACCAACGCCGCTCGGCCCCTCGAACCGATAGGCGTGATGGATTTTGCCGGTCCGGAGCGCACGCTCCAACGTCCCGATGGCTCCGCTCTGGCCTACGATGGATTCGAATCGCATCTCGATGGTGCCTAGCACAAACGCCCGTCACGGCGAAGGTCGCCCCAACTCCTTGGCGAGAGCCCGGACCACCTCGTCGACGCCTCGGCGTGTGGGGGCACTCAAGAGCAAAAGGTCGAGCTTCTTCTTGCGAAACTTGGCCTTGAGGGCAGGGTAGGCCTCGCGCACATCGGGGAGATCCGCTTTCGTCAGCGCCACGATCTCGGGACGCGCCGCGAGCTCGGGGTCGAAGCTTGCGAGCTCTTTGCGAAGCGCCAGGTAATCGCGCATCGGCTCGCGATCCGGAGCTGGATCGAGCGAGATGAGATGTAAGAAGACGCGTGTGCGTTCGAGATGTTTCAAGAATCGCGTGCCGAGGCCAGCACCCGCGCTGGCGCCGGGTAGGAGACCGGGAATGTCGGCGACGACGAAGGTCCGACGATCGCCGGGGTCCTCGCCAATCGACACCACGCCGAGGTGGGGCACGAGCGTCGTGAAGGGATAATCGGCTACCTTCGGAGTTGCCCGGGACACCGCGCGGATGAACGTGCTCTTGCCCACATTGGGAAAGCCGAGGATCCCCACGTCGGCCAACACTTTGAGCTCGAGTCGAAGGTCCTTCGATTCGCCCGGCTCTCCTGGTTCGGCGCGGCGGGGCGCCCGATCGTACGGCGTTGCGAAGTGGATGTTGCCTCGGCCACCTCGTCCGCCGCGCGCCACGACGACGCGCTGCCCGGCTTCGACGATATCGAAGCCGAGCTCGCCGGTCGCCGGGTCGAACCCCTGTGTTCCCACCGGAACTCGCACCTCGAGATCCTTGCCCGCCCGGCCGTAGCAGTCCTTGCCCTGGCCATGTTCGCCGCGTTCGGCGCGGAGCGTGTGCTGATGCACCAAGTCGTATAATGTGGACATTCCGGGATCCCCGATGAAAACGACATCGCCGCCCCGCCCGCCATCTCCGCCCGAGGGGCCGCCGTGAGGCACGTACTTTTCGCGCCGAAACGCGACGACTCCGTTCCCGCCGTCGCCGGCCACCACGCGAACTTGGCATTCGTCGATGAACTTCATCCGAGAAGAGCCTAGTTAGCATGGCTGCCCGCGTGCTGGTGATCGACGACAATCTGGACCTCGCGGCCAACCTCGCCGACATCCTGGAGGGAGCTCGCGAGCTCGAAGTGCAGGTAACCTGTGCTCCGGAGGGGCAATCGGGCGTGCGAGCGGCGAACCGAGAAGGGTTCGACGTCGCCATCGTCGACGTCAAGCTTCCCGACGCCAGCGGCGTCGAGCTGATTCGCCCGCTTCGCGCCGCTTCGCCGCTCGGCGAGATCATCCTCATCACCGGCTTTGCCACGGTGGACAGCGCCATCTCCGCGCTGCGCGCGGGAGCCTTCGCCTTCGTGCTGAAGTCGTTCCGACCGGAAGAGCTCATCTCGACCGTCGAGCAGGCGCTCGCGAAGGTCGCGTTGAAACGCGAGCGCGAAGAGCTCGAACGCCGTTACCGCGCGCTCGTCGAGGCAGCCGACGTGCTGATCTTGGCGCTCGATCACGACGGCAAGGTCGCCCTCATCAACCCCCGGGTTGCCGCGCTCGCCGCGCTCCCGGCGGCCACCGCGACCGGCGAACCCTTCGTTCAGCGTTTCGTCGCGCCCGAGGATCGTGACCGCTTCGCGCAGGCCGTGGCCGGAGCGCGCGATGCGGAGCAGCCGCGCGTCCCCGCTCCTCACGGCGTGGAAGTCGAGGCGGGGTTTCTCGACGGAAGGGGTGGCGTGCGCCGCATCCGCTGGCACCTCTCGGGGGTTCGCGATGCGCGCGGCGAGCTCGACCTCGTCTACGGGATCGGCCTCGACGTGACCGAGCGCCGCGCACTCGAACGCCGCGCCGCTGACGCGGAGGCGCTTTCGGCGATGGGCTCGCTCGCCCTCGGTCTCGCGCACGAGGTGCGAAATCCTCTGAACGCGGCGGTGTTGCAGCTTCACCTTTTGACGCGCGGCCTCGATCGATTGGCCGACGAAAAGGCGCGAGAAACGATGCGCTCGCGCGTCACGATCATCGAAGGGGAGATTGGGCGTCTCGAGCGGCTGCTCACCGAGTTTCTCGAGCTCGCCAGGCCGCGCGGCATCCGCCACGAACCGGTCGATGTCGCCCAGCTCGTGCGCGAGGTGCTCGAGTTCCAAGCCGAAGCCCTGAACAGCCACCACGTCGAGCTCCTGACCGACATCGCCGCTGGGTGCATCGCCACCGGTGACTCGGAGAAGCTTCGCCAGGTGATCATCAATCTGCTGGTGAATGCGCTCGACGCGATGCCCGAGGAAGGGACGCTTTCGGTGAAGGTGAGCTCGTCGCGATCGTCGATATCGATCGAAATCGCCGACACCGGACCGGGGATCGACCCCAGCATTCTTCCCGAGATCTTCGACCCGTTTTTCACAACCAAAGAAGCGGGCACCGGACTCGGCCTATCGATCGTCCGCAAGATCGTGGACCAGCACGGCGGTCGCATCGAATTCGATTCGCTGCCTGGTCGCGGAACGCGCGTGCGCGTCGACCTCCTGACCGGCTCGGCCAGGGTCTGAGCCTCAGAAAGAGACGGTCTTGTGCACGATGACCTCATCGCCCGTGAACGGCGGCACCCGCACGGCGCGAAATTTCGAGGCGACGCAAGTGCCCGCCGGCGTGCCCACGAACGGCCCGCTCTCGATCACCGCGGACGTGACGCTCCCGTTCGGCGCGAATGTCACCGCCACCCGCGCTGCGCCAGCCGGCGCGTCGATCGTTCGACAGCTCGCCGTCCGTTGCCCGGCCTGTTCGAGCGCTTCGCGGGCAGCGGTCGTGTTGAATTCGATTTCGTGGGTGGGAGGGGTATCGGCTGCGGCTGGCGCTGTTTCTTGAGGCGCCGCCAGCTCGGCGGCACGCGCGGTTTCGGTGCCGATTGTCGACTTCGGCGTTCGGTCTTTCGCTGACCTAGGGGCCGCCAGAGCACCCTTGGGCGCCTCCGCCGTCGACGCAGTTGTCGGTGGAGCGATTGTCGCAGCGGTGGCCGGCGCGGCGACCAACGTGGCTGCCTCGCCTGTCCCGGCTTGGGGTTCACGCGGGTGCAATCCTCCCGTCGGTGCACTGGCCCTCTCGTCGCCGCGCGGCGGATTGAGGGTACCGAGGGGCGTCGGCGAGGCCGGTCGATTGGCCATGCTCCAGATCGTGAAGCCTGCGGCCACCGCGATGGCCGAAGCGACGACCCACTTCTTGCCGCGCAGGCCGCGCTGTGAAAACGGAGGCGGTTCGCCCGACAGTCGGCCATCCTCGTACCGTTCGGATCGCGACATCGCGATCGGGGGCGCGGTGGGAACTGCCGCCGTCGGCACGATGAGCGCGCCGTCGGTCGAGCTGCGCGTTCGCTGCGAGGGCGGAATCGCCTGGGCGAAGCCAGCGGGCGTGTCGAGCGTGGGGGTCCCTTTGGGAAACATCTCCGCTGTCGGCAGGCCGTCGCTCATCGACAGGCGCGCCGACCCTTCGAGCCCGGTGGGGCTCGCGTCCCGGGGCATGGCACGGCCGTCGACGGGAATGGTTCCGCGACATCGCCGGCACCTGAAGTGGATTTGCTTGCCGCGAACCAGGTACTCCGGCACGTGAAACTTCGTGCCGCAGCCGGGACAGCTGACTTTGATCTGCTGTTCAGTCATTGCCAAAAGACTGCCTCTCGAAGCCGAGCAAGATGCGGCGATTTCAAATTGCCTCAGCCGATAGTTTTTTTCAAGCGAGCGCGCCCACGTCGCTCTCGACGCAGACTTTCAGCTTTCCATTGGAGACGATATCCACCACCGCAGCGATATCCCGATAGAGCGGTCGATCTTCGGTCATCGGCGGGACGACCTCGCGGATCATTCGATAGGCGGCCTTGACCCCCCGGCTTGGCTCGAGGGGCGTCCGCTGGTCGAGTCCCGCGCAGGCCGTCAGGATTTCGATGGCGAGCGAAGTTTGTACATTCACTGCGATTTGCATGAGCTTTCGCGCGCTTACGCTACCCATTGAAACGTGGTCCTCTTTGCCGGCCGACGAGGGAATCGAGTCGACGCTCGCGGGATGGGCGAGCACCTTGTTCTCACTGACGAGCGAAGCGCTCGCCACCTGGGCGATCATGAAGCCGCTTTCGAGCCCGCTTTTTTGAGCCAGAAACGGCGTCAGGCCGCTCGAGAGCGCCGGGTTCACCAGCTGCTCGACCCGGCGCTCGCTGATGTTGGCCAGCTCGGCCAGCGCTATGCCGGCCAAATCGAGGGCAAGGGCGAGGGGCTGGCCATGGAAATTGCCCCCGGAGATGACATCCGGCTCGGGATGCGTCGCGTCGCCGGCAAAGACGAGCGGGTTGTCGGTGACGCTATTGAGCTCCCGTTCGACCACCTCGCTCGCCCAGCGCAGCGCGTCGCGCGTTGCGCCGTGCACCTGGGGCATGCATCGCAGCGAATAGGCATCTTGGACCTTTCCGCAATGGCGATGGCTCTCCATGATGCCGCTTCCGGTGAGCAGGCGTCGGAGGTTCGAGGCGCTCTCCGCCTGGCCGGGGTGGGGCCGCCGTTCCATCAGGCGCTCGTCGAAAGGGCGCTGCGAGCCTTTCAGCGCTTCGAGGCTCATCGCTCCGGCAATGTCGGCCAGCGTTGCCAGCCTCGCCGCGTCGAGCAGGGCGAGCCCGCCGAGGCCCGCCATGTACTGAGTTCCGTTGATGAGGGCGAGGCCTTCCTTGGCCTCGAGCACGAGAGGCTCGATCCCCGCGCGCGCGAGCGCTTCTTGGCCGGGCAGGAGATGCCCTTGGTAACTCGCTTCCCCCTCGCCGATGAGAACGAGGGCGAGGTGCGCGAGAGGCGCGAGATCGCCCGAGGCGCCGACGGAGCCTTGCGATGGAATCCTCGGCAGCACCCCGCGGTTGAGCATCGCTGCCAGCAAATCGATGAGCACATCGCGCACGCCCGAGTGGCCCAAGGCGAGCACCTGCGCCCGCAGCACCATCATGGCCCGCGTCTCGTCGGCCCCGAGGTCCGGTCCCACGCCGCAAGCATGACTGCGCACGAGATTTCGCTGCAAGAGGCGCACGTCGCTCGGCGAGATGTGCACCTCCGAAAGGGCCCCGAAGCCGCTATTGACGCCGTACACGTGCCGCGGCGGTTTTTCGTGCTGCAGCTCTTCGATGATGCGTCGCGCGCGCCTCACCTGCTCGCGCGCTTCGGGCGCGAAAGCAACTGGGCGTGCGCGCCGCGCGGCGTCTTCCAGGTCGGAAAGCCGCATCGGACGACCGAGATAAAGAGCTTGCTCGTCGCTCTGGGCAGCCATGGCTCCCGAGAGCTTAGCAAATTCGAAAAAGCCCACTTGGCTCGGGGAGCGCCTCGTGGCATCTGTGCGCTGCGATGCGCGTCGTTCTCATCAATGGAATGCCGGTCGATCCAGAGACCGCACGGATCTCCGTCTACGACCGCGGATTTCTCTATGGCGACTCGGTCTTCGAGACCATCCGCACCTACGACGGAAAGCCGTTCGCCCTGGCCGATCACATGGCTCGCCTTGCTCGATCGGCCGAGCGGGTCTACATCTCGCTGCCGGCGTCGCTCGAAACCCTGGCCGACGAAGTCCAGCGCGGCGTCGCGCTCGCGCAGAATCCGGAGAGCTACGTCCGATTGATGCTGACTCGGGGCACCGGGCCGCTTGGACTCGACCCCGATCTCGCGGAGCACCCGAACCGGATCGTGTTCGTGGAGCCGCTCGTTTCGCCGCCGCCGGAAGCCTACCAAAACGGGATCGAGGCCATCATCGTTCACACTGCCCGCGCCGCCGATGCGACGCCCGCCGCCGGCGCCAAAGTGGCCAACTATCTCACGAGCCTTCTCGCGATTCGCGAAGCGCGACTGCGCGGGGCGTCCGAGGCGTTCATCGTCGATGGACGGGGCCGTGTTCTCGAAGGTACGACGTCGAACGTCTTTTTGGTGAAAAAGGGGAGCTTGGTCACGGCTCCGGAAGAGTCCGGTATCTTGCCCGGCATCACCCGCGCCTACTTGCTTCGAGGTGCCGATCGGCTCGGCATTCCGGTCGCGCTACGCGACATCCAGGAAGCGGAGCTCTTCGAAGCCGACGAGCTTTTCATCTCGTCCAGTCTGCGCGAAGTGTTGCCTGTCGTTCGCTTGGACGGCCGGGCGATCGCGACCGGACGTCCGGGCCCGATCACCGGCAGGCTGCACGAAGAGTTCCGTCGGCACGTAAGAGGTGTAGGGTAGGGTGCGACCGGCAGCTCCTCCGGTTGAATAAATTCCGCGGTTCGGCAGTCGGATCCCACAGGATCGACTTGCTTGGTGCCTCGCTCTTTGGCCTTCGTGTAAAACAGGACTCGAAGCAGCGCTGCCCCGACCCTACCGAGAGGACCCCATGAATCGTACGCTGAAAATTGCCGTACTCTCCCTGATTGGTCTGAACGCGTTTGCCCTTGGCGGCTGCACCGTCAGCACGGACACCAAGAAGTTCGTGAGCGAGCCGCGCACCACGAGCGCAGCTTGGTCGAGCGGCAAGGCGCTGACGATCAAGAACGGAAATGGCGAGCTCTTCGTCGATACCGCCGGCACGTCGGCCGGCGAAGTTCAGGTGTCTGGAATCGCATTCACCTTCGACACCGACGAGCAGACGGCGACCGACTTTCTGAAGAGCTTCGCCAATCCCACGGCTACCCCCGACGGATCCGGAAACATCGTCGTCGACGCAGCTGGGACCGGCGTCCACGGCTACGACCTCACCGTGCACCTGCCTTCCAGTTTCGACGGTGCCCTCTCGACCGACAACGGCAACGGAGGCACGACGCTGCACGGCTCGCCGGCGGCGGTCAGCACGACGGTGCACAACGACAACGGCAGCATCACGGCCGACCAGCTGTCCTTTTTGATCAACATCGTCACCGCGAACGGCGACGTGACCGTTAGTGCGACGCCCGTTGGCCAGGGCAATGTGATTAGTACGGACAACGGCGACATCGCCGCCCGCATCGGTGCCGCCAACCTGTCCATCACCGCGCAGAGTGCGTCCGGTGGCGCGGTGATCTTCCCCGATTCCTGGCCGGCGAACTACTCGAGCAGCTCGAGCGGTTCGGCGACGATCGGCGATGGCACCGGAACGCTCGACGCCAGGACCCAGCTCGGCGCGATCACCTTCTTCGCTCAGTAGAGCGCTACGGCAGGATGATACCGCCCGGGCTGACCGTCTGCCCGGCAGGCTCGGCGGACGGACCGGGCGGGACCGGAATCGAAAGTTCCCCCTCTGACTGCGCGGCCAGCATGGCCAGCGCCTTTTGAAAGAATCCCCGCAGAAACGGTATCTCGTGCGGCGGTGACGTGATCAGCCCGGCGGTCTCAATGGCGCCGGCGATCGCGATCACCTCCGCCGCGCGTTCCCGGCCGGCGCGGGCCAGGAGCGAGATCGCCGAATCTTTCATCCATACCGCGAGCCTCTCGCGGATGTCCGGCGCAAAGAAGCGGTCGGTGGCCGCGTCGATCGCGCCGGACACCGCCCCATCAATCTTGGCCTGTTCGGGCTCGGTGCCGGCCGCCCCGAGCCGCTGACCGATCTCGAGCATCAGCTCTTGCACGGCGGGAGCGCTCGGCATCCAACTGCCGAACTCCGGGTCACCGTGCAAGCGCGCCGAAATCGGGACGACG
>WNGA01009214.1_pt1 | contig 16308 bp, 14 predicted proteins | sample 5400061 | NCBI WGS metagenome assembly WNGA01 (sample SAMN13153366, study PRJNA577476) | soil metagenome | isolation source: 100 cm soil or saprolite under grassland replicate 2 | place: USA:California | collected 2016-06-15 | reverse complement strand
CCTGTGCATGATCTCTCTCCTCTCGTTCCATAGAGCGCGTGTGACGCCTGAATCCTACCGCGTAGCCGGATCCTGCGCAGCAATCTTGTAATGCCGGCCGGCGTCCGCGTCTGGCAGGTTACCTCACGGTGACGGGGCCCACGGACAGGGCGTCCGCCGCCGGAGGGTGCTAGAATTGCCGCCGCTCAATGCGGTGAGCTGGCGTGCGGCCTCGTCCTGACGCTGCTGGAGCGGGGGCTCGGTCGCCGGTGTGCTCATTGCGTTACCGTGCCACGCGGCGGCGTGCTGCGTAACCCGCGTGCCGATGATACACGCGCGCCCTTGACGCCCGGCGCATGTCGCAGCCACGGTTGGGATCACAGGCTGAAGTGGAGGATGCGGCGATGGATTTCGGGATCTTCAATCTGATGGGGGCGCGCGAAGCGGCCAAGCCGACGGCGCAAGTGTTTGGCGAAGTCGCCGAGCAGACGAGGCTGGCCGACGCGCTCGGCTACACGATCGCCTGGTTCGCCGAGCACCATTTCTCGAATTATTGCCTGTGTGCGTCGCCCTTGATGATGGTGGCGCATTGCGCCGCGATCACCAAAAGGATCCGGCTCGGCACCGCGGTCGTGGTATTGCCCTTGTACAACCCGGCGCGGCTCGCCGCCGAAATCGCCACTGCCGACGCGTTGTCGAATGGCCGACTGATGCTCGGCATCGGCGCCGGTTATCAGCCATACGAATTCGAGCGGTTCGGCGCCGACATCGCCCAGAATCTCGAAATGACCGACGAGGTCTGCGACATCCTCGACCTGGCCTTCAGCCGGGATTTCTTCAGCTACAACGGCAAGCACTACCAGATGCCGAACACTCATATCCCGGCCCGCCCGGTGCAAAACCCGCTGCCGATCTACGTCGCCGGCCATACCCAGGCGATGTTCCGCGCCGCCGCGCGGCACGGCTATCGGGTGCTGACGTCGGGCCGGGTCGGCGGCACCAAATTGCTGGCCGAGCAGTATGCCGACATCGTCGCCGCGTTTGCCGCCGAGAACACGCATGTGTCGCGGGCGCATATCACCGTCAACCGCTTCGCCCACATCACGGACAGCCGCGAGAGTGGGATGCGCTTTGCCGAGAACGCGCGCTATCAGTCGCGGCTCGCGTCGAGCCTCAGGCGCCGGCAGGAGGTCATGCAAGGCACCGTCTTGGTTGATGTGCCGTTCCCGGACGAACCGCCGCTCGAAACCATCTACAACGATCTGCTGATCGGCGATGTCGAGACGGTTGCCGAAAAGCTCGTCGCCGAGATCCACGCGACCAAGCCCGTGCATGTGTGCTTTTCGTTCAAGGTCGGCAACACGCCGCACACGGCGGCGATGCGCTCGATGGAACTGATGATCGGCGAGGTCAAACCGAGGGTCGAAAAGGCGCTCGGGCCGCTCGGCCAAGTCGCGGCGGAGTGAAGTGGCCGTCGACCGCCTGGCAATCAATCCGATGGGGCGACTCAGATCAATCCGCCGGCGCGCGCGAGCCCAGCGAGGTGACGGTGGCCCCAACGGGAATTGGTATAGGCCCTTCTCGGCTCAACCTCAGATGCGCGCCGCGACCGTGCGCGAGTGCGCTTGGGTCTGCACGTCGAGATTGACGAGATCGAAGGGCGAGGCCGTCGCTTCCAGCATGCCCCAGCTCTTCAGCCAGTCGAAGGTGCGCTGCATCTCGTCGAGGGGAATCGGCGCGGGATCGCACACCACGACGCGGCTCTCGCGAAGATCGTCGATGGTGAGCGCGGCGATCTCGGGGTCGGTCTTGGCGTGGTAATCGATGAAGTAGTGGAGATACGCGCGCTTGTTCGCATTGATCCGGCGCACCGCCTCACGCACCGCGCGGGCGAATGCGGCATAGGTGTCAGCATCGACGCGGTCGGAGGCAACCTCGGTGCCGTGGAAGAAGGCGGAGCAGATCGCCCGGCAGCCCTTCTTCTCGGCGAGCGTGAGGTGGGGTTCGGTCAGGGTCGTCGCTTCGACCTCGCCCTTCAGCATCGAAGCGAGGCGGAAGCGCGAGCCGTTGGGAGCCTGGCACAGCTTGATCATGTCGCGCGGCAGGAAGCCTTCGAGCATGTGGAGCGCGATGTAATGCGTGCCGAAATAGAAGGGCACGCCGATGGTTCGGTTGGCGAGCTGCTGCGCTGTGTAGACCGGCGACTCCGGCGGCACCACCAGTGCCGCATAGGAGATGACAGCGCGTCGGCCGAGCTGGCGGCTCTTGACACCGGTCTCCTGGACGCGACAGTAATTGCCCCACTCGCACGCGTTGTACATGTCCGCCTTGCCCTGCTCGAAGAGGCGGCCATGGCTCGTGAACGGGTTCACCCCCTGGGGGCTGGTGACATCGATCTCGGTCTTCTTCTCGACGCCGGCGTCACGGTCGGCCCATTCGACGAGGAGCCCTTCCTGCTCGAACAAGCCTTCGTCATAGGCGACCAGTTCCGGCAGGCCCTGGAACGGCGCGGTACTCTCCAAAACCAGTTTTTTCATGGCCCGGTCCCCCAGTTTCGGCGGCCTCGACGGTCACCCGCGAGCATCGCGCAGGCGATCGGCGACGTCAACCGCGTTGCCATCTCACGGGGCGTTGCGGGGCAGCTCAGTCGCACGCTCATCGGGGAGCTCCCGGAATTCGGAACGCTGGCACACGCTCGATTACCTCGTCGAGGCCGGCGCCACCTACGTCGCCGACTGGATCAACAACGACCAGCCCTACATGCTGCGCCGGACACGGCACGGTCGCACGGAGTGTATTATGATCGCGAAGGCCAGTGCGGGATCGCGCTCGCCCGCCGTGGTGAGCTGACCCCGTTCGCGTCTAGCATTGGAACGCTGGAACTCATGCGTGGAGGGGAACCGCGATGAAGATGACGATCGAGCCGGTGTCCGCGTTCAGTAGTCTCGACGTGCTGGTCGCCATGGAGGAAGGCCTGTTCAGCGCGGAGGGACTCGATCTCCGGATGGCGTCGCGGGAGTCTCGCGACATCCGCTCCACCACGGAAGGGACCTTGTCGAGTCCAGTGACGAATCAGGGACGGCTTCAGGAACGCGGCGAAGCCACGATGTTCCAGGGGTGAGAGTGCGGCAATAACCGCCGGGTGGCGGAAAGCCGAGTGGGTGCGCTTCAGATCGGACGCCGGTCGATGATCGTCTGCGCGGCGCTGGTCGTTCCTCCCGACTCGAGTGTCTACGTACCTCAGGAATTGGCAAACCGAAGGGTGGGATTGGATTACGGCAACGGCACCGCCTACGCCGGACTCCAGATGCTCGAAGGCGCCGTTCCGCGAGAGGCGGTAACGACGTGCGCCGCCGTCACCCATCCCGGCGAGCGGTACGCGGCCATGATGCGCGGCGAGTTCGACGCGACCGTGTTGCAGGAGCCATGGATCACCGTGGCGGAGAAGGCTGGATGTCGCCTGGTCTCGACGACGTTCTTCCACGGGACGTGGGTCGCAGGCCCTGACCTCGATCCCGAGCTCTATGCCGCATTTCTCCGGGGCGTCATCCGGGCTGTCCGTCACATCAAGGCCGACAAGCGGCGGTACGTATCGTACTTCAAGGAAGGTTGGGCCGCCGGTGATCCCGAGGTTCAGGCGCTGACACCCGACGACTTCAACCTCGGCCGCATCCAGATCAGGGAGCCGACCCCGATTCCAGAGGACGAGGCGCGCTGGGCGTGGGAGTGGATGGCGAGCTGGGGTCTGATCCACGGGACGTTCGACGTCACCACCCAGATCAATCGAAAGATCGCGCGAGACGCGCACGAGCTGGCGTTCGCTGCGCATTCCCGATAATCATCGCCAGGTGCCAAGGTGGGAGGACCAGCCTGCGGCTGGAACAGGAGGGAATCAGGATGAGCGCACCCAAAGAGATCGGGCATATCGTCCTCAACGTCACCGACGTCGAACGGTCCACCAGGTTCTATCGGGATGTGGTGGGGTTCCAGGTGTCTCGGTATCGCCCTGACGGGACGGGCGCCTTTTTGACCTGCGGCGTGGTGCATCACAACCTCGCCCTGTTCAAAGCGCCTGCGGGGGCCCGGCCGACAGAGAAGGGCGCGATCGGCCTGAATCATTTTGCGTTCAAGGTGGAAAGCTATCGGGCTCTGCAAGCCGCCCACAAACGGTTGGTGGAGGCTCGGGCCACCATCGACCACATCGTGGACCACGGCATGACCCGCAGCGTCTACTTCCTGGATCCGGACGGGATCGAGATGGAGCTGTTCTGCGATACCTATGCCACAGAGGAAGAGGGATTGGCCTACATGAAATCCACCCGCGGAGGGGCTGTCCCGATGGACATCACCGCAGCGGAGCCCCCACCAGCGGAGATCTTCAAGGCTGACTTTACCCGGGTCGGCTGACCGGCGGCCGCCGGCGTGCCGGCTGAGCAAGCAGGGAGACGCCCATGGACTCCGGGCTCTTCATCGAGTTCCCATGCCGTGAGGGGATGACGGAACGTGAGGCCTTTGCCGAGTGCTTTGCGTTGGTGGATGCCGCCGAGGCCCTCGGCGTCAACTCGGTGTGGCTGGCGGAGTACCATTTTTCCCCGATCAGCGTCCTGTCCTCCCCCATCACGATCGCCAGCGCCATCGCCGCCCGGACCCAACGCATCCGCATTGGCCTGGCGGTGGTCCTCTTACCCCTGGCCCACCCGATCCACATCGCCGAGGACATCGCCACCGTGGATCACATCAGTCAGGGCCGGGTCGAGTTGGGCGTGGGGCGGGGCACTTTTCCTGACACGCATGATGGCTTCAACTCCCCCTTCGCCGAGAGCCGAGAGCGGTTCGACGAGTACCTGGAGATCATCCTCAAGGCGTGGACCCAGGAACGCTTCTCCTTCACGGGCAAACATTATCGGTGCGATAACCTGTGTGTCCGGCCCAAACCGCTGCAGCAGCCCCACCCGCCGATCCGCGTCGGTATCACCTCGGAAGTCACCTTTCCCCTAATCGGACGCCTGGGGTTTCCCATCATCATCAATCCCTCCAGAGTGTTTGCGCTCTCCGAGCTGGCACCGCCCATCCAGCAGTACCGGGAGGCCTGGCACGAGGCTGGCCATGCAGGGGCTCCCCAGGTGGGTCTCAGGGTGCCACTGTACGTGGCCAAGACGGCCGAACGTGCCTATGCAGAGCCTAAGGCCAGCACTATGGCTGCCGTGAAGGGCCTGGGCGATCGCGTGGCAGGCAGCGCCTCCCGAGTGGGCACGACCGGTGACTGGAACGTTCAGGCCGAACGCGTGCGACGCATGAGTTACGAGGATTGGCTGCGGGACAAGGTGGTCTACGGCGTTCCGGAGGCCGTGGTTGACCGGCTCCAACAGCTGCGAGAGGAGCTCGATCTGACGCAGATTCTGTATGAGGTCAACTACGGGCGCCAGATTCCATATGCGCTGCAATTGGAAAACCTGCGGCTGATCAACGAGCGCGTGATTCCGCAGTTCAAATAGTCCCGCTCCTGGAGTTCTCAAGGCGGACAAGCGCAGGTCTATAATCCGCGGTGACGGAGGAAGCCATGCCCTTCCCGAGACTCAGTGATGTCGCCGTCGCACGGGAGACACTGGTCACTATAGGCCGCGAGCAGCGGATTTCTGCCGACTCGCACATGACAGAGCCGCCGGACCTCTGGGAGAAGCGGCTACCACCCGCGCTACGAGACCGCGCACCGCGCTTTCCGATTCACGGCGATGCCGGCGGCAACGTGCGCGTTGGCGGCTGGGACCCCTGTGAGCGGCTGAAGGACCAGGCGTACGACAGCGTCAGCGCAGAGGTGCTCTATCCCACCCGGGGCACTGTCGCCTGGGTGACGGGTGACCCAGAGCTCGAGGAAGCGTGTTGCCGCGTCTACAACGACTGGCTGATCGAATTCTGCAGTGCGGCTCCTCAACGTCTCTGGGGCCTGGCCATGATCTCGTTGTGGAACATCGAGCACGCGGCTCACGAGCTCGAGCGGTGCCGCAAGGGAGGCCTGCGGGGAGCGACCATCGGGCTCGTACCGGCGGAAGACTTGCTCTACGGCTCGGACCACTACGAGCGATTCTGGGCCGCCTGCCAGGACCTGGCGATGTCGGTCAACCTGCACATCAATTCGGGCCCGGGCCGTATGAAGTTCTCCCCGCAGCAGCGCAGCGGGCTCATGCCCGATGGAGCGGCAGGCCACAAGTGGGATTGTATGAAGGCCGTGGGCAACATGGTTGCCGCGGGTGTTTTCGAGCGATACCCCGGCCTGAACCTGGTGGTGGCAGAGGCCGGCGTGGGGTGGATCCCGTTCTTCGCCCAGGAGTTCGACTACGATCAGATGAGCTTCGGTCCGTCGCCCATCGGTCTGGGGCGGCAGCGCGACATCCCCCGGCCGCCCAGCGAGTACATCTATCGGCAGGTCTATGGGGCGTTCATTCAGGACTCGGTCGGCTGCAAGCTGCTTCCCGAGTATGGCTCCGACACCTTTATGTGGTCTAACGACTACCCGCACAGTGCCTGCATCTGGCCGGGGGCAACCCGATTCATCGCGCAGGATCTGGGACACCTCGTGCCGGAGGCCCGAGCCAAGGTGCTCTGCGGGAATGCGGCGCGGTTGTACAACGATGGCCAGCTACCGCCGCCCGCCGACCCGCCGGGTGACGTGAAAGATCTGGAGGCGTGGAACAAGGTCCACTGGCACGAGTAGGCGCGCTGTCCCCTAGCAGGGGGCCGGCGTTGCCGTCTGGTGCGAGAGCAGGACTTCCCGGCGCTCTTGGGCCGAGGCCAGCACGGCGAGGCACACCTCTAGATTGGCCTTTCCCCAGCGTCCGCCGTGGGCCGGGACTCGAGCCTTGACCACCGCGTCGTACAGCTCGCGAACCACCGCGTCTCGCCCCGTGTCGCCGGTCGAGAGCGGTACCTCACGCCGCTCGTCCTCGCCGTAGACGTAGACGCCGTGCGCTGACTGCCGGATGTCGCCCTTCTCGCAGCTCACGAGGGTGAGCCCGAAGAAGGATGGATGCGGCGCCGGCCCTGCCGGGCGCGGGGCGCGATTCCCTCCGTACCGGACCGCACGCTTGAGGCCCAGCTCCGCGTCCCGACTTCCGACCTTCTGGAGCGTCTGCCGGGCGCGGCCGTAGACCGTGGGGTCGACGCGCTGCCCTTGCTCTCCGATCCCGAACGCCAGCTCCGTGGTCTGGAAGTGATCGGCGCCGCTGTACACGGCGCTCGCGGGCGTGCCGTCCTCGAACTCCATGTAGACCACGTGCGCGTCCTCGGTGGGGCGCTCCGGGTCTCCGCGCCCCGTCATCGCGCGGACGCTGCGGAGCAGGCCACCGCCGATGAATCTCAGGATGTCGAACTGATGCGACCCCTGCCGGAAGGTCACACCGCCGCCCAGGCGGGTGTCGAGCTCCTCGGTGTTGCGAGGGCGGTAGAGCCAATCCGTGAAGCACCAGTTGTGCAACATGCGGACCCGGCCGAGAGCACCGCTCTGAGCGATCTCCCGGATCTTGCGGATCGGCGGCTCGAAGCTGTGCGAGTGCCCCACCACGAGCTGCCGGCCGTGCGCCTCGGCCGCCCGGATCATCCGGTCGGCATCGTCGAGACTGAGCGCCATCGGCTTTTCGATGACGACGTGCTTGCCATGCTCGAGCGCGAGGAGAACGTGCTCGGTGTGGTACTGCGTCGGGGTCGCGATGTAGATCGCGTCGACGCGCGGGCTCGCGCACAGCGCCTCGACGCTCGAGTATGTCTCGGCCTGGAAGTCGCGCGCGAACGATGCGACTGCCCCGGCGTCGGCGTCGGCCGCCGCCGTGAGCCTGGCGTACGGATGCCTGAGGATGGCCGGCAGCATCATGCATCCCGCAGTCCCCAGGCCGGCGACGGCCCATCGCAGGACGGACGCCGACTCTGGCACGCCCCTGATCTCCGACAGCGGACCTAGCCGGCGCTCTCCGGCGCCCTGGCCCAGGCGTTTTCCACAGTGTCGAGCAGCGCGCTCCAGGGCGCCTGGCCCGTGGCGAGACGCCGGGCGCGCGCGGCCTCGATCAGGCTGTACTCCACGGGGATGTCGATGCACTTGTTGGTCGCGGCGTCGCGGAAGATGTTCATCGGGTCACCGCCGGCCTCGACGACCGCGAGCTGTTCGCGCAGGAGGCGGCGGAACAGGATCACTCCCTGGTCCGAGTCGCCCAGCTTCTCGAGGTCGCGCTCGGCGACCGGCCCCTGGGTCACCCACGCCATCATGTCCTGGCCCAGCACGAAGTTCGTGATGTGCTCGCCGCGCTCGTCCGTGATCGGGATCTGGTAGACCGGAACGCGCTCCTGCATCGGCTCCGCCCCCGGCGGCGCGGGCAGGACCTGATACATCACATGATAGGTATGGGTGTCGTCCGTCGGCACGCGGAACTGGAACGTCCAGCCGACGCGCAGGATGTTCGGGAACAGAATGGGGTGCCCGATCCGCCACGCCGGATCGTCCTCCGACCCGCCGAGCCGCACGCGCCGCTTGACGATCCCGTGGGCGAACACGTCGAACCCAATCTTCAGGTGGTGACCGATGACGCGTTCCACCATCCGCTCGCCGCCCCCGTCTTTCCCGGCGTTACGGCTCATGACGTACTCGTAGTAGCGACCGTGGAGCCACTCGGTGTGGACCGGGTCCAGAGAATTCTCCATGCACTGCATCCAGTTGCAGGGGATCACCGTCACGCCGATGTCGCGCCAGACGTTGTCCATCACCAGGAGGTCCCACCGCGGTAGCAACGGAGCGGGCTCGGGACCGAGGTACGCGAACACGAGACCGCCGAGCTCTTCCACCGGATAGGCTGGCGTCCGCACGCGGTCCTTGAAGGTGCTTCCGGGAAGCTCGGCCGGCATCTCGACGCAGCGTCCCTGGCCGTCGAACATCCAGCCGTGGTAGCAGCACCGGAGGCCGTCCTCCTCGGGGATGCCGTAACGCATCGACACCCGACGGTGGGGACAGCGCTCGCCGATCAGGCCAAGCCGGCCGCGCCGGTCGCGAAACAGCACCAGATCCTCTCCGAGGAGCTTGATCGCCTTGACCGGATTGGCGTCCAGATCAACCGTGGCGGCGATGGGGAACCAGTACCGGCGCAGCAACGTACCCATGGGAGTCCCAGGCCCAACCCGCGTCAATCGCTCGTTCTCTTCGCGGCTCAGCATCGGCGTCCTCCCTTCCGCGCCGGCTGACCGGCTCGGCGCCCATAGTCTACTTCCTCTGCCAGCCTTTGACACCGACGGCGCGCCCGGGGTACAAAACGAGCGCCCAATCGCCCGCGGAGGTGCAAGCACATGGCGAAGAACGGCTTCAAGCTCCTGGATTCGGACATGCATATCTCTGGAGGGCAACTGCTCCTGGGTGCCCTTCCTCCTCTGGCGCCTCGACGAGCACTACGAGTGGCGCCGGGAGTGGGATGCGCCCAACTTCACGATGACTCCGACCGAGTACTTCAAGCGCCAGTGCTACGTTTCGATCGACTGCGACGAGGAACCGGCGAAGTATGCGGTCGACTGGCTACGGGAGGTGAACATCGTCTTCTCTACCGACTACCCGCATGCCGACACCAAATATCCCGAGGCGTCCAAGCGCTTTTGGAAGCTTCCGTTGTCCGATTCGGCCAAGCGCAAGATCATGTGGGACAACTGCGCGCGGCTATACGGGATGGATTTAGGCGCCGGGTAATGAGCTGAAGTCCATCGCCTCTTGCCTTCACCTTCTTGTTGCCGCTGACCATCGACCAACGCCGCCAGGCAGGGTAATCAGCGAACGCATCGCAGAGAACCGGGTCGTGAGCAAGTCAACAAGAACTCGATCTTCAGCGGCACTTGACCTCAACTCGTAGAGTTTCGCTGGGCATTCAATTAGACGCCGCGCCGCACGCGGTAATCCACGTTGTCTCTCACCCACTTCCAGAAGCGATCCTGGTTGGCGAGGTCGGTGTCCGGCCTCATCTGGGCGCGCCAGCCCTTCATGACCTCGTACTCCACAGCCCAGAAGCGCACGCGGTCTCGCTTCACCAGCTTTCGCCAGTTGTCCCCGACCTTTGGGCTCGCGTAGACCAGGCGGACGGTGACGTTCTTCGAGAGGTAATCAAGGGGACTGAGATCGATCTGCTGGTACGAGGCGGGCGTGCCCGACTTGATCGTCCCGTCGCGCACGTCGGGGACGCCGTCGCTGACCACCATCACAGTGATCGGCGCCAGGACGAGATTCCGCTCCTTCACGGTGCGCGCGATCTGCTGGAAGAAGACATTGAAGTCGGTGAGCGTGTCGGTGGGCGGGAACCACTTCCGCAGGTCCGTCTCGATCTGCTTGACGTCCTTGTTGTTGAAGTCGTGGATCGGGTGAAAGGCCTTCGGCTCGCTGTTGTCCTTCCCTCCAATGGCCGTCACGAAGAGATCGCGCGGTTTCGAGAGACCGCCGAACTCGTGCATGTGGCCGTAGAGGTAATGGGCGACGAACGTGAGCGCGTCGTCATAGGCGGATCGGAAGGATCCGCTGGTGTCGACGCCGACGAAGAGCGTCGACCGCGGCGGCTTGATGTCCTCCGTCTCCGCCGCCGAGACCACGACGGCGGCACTGAGGAGAGCGGCCGCGACCAGGCGAGCGGCGAGCGAGATGCCCAGGCGACTCATAGCGTCGCCTGCTTCCGCGGCGGCGGCTGCATGTGCAAGGTCTGTAATATATGCCAGGTCTGCGTGATCTCACTGCCGTCCTTGAAGGGTAGCGAGAAGACCTGGCGGGAGGCGACCAGAACCATACCGAAGTTGACCGCGGCCGCGGCGATCTGCAAGACCGGCAGCACCAGATAGTCGAGGAGCTCTTCACTCTTGGCGTGGAGCCATTCGATCTCCTGCTTGAGCTCCGCCACCGGCTGCCGCCACCAGGCCGGCGCCGGCTTGCCGTTGGCGTGGCGCGGGGCGCCTTCCTCCACCATCGGCCGCCGCGAGATGAAGGCGAGCATCGGCGGTGTTCCGAACTGGCCGAACAGGAACCACGTCATGCCGCGGATACCGATCCATCCGAACGACGACAGCAAGAGCGTGACCGTGAGGCCCAGCTTCATGCCCGTCTGCTGCGCAATCCACGGCGTCAGCGCGTCGATGAGCTCCCGATAAAGGAACACGACCTCGAAGAACATCACGAACAGCTCCACCACGAGCATCTGGACGATGAACTTCCACTCCCGTTTCTTCACGGCGTCCATAAGAGTCTGCACGCACGCGAAGCTACCCATGACGAGCAGCAGCAGAAAGAAGTACAGGACAGGGCCCGTGAAGCGCGCCGTCGACTCGCCACCGACGAGGTCGGCGAGGAGCTCGGTCACGGTCGGCATCAGGGTGTAGCTGAAGATGGCGGCTTCGAGCACGCACCAGAAGATGAGCATCACGAAGGCGACCCAGGGCACACCCGGCGTGAAGTAGGTCTGCGTCATCCGGCCCGTCATCGTGAAGGGCATGAGCGCGATCTGGCGGATCACCTCGAGCACGAGCTTCGCCACGAAGGTGCCAAACGTCACCGCCCATCCCAGCGCTACTCCGACGAACCGGAACATCCCCACCCAGTACAGCCAGACGGCGCGCACGGCATCCCACCACGTCAGCATTATCGTCGGGATGAACTGCGCGCGCCCCGAGCGGAACGGCAACGTGTAGATGGAGAGCTGCGTGCACCAGACCGCGGCGACGGCGAGCAGAGCCGGGAAGCCCAGGAAGAGGTACTTCGCGGCGACGAGCCACCACGGACCCGGGGCGAAGAAGAAGTCCCACAGCGTGTGCTGCATTTGCGGGATCCACGCCAGCGGCGCGACCAGCACGTCTGTCAGCTGACGCCAGGGTTCTGGAATTCGCTGAATCAGCTCGAACATTCATCCCTCCTTGTACCCGGGCTTGGCGCACGAGCGCCTATCGCTTAGCAAGCCTGCGGCCGTACGCGTAAGACGCTGATTCGGCGACGATGATCAGTTCGCCGGTGGCCTGTTTGGCATCCCGCGAGCGAAATTGACACTCTCGTGCAAGCACTACACGCCGAACTGCACCCAGCCCAGCCATCAGGCCACCGGCCTGATCCGTGACATTGCGTCCTCGCTTTCACAGCGGGTTTGCCTTTATCGGGAGGGGTCGGTCTCTCCTCTGCTATAGGTGCACGGCGGGTGCCCCAGGCAGCGACCGCGTCGGATCGAGGCGCTCAATATCTGGCATAAGAATCGGTTCCCACAACAAGGCCGACGAGGTGGGACGGACATCTGGGTCGGTGAGACGGAAAGCGTTTCTTCGTCGACCGGGCCTCCTTTTGCAATAATGGGTCGCTGGCAACTTCGCCAGGCTCTGCGATCGAGGAGACCACAGATGCGCAAGACGTTCGTGACGATCACCGCTCTCGCCCTTGTCCCGCTCGGGGCCGTTGGATGCGTCTCGAAGAGCGAGTACACGAAGACGGTTCAGGCCGCCGAGGCCCGTTACAACGCGCTCGACGCAGAGAACACGCGTTTCAAGCACGAGCTCGCAGACGCGGGTACGCTTAACGAGCAGCTGACGGTCGACCGCGCCCAGCTGGAGCACACGCTGACGATGAAATCGGGCGAGCTCGGCAAGAGCATCGCTGACCTGCGCCAGGGCATCAGCGCACTCGAGGGCGACAATGCCCGGCTCACGCAGGAACTGGCCGAAGCGCAGAAGGCGCGCGAGGAGAAGGTGCGCGAGGTCAGCTCGACCTACGATCAGCTTGTCGCGAAGATGAAAGGTGAGATCGACAAAGGGCAGGTAACCATCTCGGAGCTGAAGGGCAAGCTCACCGTCAACATGGTCGAAGCGATCCTCTTCGATTCGGGCAAAGCGGAAGTGAAGCCCGAGGGGCTCGTCGTCCTCGGCAAGGTCATCGAGATCCTGAAGACGGTGAACGATAAATCGATCCGCATCGAGGGGCATACGGACAACAAGCCCATCGTGGGTACGCTCACGCAACGCTATCCGACCAACTGGGAACTTTCGGCCGGGCGCGCGATCAACGTTGCCCGCTCAACCTCTCCGCTGCCGCCTTTGGCGAGTTCAAGCCGGTGGCTGAAAACGTGACGCCGGAAGGCCGCGCCAAGAATCGGCGCATCGAGATCGTCCTGGCGCCCAAAGAGTGACCGGCGGGAGGCGCTGGCCTGACCAGAGAACTTCAGAAGCGCCGCATCGAACGCGTCGGCGTTCTGCCGATGCATGCCGTGCGCGGCATTGGGAATCGTCACCCGTTGTGCCGCGGGCATGCACTTCTGTGCGGTCTCCAGGATATCCGCGCTGGACCTCGGAGTTTTCTCGCCCCCGACGAGGAGGATCCTCCAGGCCACCTTCGAGGTGCCTGATGCCGAACAGCACGGAGCCTGCCGCCACCGAGTGAGCCTTACCGTGTCGCTTCGATGGACCCGTCCGCCGGCCTGGGAGGCGTGATCGGTTCGCCTCGCCTCAGCCTCGCCGCGAGCCGCTCCACCGCGACGTAGAACGCGGGCACGAGGAGCACACCGAGCGCGGTCACCGCGAGCATCCCGCCCACCACCGTGGTGCCCATCGAGTGCCGGCTGGCCGCGCCCGCGCCAGAGGCGAAGACCAGCGGAAGCGAGCCCAGGATGAACGCGAAGGAGGTCATCAGGATGGGTCGGAAGCGCAGCCGGGCAGCTTCCCGCGCCGCCTCCCGGACATCGATCCCGCGCTCGCGTCGCTCCTTCGCGAACTCCACGATGAGGATGGCGTTCTTGCTCGCCAGCCCGATGAGGAGCGCGAGACCGATCTGGGCATACACGTCGTTCGCGAGCCCGCTGAGCCAGAGCGCCCCCAGCGCGCCGAGGACACCCAGCGGCACCGCCAGGATCACCGCCAGCGGGACCAGCCAGCTCTCGTACTGGGCGGCCAGGACGAGAAACACGAACAGGGCGGACAGGGCGAAGACGAAGCCCGCCCGGCTGCCCGCCTCGATCTCCTGGAATGCGAGGCCCGACCATTCGTACGCCATGCCCGGCGGCAGGAGACGCCGTGCCACGTCCTGCATGGCCGCGATGGCCTGGCCGGAACTGGCCCCGGGCGCCGTGTCGCCCGCGATCTCCGCCGACCGATACAGGTTGTAGTGAGAGATGGTGTCGGGTCCCGTGATGGGCTTCACGGTCACGAGCGTGCTCAGCGGCACCATCCGGGCGGGCTGCCCGTTCGGTCCGGGCTGACTCCGGACATAGAGTCGCGCGACGTCGCTCGGGGACGCGCGGAAGCTCGGCTCGGCCTGCAACTGGACGCGATAGACCCGGCCGAACGCGTTGAAGTCGTTGACGTAGAGAGAGCCCAGGAAGATCTGGAGACTCGAGAACACGTCGGACAGCGGCACCCCGATCGCCTTGGCCTTGGTCCGGTCGACCTGCGCGTCGAGCTGCGGCACGCCCGACCGGAACCCGGTGAAGGTCGCGGCCAGCTCCGGGCGCTGACGGGTCGCATCCATGATCTGCCGGGCGGTGGTGTCGATATCTTGAAGACTGCCGCCGGCCACGCTCTGCAGCTCGAACTGGAACCCGCCGCCGGAGCTGATGCCCCGAATGGGGGGCGGGGGAAAGACCACGACGACGGCCTCCTGAATGCTGCCGAGGCGGGCGCGCAGGCGTGCCAGGATCGCTCCGGCCTGAAGCTCGGACGTCTTCCGCTTCGACCAGGGCGTGAGCCGGGGAAAGAGGGAGGCAACGTTCGGGCCATTGACGCCCGTGATGAAACTGCGCCCGCCGATGGCCACCACGGTCTCGACGCCGGACGTCTCCAGGAGGATCTTCTCGATCTGGCGAACGACGGCGTCGGTCCGCTCGAGGGAAGCGGCGTCGGGAAGCTGGACATCGACCAGCAGGTAGCCCTGGTCCTCGGTGGGCGCAAAGCCCGTGGGCACGGTGCGCAGCAAGAAGTAGCCGGCCCCGCTCAGGGCCAGCAGCACGACCACCGCGAGGGCCGCCCGCCGGACGATGTGCCGGACGCTCCGATCGTAACCGTTGGTGAGCCGGAGAAACGCCGTGTTCCAGACCCGCGCGAGCCAGCGTTTCCGAGCCGTACCGGCGGGACGGAGGAGGAGCGCGCACAGCGCCGGGGTCAGGGTGAGCGCGTTGAGGGCGGAGAGCGCCACCGACACCGCGATCGTCAGCGCGAACTGCCGGTAGAGCTGGCCGGTGATGCCGGGCAGGAACGCGATGGGAATGAACACCGCCATCAGGACGAGCGCGGTGGCGATCACCGGTCCCACCACCTCCGCCGTCGCGCGACGGGTCGCCTCGCGGGGATCCAATCCTTCCTCGTCGAGGTGCCGCTGGGTGTTCTCCACCACCACGATGGCGTCGTCCACCACGATCCCGATGGCCAGGACGAGGCCGAAGAGCGTCAGCGTGTTGATCGAGAATCCGAATACGCTGATGATGGCGAAGGTGCCCACCAGGGACACCGGGATGGTCATGGTCGGGATCAGCGTGGAGCGCCAGTCCTGCAGGAAGACGTAGACGGTGAGGACGACGAGCGCGATGGCGATGAGGAGCGTCTGCACGACCTCCTCGATCGAGACTCGCACGAACTCGGTCGTGTTGTACGGGCGCGAATGGGTGACGCCGCTCGGAAAGCTCGGGGCGAGCCGCGCCACCGCGGCCTGGACCCCCTTCGACACGTCGAGGGCATTGGCGCCGGGAAGCTGGAAGATACCGATGAGCGCTGCCGGCTTCCCGCCGACGCGGCCGAAGGATCCGTAGCTCTGGGCGCCCAGCTCCACGCGGGCGACGTCGCGGACACGGAGCAGTGAGCCATCGGACCGAGTGCGAAGGATAATTTCCTCGAACTCGTCCGGAGCGGTGAGGCGGCCGCGCGTGGTGACGGTGTACTGGAACTGCTGTCCGGGGAGCGCCGGGGGCTGGCCGATCTGCCCGGCCGCGGCCTGGAGGTTCTGCTCCCGGATCGCATCGGCCACGTCGCCCGCGGTGAGCCCGAGGCCCGGGCTTCCGACCGCTCATCGTCGATCCGGAAGCAGGCATTTTGCCCGATACCCGCGCATTTCAGCCAGCACTCTCGCGGCCCGAGGCGTCCTGCACGAGGATGCGTGTGCCGGCGCGGAGAAACTCCTCGAAGAGCGGCGCAGATTCAGGGAGCTTGGCGGCCAGATTCCGTCGAACCTCCGTCACGGCCGCCTCGGGGAGCACGATACGAAGGAGGCCCTTGGAGAATTCTCCGGTGCTCATCGTCTGTTCCTTCCGAGAAGCCTGCTTCGTGCTCAGCTGGCGCGCCGGAGCACCGACGGGCGGGACGAGTCGCGATACG
>WNGA01007680.1_pt1 | contig 16309 bp, 9 predicted proteins | sample 5400061 | NCBI WGS metagenome assembly WNGA01 (sample SAMN13153366, study PRJNA577476) | soil metagenome | isolation source: 100 cm soil or saprolite under grassland replicate 2 | place: USA:California | collected 2016-06-15 | reverse complement strand
TTCCAGGGTGCCGACTCCTTCGGAAGCCCGGGCCCGCCCTTCGCGATGCGCCAGAAGAGGTACGCCTCCTGCAACATGGCGATCGTTCCGGGGTCCTGGAAGTTCGCCGGCGGCGGGTTGAAACCGTGCGCGAAGTGGCCCTTTCCGTCGAGGTTGTCGCCGTGGCAATATACGCAGTTGCGAATGTAGATCCCCGCGCCGGCCGCGACGTGCTTCTTGACGGTCGCCTGGTCCTTCCGGAGCGGGTTGTCCAGCCCCGTGATCTGGATCTCCTTGCCGCGGGACTGGATGGATGACGGCGGAGCGGGGTGGACAGCGCGTAACTCCGGCGGCGCCTGTGGCTTGGCCGCGGCCTGCGTGTAGGCGTAGTAACCGAGAAGGAGCGGCAGGACGATCAGAAGCCCGAGCCGGGCGTGGCGCCTGTCGGGACTGACCAGCGTCGCGCGGATCGGCCGCACGAACTCGCGCCACGAATCGGAGTCCGAGGACACGAATACGAGCACCGCGAGGAGCACGATCGACAGGTAGAGGGTCAGGACGCTCCACGGCGCCGGCGGCTGGATACCGAACCGAAGGACGACGAAGGCGATGACCAGCACGAGGACAGCCTGGACGAAGCGCGAGCGCAAGAAGCTCATCGGCTCACTTCAGCGTCATCAAGAAGGCCACGAGATCGACGTACTCCTTCGCCGTCAGCGTCTGGCCGAATGTCGGCGGCATCACGCCCTTGGGAAAGCCCGCCACCGTGCCCGCGCCGGCCGGATCCAGGATCTTCCGCATCACGTAGTCCGGCGTCTGGATCTTGGCGATCTGCGAGAGATCCGGGCCGACCGGTGAGGCGCCGACCTTCCCCGCCTTGTGGCAGGCGATGCAGGCACCCTTGCCGGTGAAGATCGCCTCGCCGGCCTTCGGGTCGCCCGGCAGCTTCAGCTCGGTCGCCGCCCCGCCGCCCGCGGGGGCGCCCGCCGTCTTCGGAATGTCGTCGAGCGTGACGTCGACGGTGCCGCTGAGGGACTCGAGGAACGCCGTGAGCGCCCAGACCTCGGAGCGGTTCAGCGCGATCGGCGGCTTGTCGACCTGGGGCATGATGTTCGGGTAGCCCTCGACGAGGTAGGCGCCCGGCTGGAGCAGCGACTCGATGATGTACTGCTTGGCGCTCAGGCCAGGCTTGACTTTGCCCGCTCGCCCCCCGACCCCGGCGAGGTCGGGCGCGCGCGTGCCCTTCTGGCCGATCCGGTGACAGATCTCGCACGTGCCCTTCGTCTTGAAGATCTCCTCGCCCGCCTTCACGAGTTGGGCGGGGGTGACGTTTCCGCCCTCGAGTGACAACTCGGCCGGCGGCTTCGCTTTCTCCCGTGCGGCTCCGCCCCCCTCTCGACTCCCCTGTCGACGCTGTCCCCGCGGATTCCGCGTCGCTCCCGCCCGCGAGGATCGGCGCGGCGGCGTGGCCGGACTCTCCGACCTTGCCCTTCTCCCCGAGACCACCGAGCCAGAAGATGAACATCACCAGGGCGAAGAACACGATCGTGACCGTCGTGATCATGTTGGCCGCGTACCCGATCGCGGGCGTCACCGCGTCGACCGAGTTATCCCGCATGACGCCGTAGACGTGCCAGTGCTGGCGGATTCCTGAGCGGGCGAAGCCCATCAGACCCATCAGCCAGGTGAACGTCACCGCCAGGAGGATGAGCACGTACTGAGAACGCGGAGCGATCGTCCCCCAGCGAATTGTCCCGGTGGAGCGGGCGCCCTTGAACAGCGGGATATCGATCGCCATGACGACGACGATCGCGGCGAGAACGGCCAGCACCTGATACACGGAGAAGCCTATTCTCACCAGCGATTCGACGAAATACCCATACACGCCGTAGAAGACGACGACCGCCGCGGCGAGTCCGAAGACAGCCCACTGGACCACCATCCCGGTCCCGACCCACGGTTTGGTCGAGATCCGGTTCGCGCGCCGATAGAGGACGAACGAGACGAACGTGGTGAGGATCATCATGTTCACCGCGGTGTTCTTCGCCGACATGACACCCAGAAAGCCGAGCACCGGATGATGCGTGCCGCCCATCGCCCGCGCCTCGTCGAGCGTGATGACCATGGAGCGCGGCGTCGCCCAGACCATGAAGCCGAAGGCGAGGATACCGATCATCATCGGGACGTAGCGGCGGTACCGCTCGGAGCCGGGGATGCGCTCCATGCCGAGCCAGAGGTAGTAGTTCGAGCCGAGGAAGAGCACGCCGATCAGGATCGCCTGGATGATCCAGAGCCACGACATGAAGCCGCCCATCATCGTGATGCCCATGGTCTGGTTGAACGCGTAGATCTCACGGCCGAGGTAATAGCCCGCGAACGGCAGCACGATGAACGCGGACAGCGCCACGAAGTTGCCGATGTAGCCCATCCAGTCGTAGCGGGCTCGCTCTTCGTCGGTCTTGGCGCCAAGGAAGCGGAACGCCGCGTAGGCCGCCGCGATCGTGCCGCCGAACACGATGTTGGCGATCAGCCGGTGGATGTTGATCGGCATCCACGTGAAGTTGTTGATCGCCGCCCACACCGATCCCTTCAGCGCGCCCGACTCGTCGATGCCCGCGGGCGATATCATGAAGGTGACCCACGAGTTCGCCACTAACAGTATTGCGGTACCGAAGAGATTGCTGAGGACGCCGAGGGCGACGTGGATCCCCTTCCGGGGGCCGCTGAGCCAGTCCCACCCGTAGTACCAGACGTAGACCGTGAAGGTCTCCGCGAAGAAGAGCAGCGCGTAAACCCAGTAGGTGGGGAAGAAGATCGAGGTCATATACGTCCAAAACTTCGGATAGTAGCCGACGAACAGGAACAGGAGGAAGGCGCCCAGAAGCGCCGTGGTCGAGAACGCCGCGAAGGTGAGCTTGACGAACTCGTGCGAGAGCCAGTCGTACCGGGCGTCACCCGTCCGCCAGCCGATGATCTCGATGATCACGGCGAAGATCGGTACGCCGAGGATGAACGCCGCGAAGTTCAGGTGCAGCTGTGCGACTGCCCACACGGCGAGCCGTGAGCCGATCAGGGGAAAGGCCCGGTACGCGGGTTCCCGGGCCGCGTCCTGGGCCAGGGCCGGGAGCGCCGGCAGCATCATCAGGAGCGCCACCACCGCCAGCGCCGCCCAGGCGCCCCGGCGAACCACACGGCACTCCTTCACCTCGACCCCCGGACCAGAAACTCGCAACGGTGTTGGCCGACCCTCGCGAGAGACGAGCTTGTTCTCAGTTTCACAGGAGCGGTCAGCGCCAACTTTTAGGCCAAAGGGCTTGATGTGTCAAGCGAAAAGAGGCTGCACGTTTGACACACCACTGCGCCGACGCTAGCATGACAGTGGGGGCACCTCGATGAAGCCGCGGCTCAACCAGCGCATCCAGTTCTCGCTGGCCTACGTGCTGGTCGCGGCGATGGTCCTGCTGCTGCTGCAGTCCTGGCTCCAGGCCCCCCGCACGGTCGAGATCCCGATGTCCAGGTTCCTCGACCTCGTGCGCGCCGACAAGGTCGAGAAGGTGGCGCTGACCGAGCGGGAAATCCGGGGTATCGCGAAGCCCGATGCGCTCCCGACCGGGCCGAGCGGGGCGGGTGACCGCCTCCGCCAGTGGCTCACGTCCGACGCCGAAGTACGTGTGTTCACGGTGACCCGAATCCCCGGCGTGGAGGAGGCGCCGCTCATCGCCGAGCTCGAGCGGCACAGGGTCGAGTTCACCGGGAAGATCGAGTCGACCTTCGTTCGCGACCTTTTCTTCGGCTGGATCATCCCGCTCGGGGTCATGATCGCCATCTGGATGGTCCTGATGCGGCGGGTCGGGGGCGGGCCCACCCAGGCACTCTCGTTCGGCCGCTCCAAACACAAGATCTTCGATCGCAAGGAGCTCAAAACGACGTTCGGCGACGTCGCCGGCGTCGACGAAGCGAAGGCCGAGCTCGTCGAGATCGTCGACTTCCTCAAAAATCCGAGAAAGTACCAGCGGCTCGGCGGCCGGATTCCCAAGGGCGTGCTGGTGGTGGGTCCGCCGGGCACGGGCAAGACCCTGCTGGCGCGGGCGGTTGCGGGCGAAGCGGACGTGCCCTTCTTCACCCTGTCCGGCTCCGAGTTCGTCGAGATGTTCGTCGGTGTGGGTGCCGCGCGCGTCCGTGACTTGTTCGAGCAGGCCAAGGACAAGGCCCCGTGCATCATCTTCATCGACGAGCTGGACGCGATCGGCAAGTCGCGTGCGGGCAGCACCGGGTTCATCGGGGGCCACGACGAGCGCGAGCAGACCCTCAACCAACTGCTGGCTGAGATGGACGGCTTCGACTCCTCGAAGGGCGTGATCATCATGGCCGCGACGAACCGCCCCGAGGTGCTCGACCAGGCGCTCCTGCGCCCAGGCCGCTTCGACCGGCAGGTCGTCGTCGACAAGCCCGATCTCCGGGGCCGCGAGGCGATCCTGCGACTGCACGCCCGCGCCGTGGTCCTGGCGCAGGGCGTCGACCTCGGCGTCATTGCGGCGCGCACGCCGGGTTTCGCGGGCGCCGATCTCGCCAACATCGTCAACGAGGCGGCGCTGCTTGCGGCGCGCAAGGAGAAAAACGCGGTCGAGATGTCCGACTTCGAAGAAGCGATCGATCGAGTCGTCGCCGGACTCGAAAAGAAGAGTCGAGTCCTCTCCGAAAAGGAGCGCGATATCGTCGCCCATCACGAGATGGGCCACGCGCTGGTAGCCACCTCGGTCGCCCACGCCGACCCCGTTCACAAGGTGACGATCATCCCGCGCGGCATCGCTGCGCTCGGAATGACCTACCAGCTGCCGACGGAGGAGCGCTTCCTGATGACCCGGAGCGAGCTGGAGGATCGAATCGCGGTCCTGCTCGGCGGACGCGTCGCCGAGGAGCTCGTCTACGGCGAGGTCTCGACCGGCGCACACAACGACCTCGAGCGCGCGACCGAGGTGGCGCGCCTCATGGTGACGAAGTACGGGATGTCGGAGCGGGTGGGGCTCGCGACCTACGGCGAGCACACGTCGCTCTTCCTCAAAGGCGCCGGAATCGGCGGTGAACGCGAATACAGTGAAGCGACCGCCCGGACGATCGACGAGGAAGTGCGGGCGATCCTCGAGCGCACCCACGACCGGGTCCGTGGGATGCTGACGACGAAGAAGGCTGTCCTGATTTCCGCAGCCCAAGCGCTGAAGCGGACGGAGACTCTCGAGGGGGAGCGACTCCGCAGGGCGCTGGCCGGCGAAAGCATGGGCGAAAGCATGATGGAGGGGACGCGATGACGATGCAGCTCAAGCGAAGGACTTTTCTCGGAGCACTGGTACTCGCCCTGGTGGCGGGCGTCGCGCTCGGGGCGTTCACGGCGCCCCGCGCCGAGCTCCGGCGCCCGCCGATGCTGGCGCAGGCGCCTGTCAGTCCGCTGCCTCTCCTCCCGGTGCAGATGCCGCCCCAAGGTGGGACGTTCGCCGCGGTCGCGGACGCGATCAAGCCGGCCGTGATCAACATCAACACCTTCTCGCGAGGGGCTGGCCTCCAGGGCCGCACGCCGTTCGAGGAGTACTTCGGGGAGGAGTTCTTCCGGCGCTTCTTCGGCGAGGTACCCGAACGCATCCCGCAGCGGAGCCTCGGTTCGGGTGTCATCGTGGATGCCACGGGGATCGCGCTCACGAACGCCCACGTGGTCGAGAAGGCCACGGAGATCGAAGTGGTGACGCTCGACGGCGGAAAGCACAAGGCCAAGATCATCGGAGTGGACAAGAAGACCGACCTCGCCGTCCTCAAGCTCGACGACGGGAAGGGCACCTTCAAGCACGCTCGCCTGGGTGACTCCGACCGGATCCAGGTGGGGGACTGGGTGCTCGCCGTCGGCTCCCCGTTCGGCCTGCAGGCCACGGTCACGGCCGGCATCATCAGCGCCAAGGCACGGCAGCTCGACCAGGGCCCGTTCGACGACTTCCTTCAGACCGACGCCGCGATCAATCCGGGCAACTCCGGTGGGCCGCTCGTGAACATGCAGGGCGAGGTGATCGGGATCAATACCGCGATCGTCGCCGGCGGCTCGGGCATCGGCTTTGCGATTCCCTCGAACATGGCGCGGAAGATCTACGCGGAGCTCCGCGACAAGGGCCGCGTGACGCGTGGGTGGCTCGGCGTTTCGATCCAGCCGCTTACCCCCGAGCTGGCTCGCTCGTTCGGCGCCAAGGACCCGAAGGGCGTGCTCATCAACGAAGTAGTGCCGGACAGCCCCGCGGCAAAGGCCGGCCTCAAGCCTGGCGACATCCTGCTCGAGTTCGAGGGGCGCCCGATGGAAGGTCCGGGCGACCTGCAGCGCGCCGTCGGCCTGGCCTCCCCCGACCGCACGGCGAAGGTCAAGGTCTGGCGTGAGCAGAGCGAGAAAACCTTCGAGGTCAAGGTGGGCCAAGCCCCCGACGAGCGCCAGGCCCAGCAGCCGCGGTCGGGCGGCCGCGCTCGCTCGATGCTCGGGCTCGAGGTCCGCCCCGTAACACCCGAAATCGCGCGGCAACTCAACCTCCGGTCGACCGACGGTGTCGTCGTGGTCCGCGTCGAGGATGGGAGCGCTGCGGCCGAAGCTGGCGTCCAGCGCGGCGACGTGATCAAGCAGCTCAACAGTCAGACGGTGCGGACGATGGTGGATTTCGAGCGCCTGACCCGTGACGTCAAGGAAGGCGATCCGCTCACGGTCCTGCTTCAGCGCGGACCGATGTCCTTGTACGTCGCCTTCCGTGTGGGTCGAGGATAAGGGCCGAGCAGTAGCTCAAATAGCTCGCTAATTCATTATTTCAATGGAACAAATCGTGATTTTGTGGTTATTCGACATTAGCGTGCAAGACTCAAATTATCTGCTATACTCTTTGTAGGCTAGGTCGAAGATGGCTGTCGATTTCAAAGACTACTATCGGATCCTCGGAGTCGACCGGAAGGCCGACGACAAGACGATCAAGTCCGCGTATCGACGACTCGCGCGAAAGCATCACCCCGACGTCGCAAAGACCAAGGACGCCACCGAACGCTTCAAGGAGATCAGCGAAGCGTACGAGGTCCTCTCCGACCCCGAGAAGCGCCGCCGCTACGATTCGCTCGGACCCGACTGGAAGGGATATTCCCAGGCCCCGCCCGGGGGCCGCGGCGGCGGATTCAGAGTGGAATACGGCGATGACCTCGGAAACCCGGGGGACTTTTCTGAGTTCTTCCGCACCATCTTCGGCGACCTGGGGGCGCAGGCGCGACGTGGGCCACGGGGCGGGGGGATGCGAATCGAAGACATCTTCAATCGGCACCAAAGCTCCCGCGGCGAGGATGTACAGGCGAACGTCGAAATCTCGCTCGACGAGGCCTTCCACGGCGCTCGGAAGACATTCGCCCTGGACCTCGAGGAACCTTGCGGAACCTGTCAAGGCTCCGGCCACGTCAAGGGAAAGCCGTGCGCCGCGTGCGGCGGCGGCGGCTGGCAGAGGGCGCGCCGTCAGGTCGATGTGAAGATACCGGCGGGCGTGAAGAGCGGCCAGCGCGTGCGCGTCTCCGGCGAGGGCGCCGGCACTGCGGGAGCGCGCGGCGACCTCTACCTGAGCGTCACGGTCGCGTCGCACCCGTTCCTCGAGCGCAAGGGCGACGACGTGCATCTGACCCTGCCGATCACGGCGCCCGAGGCCGCGCTGGGCACCACGCTCGAGGTGCCGACCCTGCGCGGCAAGGTGTCGATGAAGGTACCGCCCGCGACGTCGAGCGGACGCACATTCAGACTTCCGGGCTACGGGATGCCGCGTCTCAAGGGTCCCGGCGCGGGCGATCAACTGGTGGCGGTGAAGATCGTCATGCCGAGCGATGTGGCGCCTGAGGAACGCGAGCTGTACGAGAAGCTCGCGGCGCTCCGCCGAGACAACCCGCGGGCGTACCTGGGCTAACCCGCGGGAGTCGAGCAGGACGTAGACGGAGGTTGTGCGAGCGAGCAGAACGACCATGGCTCCGCCGTCGAGGCGAGCTTGAAAGAAGGAAGAGTTAGAGCATGAGACTGGACAAATTCACCGTGAAGGCGCAGGAGGCGTTGCAGGCGGCGCAGTCGATGGCCGATCAGCACGACCATCAGGCGATCGAGCCCGAGCATCTGCTCGTCGCCCTTCTCGAGCAGCGTGAAGGCGTCGTCGGCCCTGTTCTGGCGAAGCTCGGGGCGCGCCCCGAAGCGATCCAGCGCGAGCTCCAGGCCGCACTCGGCAAGCTGGCGACGGTCATTGGCGCGAGTGGGCACTACCTGGGCGAGCGGACGCGGCAGGCGCTCGATCGGGCCCAGGCCGAGGCCGAGCGACTCAAGGACGAATACGTCTCGACCGAGCACCTGCTGCTGGCGCTCGCGCAGGAGCGCGATGGGGCGGCGCGCCGCGTCCTGACGGCCAACGGTGTCAGCGCCGAGGCGATCTACAAGGCCCTCGTGGAAATTCGCGGGACACAGCGCGTGACCGATCCGAATCCCGAGGAGAAGTACCAGGCGCTCCTCCGCTATTCCCGCGACCTCACCGACCTCGCGCGCCGGGGCAAGCTCGACCCGGTCATCGGCCGCGACGAGGAGATCCGGCGCGTGATCCAGGTGCTCTCGCGCCGCACCAAGAACAACCCGGTCCTCATCGGTGAGCCCGGTGTCGGCAAGACGGCGATCGTCGAGGGCCTCGCCCAGCGGATCGTCGCCGGCGACGTGCCCGAAGGGCTGAAGGGCAAGCAGCTCGTCGCGCTCGACATCGGCGCTCTCGTGGCAGGGTCGAAGTATCGTGGCGAGTTCGAGGACCGTTTGAAGGCCGTCTTGAAGGAGATCACCGAGTCCGCGGGCGCCATCATCTGCTTCATCGACGAGCTCCACACCCTCGTGGGCGCGGGCGCGGCCGAAGGGGCCGTGGACGCGGCCAACATGCTCAAGCCCGCGCTGGCGCGGGGCGAGCTGCGCTGCGTCGGGGCGACGACGCTCGACGAGTACCGCAAGCACATCGAGAAGGACGCCGCGCTCGAACGCCGGTTCCAGCCGGTCATGGTCCGTGAGCCCTCGGTGGAGGACACGATCGCGATCCTGCGCGGCCTGAAGGAGAAGTACGAGGTCCACCACAAGGTGAAGATCAAGGACACCGCGCTCGTCGCGGCGGCCGTGCTCTCCCACCGCTACATCGGCGACCGCTTCCTGCCCGACAAGGCGATCGACCTCATCGACGAGGCGGCCGCGCGCATCCGGATGCAGATCGACTCGATGCCGCAGGAAATCGACGAGATCGAGCGCCGCGTCATGCAGCTTCAGATCGAGCGCGTCTCTCTCGCGCGCGAGCAGGATGCCGTCTCGCGCGAGCGGCTCGCGAAGATCGACGCGGAGCTGGCCGAGCTCCGTGAAAAGGGCGACGGCCTCAAGGCGCGGTGGCAGGCCGAGAAGGAGGGCATCACACGGATCGGAAAGATCAAGGAGGAGATCGAGACGGCGCGGCACGCGATGGCCGACGCGGAGCGCCGTGGGGATCTGAACCGCGCCGCCGAGCTTCGCTACGGCACGCTGATGGCGCTCGAGAAGCAGCTCGGCGAGCTCGAGGCGCGACTCGCCGACCAACACGCACAGGGGCGCATGCTGCGCGAGGAGGTCGACGAGGAGGATATCGCCGCCACCGTGGCCAAGTGGACGGGGATCCCCGTCACCCGGCTCCTCGAGGGTGAGATCCAGAAGCTCGTCAACATGGAGGAGCGGCTCGCGCGGCGCGTCGTCGGCCAGGACGAGGCCCTCCGCGCCGTGGCGAATGCGGTCCGGCGCGCTCGGTCGGGGCTCGCCGACCCCAATCGGCCCATCGGCTCGTTCCTCTTCCTCGGCCCGACCGGAGTCGGGAAGACCGAGCTGGCGCGCGCGCTCGCCGAGTTCCTCTTCGACGACGAACGCGCGATGATCCGGATCGACATGTCCGAGTACATGGAAAAGCACACGGTGGCCCGTCTGATCGGGGCGCCGCCGGGCTACGTCGGCTATGACGAAGGCGGGCAGCTCACCGAAGCCGCGCGTCGGCGCCCCTACTCGGTCATCCTCTTCGACGAGATCGAGAAGGCGCACGCGGACGTGTTCAACGTCCTGCTGCAGCTCCTCGACGACGGTCGCCTGACCGATGGCCACGGGCGCACGGTCGACTTCCGGAACACGGTCGTCATCATGACCTCGAACCTGGGGAGCCATATCTTCCGCGAGTACGAGCGACCCGAGAAAGTCCGCCCGCTCCTCATGCAGGAGCTACGGAATACGCTCCGACCGGAGTTTCTCAACCGGATCGACGAAGTGGTGATCTTCGCCCCCCTGGGGCGCGACGAGATCGCCCGGATCGTGGACATCCAGCTCGGACACCTCCGGCGCCGTCTCGCGGTGCGGCGGATCGAGCTCGAGGTCACCGATGGAGCCCGAGCTCTCCTCGGGCGCGAGGGCTACGACCCGACGTTCGGCGCCCGGCCACTCAAGCGCACCATCCAGCGGTTGGTCCAGGATCCGCTCTCGCTGAAGCTGCTCCAGCGCGAGCTCTCCGACGGCGATACCGTTACGGTCGACGCCGAGGGGGACGCGATCGTATTCAAGCGTGCGGCGCCGGCCGAAGTCGTCGGCTAGCCCCACGTCGACAGCAGGGTTGGCCGGGGAGGCACTCCCCGGCCCAGCCCTGCCCTCCAGTGTTCCTGAATCTCCGCCCCGGGAAGGTGGCATCCTAGACTCGTGAGCTCGATCCGGCGTGTGCACCCGGCGTGGGTCGTGCTGGGTGCCGTGACCCTCTGCATGATGGCCGGGTCAGGGATCCGTTCGACCTTCGGGGTCTACATCAAGCCCATGGAGGCAGAGTTCGGCTGGAGCCGGGGCGCCCTGTCCGGCGCCGCAGCAATCTCGCTGCTCCTCCTGGGCGCTGCCGGTCCCCTGGTCGGCCGCCTTGCCGATCGCTACGGGCCACGGCGGATAGTCACCGTCTCACTCCTCTTGCTCGGGGCCGGCTCGGTCGGCGCCGCCTTCGTGCAGAGTCTCTGGCACGTTTACGTCACCATAGGACTTTTCTTGGCGCTAGGCGCAGGCGGCCTCTCCACGCCGACTGCGGCGACCGTGGCAGCGCGGTGGTTCGAGGCGCGGCGGGGCGTCGCCATCGGGATCGCGGCCGGTGGCATGTCGGCCGGGCAGCTCGTCGTGATCCCGCTCGCCATGGCGCTGACGCTCTGGCTCGGGTGGCGCATGAGCTACCTCTGGCTCGGCGTAGCCCTCCTCGCGCTGGTGGTCCCGGTGGCGCTCTTCCTTGTGCGCGACGACCCGGCCGATCGCGGGCTCCGCCCGTACGGGGCCACCGGCACGGCCGTCGCCGCGGCGCAGGCGGCCGCGCTCGAACGGTCGCAGCGCATCTCCATCCTGGAAGCGCTGAAGGTGCCACAGTTCTGGCTCTTGATGGCGACGTTCTTCATCTGCGGCTACACCGCCAACGGCATGGTGCTCACCCACTTCATGCCGCACGCCCTCGAGCACAATTTCAGCGAGCTGCAGGCCTCGACCGCACTCGGCGTGATGGGCTCCATGAACGTGCTCGGCACGTTTGGCTCGGGCTGGATATGCGATCGGTTCGGCCGGCGGGGACCGCTGGCATTCTACTATTTCGTCCGGGGCCTCTCGCTCCTATTCCTGCTCTACGTCTGGGACGCGCCGTCGCTCCACGTCTGGGCCGCGGTCTACGGGCTGAACTACATCTCGACCGTGCCGCCCACCACCACGCTGACGGCGAACATCTTTGGCCGATACTCGGTGGGCGAGCTCTCAGGCTGGATCTTCTTGTCCCACCAGGTGGGCTCGGCGCTCGGGGCGGCGCTCGCCGGTTGGATCTACGAGTGGACCGGCGGCTACGAGATCGCGTTCGTGTCCGCCGCCCTCATGGGCTTCCTCGCCGCCGGTCTGGCGCTCGCGATCCGCGAAGAGCCCGTCGCCTCGAGGCCGACGCCGCTCGCGGCGCCCGCCACCTCCTGATCGCGGTGACCTAACGACGCGGGACCGCGGACGTCGGGGCCGGCCCCGGTGCGGGCGCCGCAACGACGCGGGTCACGGTACGGAGTACCTGAGCGACGTTCCCCGCTTTGTCGGTGGCGATGACCTCGATGACGTTCGGCCCCGGCTTGAGCGCTGCAAGCGCGCCCACCAGGACACCCCGGCCCATCACGCCGACATCGCGCAACGGCGTTGCCTCGACCCCGTTCACGAGCACCTGAAGGCGGACGACCTCGACGTTGTCAGTGACCAGGCCCGTGATCAGGATGTTCTCCTCGCTTAGTCTCGCGTCCGGGAGGGGATAGTTGATCGTGATCTTCGGCGCCTCGGTGTCGCTTCGGGGCGCCACCGCGACGGATGGCGGTGGTGTGGGGACCGATGGCGTTTTCGCGGGCGGCGGCGGCGCGGCGGGGGCCGGGGTCGCGACGGGCGGCGACGACGTAGCTGGAGACGTTGGCTCCGGGCGTGGCTGGACCGGCGGCGGCGGCGCTACTACGGCAACGGGCGGGGCAGGCGACCGCGCGGCACCGCCGAGCTCCCAGCTGAGGCCCCTGAGATTGCCCTCGGCCTTCACGAACCGCTGGACGTCCGGCGCGTACCAGAGAAAGAACTGACCGAACTGCTGGCCACTGCCGCCGAACGACCCCGAGACCGTCTCGATCTTCTGCGTGATCCGTAACGTCCGGAAAGTCCCGGCCGCCGTGACGAGATCTTCGGACAGCTCGACTTGCCAGGAGACATTGACCGCGCCCGTGAAGCTCACCAACGGCCTGGGCGGCGTGGAGCGCCAGGTGGCGCGGCCGCCACCCCATTTGCCAACCTCGAGCGGCCAGCCGAACTTCGGCGAAGATTCGATGTCGAGCTCGGTCCGCCCGTCGAGCACGATTCTCGTGACGCCGAGATCCTTCGTGAGGTGGAATTCCTTGCCTGCGCCGGCGGCAAAGACGTAGACGTCCCGGTCGATGCGCACGAGCTCGTACACGCCGTCGGTGCGAGCCCACTGGTCGCCGACCCGATAGACAGGGCGCTCTGCTCGGAGCTTGCCCGTAGGAGACGCCGCGACGGCCGGTGCATGCAAGGGCTGCGCAGCGACGGGCGGGGCGCCGAGCCCGAGCACGGCGAGCATGGTCACGCGCACGACCGTCGAGGAGTAGACGCTCCGGGGCTGACCCGTAGACCTACCGTGCGATGGCGTGGCAGCCGCGACGCGGATCGACCCCGGCCCACCGGGTAGCGTCCGGCCCGACCTTGACCGCACACACGGCGCCGGCCCGCCACTCCCACTCCGGCCACTCCGCGACCGCGTGACCGAGCGCCGCCAGCGCGTCGCGGGTCTCGCGCGGAATGCGTCGCTCAGCCTCGACCTTGCCGGGCGCGATCGAGTGCGGCCAGAAAGAATCCGGATGACTGCGTGACGCGACGCGGGGGGCTTCGACGGCGGACTGCGGGTCCATTCCGAAGACCGTGGTGTTCAGGAAGACCTGGAGCATCGCCTGCTGCTGGACGTCGCCGCCTGGAGTGCCGAACGGCATGAAGAGGCGGCCACCCGTGAACGCCATCGCCGGCGCGGGTGTGAGTCGAGGCCGCTTGCCGGGCGCGACAACGCTCGGATGCTCCGGGTCCAGCCAGCCCTGCGAGCCGCGAGGTGACACGACGCAGCCGACGCCGGTGACGACGGGCGAGTCGACATTCGGGTCGCTGGGTGTGGCCGAGAAGCCGTTGCCCGCCTCGTCCACGACGGCGACATAGCTCGTGTCGAGCGTCTCCGTCGTGCCGCCGGGCGACGGGTGCGAGCCTCCGGCCAGCGGCAGCGCGGCCTCCAGGTGCCTCACCGCGTCGAGCCGATCGGGATCGCCGGCGGGCGGCATCTCGGGCCATGCCTGCTCCTTGATGAGTCGCTGCCGCGTCGCGGCGTACGCTTTCGAGAGGAGCCCGTCCGGAATCTTCACGAAGCGCGGATCGCCGTAGTACGCGTCGCGATCGGCGAAGGCGAGCTTGATCGTCTCGATGAGCCGGTGTAGGTACGCCGGCGAGTTGTGGCCGAGGGCCTCGAGGTCGACACCGTCGAGGAGGTTGAGCATCTGGAGGAGCGACGGCCCCTGACACCAGAAGCCGCACGCGGCGACCTCGTACCGGCCGAAGGTGGTCCGCAAGGCGGGGCCCACCTCGACGCTGAACTCGGCGAGGTCGCTGCCGGCGAGCGGCCCGCCCTCGACGCGGTGGAACTCGGCAATGCGCTTGGCCGTCTCGCCCCGATAGAACTCGTCCCGCGCGGCACGCACCCCGGCCTCGCGGCTGCCGCCTGCCTTCGCTTCGGCGCGGGCCATGCGGCGGAGCGTCTCGCCCAGCTCGCGCTGCACGAGAACCTCGCCGATGCGAAGCGCCCGACCGTCACGCAGGTAGAGCGCCGCCGAGGACGGCCAGCGGCGGTACTTATCGGCGTTCGACGACATCTGATAGGCGGTGAATTGCGAGATCGGAAACCCGCGCTCGGCGTGTTCGGTGGCGGCCGTCGCAACCTCGGCGAACGACATCGTGCCCCACCGCGAGAGCGCGGTGCACCAGGCATCCGGCGCCGCCGGCACGACCGTGCGCGGCAGCCCCGGCGGGATCTGACCGCCGTGACGCTCGCGCAAATACGCGGCCGTCGTCGCGCGCGGATACGGTCCGACGCCGGAGACCTGCCAGGTCTCGCCGGTGCGCGCAACGTGCACGAGGATCGGCGCCACCCCTGCGACGCTCACCATGTCGCAGTGGACGACACCCAGGGTGATACCGGCAGCGACGCCGGCATCGATCGCGTTTCCGCCGGCGCCCAGAACGCGCGCGGCGGCTTCGGAAGCGAGCGCGTGGCCTGCGGCCACCGCCCAGCGCGTGCCAATGACCTGGGTCGTGGAGGTTGGAGTGTGGGCGGGCGCCTTCTGCTGGGAGCTGGCGGAGTCAAGGCTCATGGCGGCCATCATACTCGCGAGGGAGCCACCCGCCAAGGGGCACCGTGCTAGGCTTGGAATGATGATTATGCTTCCGCTCATCGGCGTCTCGACGTCAGTCACCGTCGATAAAGATCCGGAACGCGCCTACATCAACGCGGCGTACCTCAACGCGGTCCAGCAGGCCGGTGGGGTGCCGGTTCCGCTCCCACCCCAGTTAGAACCCGCCGCGCGCGACGAGCTCCTGAAACGGCTCGACGGGGTGCTGCTGACCGGGGGCGGTGACGTGGATCCCGCACGCTTTGGCGAGCCACCGCACCCGACCACCGTCGAGGTCTCCGCCGCCCGCGACAGACTCGAAATCGAGCTGACGGGCTGGGCGATAGAGCACCACGTTCCCCTCCTCGCGGTCTGCCGCGGCCTCCAGGTACTCAATGTCGCCCTCGGCGGCAGCCTGCATCAGGACATTCCGAGCGAGCCGGGCTCGCCGCTCGATCACAGCCAGACGGCGCTCCAGGGCAAGGCTCGGTACATTGCGACACACCCGGTGAAGATACGGGACGGCTCGCAGCTCGCCAGCATCCTCGGCGCCCTGGAGGTCGACGTGAACAGCTTCCACCACCAGGCGATCAATCGGCTCGGGCGCGGGCTCAAGGACGTGGCGTGGGCGCCGGACTCGATCATCGAGGGCGTGGAGCTCGGCGACGGCGCTCGGTTCGTCGTCGGGGTCCAGTGGCACCCGGAGGAGCTGGTCGGCCACGATCGTGCCGCACGCAACCTCTTCGCGGCGCTGGTCGAGAAGGCGCGCGCGGGCAAGCGTTCGACGTCGGCGCTCCGCGCGCGCTAGGGGGCGACGGAACCACGCGGCACGCGCTCGCTGCTCGGGTGCGGCTGGGCCCCATCCGGGCGCATCGCGTCCGCATGGAGGGCGGGAACGGATCCCGTCGTCCCCTCCCGCACCCGCCCATCGCCTCCGGTGCCGCGTGACCGTTAACGGAACTTCGAGGACGGGACACTAGCGGACGAGCAGCCAGCGGGACGGCGCGTCCCGCACGACGGTCTCGAGCACGCGCCCCTCCCGCGCGAGCTTTTTCAGGTGCGACTCCACGGACATGGCCGCCATCGGGTGGAGGGCTTTCGACACGTCGGCGTAGATCCGCTCGACCATCGCAGGAATGGTGGCGAGACCGTTGCCGAGCGATTCCAGGATCTGGCGCTCGCGCATCAGACGGTGGTCGATGTACTCCTGGATCCGGCCCGGACCGTTCTCGATGACAGGGCCGTGCGCCGGATAGATCCGCCGAATGTCGAGCCCCTGAATGCGCTTGAGCGAATTCATGTAGTCGAGGAGGTCTCC
>WNGA01007398.1_pt1 | contig 16312 bp, 15 predicted proteins | sample 5400061 | NCBI WGS metagenome assembly WNGA01 (sample SAMN13153366, study PRJNA577476) | soil metagenome | isolation source: 100 cm soil or saprolite under grassland replicate 2 | place: USA:California | collected 2016-06-15 | reverse complement strand
GTCTGGCTCGCCTTCGCGATCGTGAACGTGCGGGAAAGCGACTGCGGGTTGAAGTTGGCGTCGCCCGCCTGCGAGGCGGTCACCGTGCAAGTCCCGGCTCCGACGATGTGGACCTTGCCGGAGACGATCGTGCAGACCGTCGGGGTCGAGCTGGAGTAGGTGACGGGCAGGCCGGAGCTCGCCGTGGCCCCGGGGTCGAAGTCGGGATCGCCGTAGGTCTTGCCAGAGGGCGCGGTGAAGGAGATCGTCTGGTCGGCCTTGGCGCTCGGCGCGTTGGTGGCGATCGTGAAGGTGCGGGTGACGACCTCGCCCGCATAGGTGTCGTTGCCCGCCTGTGATGCGGTCACGGTGCACTCGCCGGCGCCGACGATGTGGACCTTGCCGTCGACGATCGTGCAGACGCCGGGGGTCGAGCTCGAGTAGGTGACGGGGAGGCCCGAGCTCGCCGTCGCTCCCGGGTCGAAGTCCGGGTCGCCGTACGCCTTGCCCGAGGGGGCGGTGAAGCTGATGGTCTGGGGGGTCTTGGCAAGGTTTGCGGGGAGGTCGAGGCCGACGGCACTCGGGTGGCCGCAGTCCCTGACGTTCGTCGAGCGCACCTCGAGCGTGTACGTGCCCGGCTGCGTGAAGGTGTAGCTCCATGGCACCCACGGCCCCCAGGCGTAGTTGCCGACCGTGCTGATGTCCGAGCTGAACAGGACGCTGACGACGCTGCCGCCGTCGGACAGGAGCCGCACCGTGCCCCGGTCGTTGTACGGCACGTAGTCGTCCGCCGCGAAGAACGACCAACCCGACAGCGTGTCGCCCGCGTCGGCGTGGAACGACTGGGACAGCGTGTTCGAGCACTCGGCCGGGCTGGGCGGGACGTTGCCCGGGTCGCGCAGCGAGCCGCCGAGCACGTAGGCGAAGTATTGGCCGTCGGGGGCGAGATAGGAGTAGTAGCTCGAGTCCACGGACCCCGTCCCCGACCACCCGGTCATGGTTGCCGTCTCGAAGCCGGGATTCGTCAGCGAGATAGCAGCCTGCGCGGAGTCAGCGGACGCGAGCGCCAACAGCCCCGCTGCCGCCAAGGCAGAGACGAGCTTCCCCAGGTTGCGCCTGCACCGGGCGGTGAGTTCGCCGGACGAGCCGGGGATCAGGTCAACCCGGACTCGCGTGCGGGTCCTGGCATCCATGCGAAATCCATTTCGTAGACCCAAACAGGCAACAGAAGGGCTCTCGCGCGAGCGGCCCGAGTATACGCGAACTTCGACCCAAATCAAGCCGCGCGGCGTCTGGATCGGACGCTACGTCAACTCGGTGCCGACGGGCTCACGAGCCGCGGCCGCGGCTGCGGGCCAGAGCTCCGCGATCGGCTTGGGGTGGCCGACGAAGAAGCCCTGCGCGTAGTCGACGCCATAGTCCCGCAGGAGCTCAATCGTCCGCGCGTCGCCCACGAACTCGGCGATCGTCGCCTTGCCGAGCCCGCGCGAGAGGTCCACTATCGCCTTCACCATCGCCTGGTCGGTCTCGCTGCGGCCCAGGTCACCGATGAAGTCGCCGTCGATCTTCAGGAACTCGAGCGGCAGGTACTTGAGGTAGTAGAAGGACCCGAACCCGGCCCCGAAGTCGTCCACCGCGAATCGGCACCCCATCTTCCGCAGTGCCAAGGCGAACTCCCTCGCCTCGTCCATGTTCAGCACCGCGGAAGTCTCGGTGACCTCGAAGATGAGGTTGCCCGGGTCGATGGGGATCTCCTTCAGCTCCTCCTCGATCACGCGGAGCAAGCCGGAGTCCCCGAGGGTCCGACCCGAAAGGTTGACCTCCAGCCGCAGGTCGCGTCCCATGCGACGGTGCCGATCGATTAGCCGGATCGCCCTCCTCGTCACCCAGGCGTCGATCTCCTGCACCATCCCGGAGCGCTCGGCGCTCGGCAGGAAGGAGTGTGGCGGCAGCAGCTTCCCGTCCTGATCCCGCATGCGCACCAGCAGCTCGTATTGGGAGATCTCGTTGGTGGCCAGGCTGAGAATCGGCTGCGCGTAGAGCTCGAAGCGGTCGTCGTCGAGCGCGCGGCGGATCCGGTCGGACCAGGCCAGGCTGGCCTCGGCTTCGGGGGAGGGGCGGCCCTCCGTGGCCGCGTAGACGGAGAGCCGGTCGCGCCCCGACTCCTTGGCCTCGTACACGGCCACGTCTGCCTCGACCATGAGCTCCTCGGCGGTCTGTACGGGCGGGTCGGAGATCACCGCGATGCCGATGCTGGTCGTGAGTCGCAGGCGCTTGCCGCGGAACACCGCGCGGTGCTCGCGCAGCGTCTCCAGCAGCTTGCCGGCGACCTGCCGAGCCTGCTCCTCGTCGGCGTGCGGAAGGAGCACGGCGAACTCGTCGCCGCCGAGGCGGGCGACCACGTCGGTTCGCCGCACCTCGTTTCGAAGCAGGTCGGCGACGCTCTTGATCACGGCATCCCCGGTGCGGTGACCGAGGCTGTCGTTCACGTACTTGAAGTTGTCGAGGTCGAGCATCAGGACGGCGCCGCCGGTGTCGTAGCGGGCGGCATGGGCGACGCGCTCACCCAGCTCCTCCTCGAAGCGGCGCCGGTTGAGAAGGGCGGTCAGCGGATCGTGGTCGGCGAGGTGACGCAAGCGCGCCTCGATCCGCTCGCGCTCGGTGACGTCCCTGAAGCTCCACACGCGCCCGTGGATCTCTCCCTCGGTGCCGCGCTGGGGTCGCGAGTAGCGCTCGAAGGCGCGGCGGTCCTTGAAGTGGAGCATGTCGAAGCTCTCCGCTTCCGGGCGGTTGTAGAGCTGCTCGATCTTGCGGACGAACGCCTCAGGCTCGATCAGCTGGTCGAGGACGAATGTGACCGCCCGCTCGTCATCGCCACTGTCCAGCACCTCGTCGGGAAGCCGCCACATCTCCTTGAACCGCTGGTTGGAGCTCACGATCCTGCCCTCGCGATCGACGACGAGGATCCCGTCGGCGGTTGACTCGAGCGTCGCCCGCTGAAGCGACAGGGAGGCCTCCAGCTCGCGCTGCGAGCGCTGCTTCTCGGCGAGCTGGCGGTCCAGCAACTCCTTGATGCGACCGAACAGCACCGCTCCCACCACCAGGGTGCCCATCGTGATCAGCCATCGCGCGAACTCGTTGCCGCCGTGATGCAGCACGAGGACCGCCGCGTACGTGACGCCCACGAAGGCGATCTGCGCCGCGGCTTGGGCTCGGGTGAAGAAATAGGCCGCGTACAGCGCCACCCAGATGTAGAACATCTCGGTCGTCGTGGGCCGGTCGCTGGCCACCAGGGTTCCAACGCTCACGACCACCGTGCCGACCGCGAGAAGCAGCTGAAAGCCCGACTGCGGCAGACGGCGCCAGCCGAAGCCGATCACGCCGCACGAGATGAGCCCCACTGCGCAGGCCCCGAGCTCCTGGAGCTTCTCGGTCGTCGTCAGGTAGCTCGAGAGCGGGATCGCGGCCAGGCCGAGAACCGTTCCCGCCACGAAGAGCAGGAACAGCGCGCTCGCCATCGCCGCACGCTCATCGCCGCCGTCCTCGAGGCTGCGCCGTATGGCGTCCAGACGACGCGTGATCGGTTGGGCGAGTGACATTGGAACCCCTCTAGAACCGCATCGGTACTGCGCGGAGGGGCCTTTAGCCTCGGGCTCCCGGACGGCGCCGGCCACGCGTGATTCGCGCATGAGACGCGGGACCCGGTCGCTATCGTGGATCGGCGATGCCGGACTTCAAGCTGAACCCCGCCTACACGCCCACGGCCGATCAGCCGAAGGCGATCGCGAGCCTAGCCGACGGCCTCGCGGCGGAGGAGCGCTTCCTCACCCTCCTCGGCGCGACCGGCACCGGGAAGACGTTCACGATGGCCGGGGCGATCGAGCGGATGCAGCGTCCCGCCCTCGTGATCGCCCACAACAAGACGCTGGCGGCGCAGCTCTGCAACGAGTTCCGTGAGTTCTTCGGCGATAACGCGGTGGAGTACTTCGTCAGCTACTACGACTACTACCAGCCCGAGGCCTACGTTCCGGCGCAGGACCTCTACATCGAGAAGGACTCCTCGATCAACGACGAGATCGACCGGCTGCGCCACTCGGCGACGGCGGCGCTCCTCGCCCGGCGCGACGTCGTGATCGTCGCCTCGGTCTCGTGCATCTACGGGATCGGCTCGCCCGAGCTCTACCGGGAGCAGATGCAGCTGTTCAAGGTCGGCGAGTGGATCGACCGGGACGGGCTGTTCCGGAAGCTGATCGGGATGCAGTACGGGCGCAACGACACGAATCTCACGCGCGGGACCTTCCGGGTCAAGGGCGAGCTCCTGGAGATCTTCCCCGCGTATGCGGAGACCGCCTACCGCATCGCGCTGTTCGGGGACGAGGTGGAGGGGATCCAGCACTTCGATCCGCTCACCGGCGAGATCTTCGACGAGATCGACCACGTCGCGGTGTGGCCGGCGACCCACTACGTGACGAAGGAGGAGACGATCGAGCGGGCCGTCGACGAGCTGAAGCACGAGCTCGATCAGCGCGTGGCGTTCTTCGAGGAGCGGGGCAAGCTGCTCGAGGCGCACCGTCTTCGTCAGCGAACCGAGTACGACATCGAGCTGCTGAAGGAGCTGGGGTTCTGCCCGGGGATCGAGAACTACTCGCGGATCATCGACGGGCGCGCGGAGGGCAGTCCGCCGCACACGCTGATCGACTACTTCCCCGACGATTTCCTCGTGTTCGTAGACGAGTCGCACCAGACGATCCCGCAGCTCGGCGGGATGTACGAGGGGGATCGGTCGCGAAAGCAGACGCTGGTGGACCACGGCTTCCGGCTGCCTTCAGCGCTGGACAACCGGCCGCTTCGCTTCGAGGAGTTCCTCAGCCGAATCGGGCAGATGGTCATGGTCTCGGCGACGCCGGGGGAGTTCGAGCGCAGCTCCGCGTCGCGAATCGTCGAGCAGATCGTCCGGCCCACCGGGATCATCGATCCCGAGGTGGAGGTGCGCGAGACCCACAATCAGATCGACGACCTGATGAACGAGGTGCGCCGCCGCGCCGAAGCGAGCGAGCGGACGCTGGTCACCACGCTCACGAAGAAGATGGCCGAGGACCTCACGGCGTACCTGCTCGAGCACGGCTTCCGCGTCAGGTACCTCCACTCGGAGATCGACACCCTGGAACGGATCCAGATCGTCCGCGACCTGCGACTGGGCGAGTACGACGTCCTGGTCGGCGTCAACCTGCTGCGCGAGGGGCTCGACCTGCCGGAGGTCTCGCTGGTGGCGATCCTCGATGCTGACAAGGAGGGCTTCCTGCGCGGCGAGACGAGCTTGATCCAGACGATCGGCCGCGCGGCGCGAAACGTCCGCGGCACGGTGCTCATGTACGCGGACCGCGAGACGGCGGCCATGCGGACGGCGATCCGCGAGACCGACCGGCGCCGCGAGATCCAGCTCGCCTACAACCGCGAGCACGGGATCACTCCCGAGACGGTCCAGAAGGGAATCTCCGAGCTCGGCGAGTTCCTGGCGATGGAGTCCCGCGCGGCGCCGTCGCGGCGCCGCCGCCCGCGCGGGGACGGTACGCCGATCTCCGAGCCGGCCGAGCTCGAGAAGGTGATCGTCGAGCTCGAGGAGGAGATGCTCGCCGCCGCGGAGGACCTGCGCTTCGAGCAGGCGGCCCGCATCCGCGACGAGCTCAAGGAGCTCCGCCGCGACCTTGATGCCCTGCGGGCCTAGGGGCGCCAGCGCCGTGACCTCGAGGCCCTGCGGGCCTAGGGGCCAAGCCCCCGCCCCGACCTCGACGCGTCGGTGACTTAACGGCCGCCACGCGAAGCGGCACTGCGGATCTGGCGCTGCTGGCCTCTTCGACGGCCGCGTGTGACTCAGGCCGCGAATGGCTGGGTAGGGGGACTCTCAGCTCACCGAATCGCGGGTAACGCCACACTCGAGGGGCCGCCGACCGCGAGTGTGGGATTAACCACCGTATGCGGCGTCAACTCCACACTCGGCGGGTCGCCGACCGCGAGTGTGGGATTAACCACCGTATGCGGCGTCAACTCCACGCGCGAGCCTCGAGGCCCGACGACTGCGGTGATATCCCCGGGCCTCGAGCACAGGAGGGCGCCGTCCGGGACCTCGCTGGCAGGCAGCATGGCGTTGTCACACGGGCACAGCTTCTCGCCTTTGGCCTGACGAGCCGCACCATCGATCGTCGGCTCGAGGTCGGGCGGCTTCGCAGGATCCATCGCGGCGTGTACCAGGTTGGCCCGGTCCTGCCGCAGCACGGACCAGAGATGGCGGCGGTCCTGGCGTGCGGGCACAACGCCGTCCTCAGCCATAGGAGCGCGGCGTACCTCTGGCAATTCTTGCCGTGCCCAGCCCGATCAGCTTTCGTGGAGGTCACCGTCGCCGGCAGAGATCCCGGTTCTAAGCCCGGGCTCCGTCTTCATCGGGTTATTGCGCTGGACGTTCGCGAGATTCGTAGGCGGCACGGCATTCCGGTCACCGCGCCAGCACGGACGCTCCTCGACCTCGCCGGCGAAGCATCGATGCGGGAGCTCGAACGCGCGGTCGCGGAGGCTCAGGCCCGGCACCTGGCTCAGCCGCGCGACTTGCTTGCCCTACTTGCCCGATACCCCGGCCGTCGCGGGACCGCCGCTCTTCGAGAGCTTGCCGAGAGTGACGGTGCCTTTGCCATCACTCGTTCCGAGGGTGAAGAACGGCTCCTGGCGCTGATCCGAAGATCGCAGCTACCCCCGCCAGAGGTCAACGTGCGTCTGTGCGGCTTCGAGGTGGACTTCCTCTGGCGCGACCAGCGTCTTGTCGTCGAAGTCGATGGCTTCGCGTTCCACTCCTCGCGAGCAGCATTCGAGAAGGACCGCCTCCGCGACGCAGAGCTTCAGGCGCGGGGCTTTCGGGTGCTGAGGGTGACCTGGAGGCAGATCGTGGATCGGAAGGAAGCGACACTCGCCCGCATCGCCCAGGCCCTGGCCGTCTAGATCTAGGCCGGATCGTCCGCGCCCAAACCGGGCCCCTTCACTTGCCCCGCAAATGCCCGCCATCGGAAGTGCGGCGAGTGCTCGCCATCGCCCGAGGTGCCAAACCGGCGGACGGCTAGCCTCGCTCCCGGTAACCTGAACGCCATGGCTGGAGAGGACATCGTCAAGCAGGTGGCCGATCGCGTCCGCGAGGCGATCGACGGCGCCGAAAAGCGCGCCGACGAGATCGTTCGGCAGGCCGAGTCCGAGGCAAAGCGGATCCGCGCTGAGGCCGAGGCGGCCGCCAGCCGCCGGCTGGAGGACGTGCAGAAGGCGCTCGACGACCTTCAAGGGCGCCTTTCGGGCGCCGCTCGCTCCGAGGTCACGCCCGGCCCGGTGACCGTGCCCGAGCCGGCTCCTCCCAGCACTCCGGAGCCGGGACCCGAGCCGGTGCCGGAGCCGACCCCCGATCCCGTCCCGGAGCCCACGCCGGACCCGGTGCCCGAGCCCTCGCCGCCGCCCGACGAGGCCGACCCCCCGTCGCCCGATACGGGTAACGGGGGCGGCGACCAGGACTCCGCCGCGCGGCTCGTGGCGATGAAGCTCGCGCTCGACGGCACGTCCCGCGACGAGGCGCGCACGCGGCTCGCCACGGATTACGATCTCGCCGACGTCGACGCGCTGCTCGACGACGTCTACGCGCGCGTCGGAAGTTAGACATCAGGCCGGGGTTCGCGACGGAACCCCTCACTCGGGGCGACTGAAGGTCCCCGGCCCGCCTCCGGCCCGCGCGCCCGCGGCGTACTCCGCCATGTCCTGAGTCCAGAACTCGACTACGTTGCCGTCCGGATCCGTGACGTAGATCGCGCGGTCCGCACCGAGCTGGATCGGCCCCTCGACCTCGGTCCCGGCGGCGCGCAGGCGCTCCAGCAGGGCCTCGAGCTCCTCGCGCGCCAGGTGGAAGGCAAAGTGCACGTGGGCGCCGCCGCGGCCGCCGGCCAGGCCGACCTGCGGGGTCCAAAGCCCGAGCCGAGCCGTCTCGCCGACGAGGTACCAGACACGATCCTCCCGACTCTCGCCGTAATGCGTCTCCTCGAAGCCCAGCAGGTCGCGGTAGAAGCGGCGGGCCGCTTCGAGGTCTGAGACCTCGAGCACCAGCTCCGAGATTCCGGTGACGGGCGGGGGCTTGGGCACCGCGTCGAGCCTAATGGCCGGTGAAGCCGGTTGTCCGGCACACCCACCCCCGGCCTGCGAACCTTGCCGCGCATGACGGCCTCGCCCTACATGCGCATTCTGGGCACGCGGGCAGCCCGGTTGCCGATTCTCGCCACGTCAATCGACCGGCTCCCGATCGCCGGGATGTCGCTCTCCGTGATCCTCCTGGTGCGGGGTGAGACCGGCTCGTTCGCCATCGCCGGCGTCGTGGAGGCCGCGTTTGCCGTCGCCACGGCCGCCTCTCTGCCAATGCAGGGCCGGCTGGTCGATCGGCTGGGCCAGACGCGGGTCCTGTCGGTGGCACTCGGATTGAACCCGATCGCGCTCATCGCGCTCGTGCTCGCAGCGAGGAGCGGCGCGGGGCCAGCGTCGCTCGCCACGATCGCCGCTGTGTGTGGCGCCACCGTTCCGGCGACCGGCTCGTGCATGCGGGCGCTGTGGTCGACCCTCTTCCCGGATCCCGGCCTCCGGCAGGCCGCATACGCCATCGATGCCGTGCTGCTCGAGGTCGCATTCATCGTGGGCCCGCTGGTCACGGCGACCCTCATCGCGGTGGGCTCACCGATGGTCGCCGTCCTCGTGAACGCCGCGTTCGCAGGCCTCGGCACGCTGCTCTTCGTCGTCTCCCGCGCCTCCCGGTCGTGGAGAGGGCATAGGGGACCCGCGAGCTGGGCCGGCCCGTTGCGCTCGCGGGGGATCCTCGGCCTTCTGTCCGTGGAGTTAGCCTTCGGAGTCGCGCTGGGGGCAATGGAGATCTCGATTACGGCGTTCGCGACGCAGCACGGTTCGGCAAGCCTCGCTGGAGTGCTCATCGCGGTGCAGGCAGCGGCCAGCCTGGCCGGCGGGCTTTGGTACGGGTCACGTCGTCACGCCGGAGGCCCGGCCGACCGGTACGCCCGCCTCTGTCTGCTCCTGGCGCTGGGATTGAGCACGTTGCTGCTCGCGACGTCGCCGCTCGAGGCACTGCCCCTGATGGCCCTCAGCGGCTTCGCGCTCGCGCCGGCCGGAACGGTCCTCTTCGGGCTCGTCGATGATCTGGCGCCACCGGGAACCGTCACGGAGGCGTTCACCTGGATGATCACCTCGGTGGCGGGCGGCGTGGCGGTGGGAACCGCGATCGGCGGCGCGCTGGTTACCGGCGGCCATCCTCACCGCGGATTCGCCGCCACAGCGCTCGCCGGTCTCCTCTCCTGCGCAGCGGCGTATCTCGTCCGACCACAGTTGCGCCTCGCCACTCGCACGGTCTGATCCGCCTGTTTCAGGTCTTGGCAGGCGGGCCAAGGGGAACGCCCGTTCGCCCCCGTACAATCGTTTGGCATGCCGCCGTCGGACCGCATCGTCATCTCCGGCGCCCGCGCGCACAACCTCAAGGGCATCGACCTCGAGCTTCCGCGCGACGCGCTGATCGTAATCACCGGGCTCTCGGGCTCCGGCAAGTCGAGCCTTGCCTTCGACACGATCTACGCCGAGGGCCAGCGCCGCTACGTGGAGTCGCTCTCGGCGTACGCGCGCCAGTTCCTGGGCCAGATGGAGAAGCCGGACGTGGACTCGATCGAGGGTCTCTCGCCGGCGATCTCGATCGACCAGAAAACCACCTCACGAAACCCCCGGTCGACCGTCGGCACCGTCACCGAGATCTACGACTACCTGCGCCTGCTGTGGGCGAGGATCGGAAAGCCCCACTGCTACAACTGCGGCAACCCGATCCAGGGGCAGTCGCTCGAGCAGATCACCGACCGGGTGCTGACGCTCGAGGAGGGAACGCGCTTCATGGTGATGGCGCCGGTCGTGCGGGAGCGAAAGGGCGAGTACGGCCGGCTGCTCGACGAGATGCGCGCCCAGGGCTACGTCCGCGCCCGGATCGACGGCGAGCTGCGCCGCCTCGACGAGGACATCGATCTGGACAAGAAGTTCAAGCACGACATCTCGGTCGTCGTGGACCGGCTGGTCATGAAGGAGGGCGTGCGGAAGCGCCTCTCGGAGTCCGTGGAGGCGGCCTCACAGCTTGCGGAAGGGATCGTCGAGGTCGAGCTGGTGGACGGCGCCCGGGCCGGCGACGGCAAGGCGGCCGAGGGCCCGGGGGCGAAGGTCCTCAGGGGACCCAGCGCCGGCAAGCGCGGCGAGGTGCTGGTCTTCTCGGAGAAGTTCGCATGCTTGAACTGCGGCACCTCGATGCCGGAGCTCGAGCCCCGGATCTTCTCGTTCAACTCCCCGCACGGCTGCTGCGAGCGCTGCCACGGGCTCGGCTACCAGCGGGTGATCGACCCGGAGCTGATCGTGCCGGACCCCACGCTCTCGATCGCCGAGGGCGCGCTCCAGCCCTGGACGAAGGCGGCATCGATGTATCACCGCCGCCTGCTCGAGGCGGTGGCGGACGCGAACGGCATCGACGTCGACACCCCCTGGCAGGACCTGCCCGACGAGGACCGCGAGCTGCTCCTCTACGGCACCGGCGACGAGCGCCACACCGTCTCCTACCGCAACCGCTTCGGGCGCCGCCGCGTGTACACCGTGCGCTTCGACGGTCTACTCACGAGCCTCGAGCGGCGCTACGAGAACACGGACTCGGAGAACACGCGCGAGCGGATCGAGGGGCTGATGGCGCTTCAGCCCTGCCCGGCCTGCGGCGGCGCGCGGCTGCGGCCGGCGAGCCTCGCCGTCACGGTCGGCGGACTCAACATCTACGAGTACACCCAGATGTCGGCCCGCGCGGCGCTCGCGTGGATCGAGGAGCTGGAGCTCACCGAGACCGAGCGGGCGATCGCGCGCCTCGTGGTGCGGGAGATCGCCGAGCGCCTGCGATTCCTCGACAGCGTGGGGATCGGATATCTGTCGCTGGAGCGCGCCGCGACCACGCTCTCCGGCGGCGAGGCGCAGCGGATCCGGCTCGCGACGCAGATCGGCTCGTCGCTCGTGGGCGTCCTCTACATCCTCGACGAGCCCTCGATCGGCCTGCACCAGCGGGACAACGCGAAGCTGATCGACACGCTCCAGCGCCTGCGGGACCTGGGCAACACCGTGATCGTCGTCGAGCACGACGAGGGCACGATCCGCTCGGCCGACCACGTGGTGGACCTCGGCCCGGGGGCGGGCGAGCACGGCGGCGAGATCGTCGCCGAGGGGACGCCCGAGCAGATCGCCCGCAGGGCTGCGTCGCTCACCGGCCAATACCTGACCGGCAAGCGGACGATCCCGGTGCCGGACCTGCGCCGCTCACCGCGCGGCGAGCTCGTGATCCGCGCCGCCCGCCAGCACAACCTCAAGCGGGTGGACGTGAGCGTCCCGCTCGGCGTCTTCTGCTGCGTCACGGGCGTCTCCGGCTCCGGCAAGTCCACGCTCGTCAACGAGGTCCTCTACCGCGCGGTCTCCAACCGCCTGCACCGGGCGCGCTTCCGCCCCGGCGCCCATGACCGCATCGAGGGCATCGAGGAGATCGACAAGATCATCAACATCGACCAGTCGCCGATCGGTCGCACGCCGCGCTCCAATCCCGCCACCTACACCGGCGTCTTCGACCACATCCGGGACCTCTTCTCGCGCACCAAGGAGGCGCGGGTCCGCGGCTACAAGCCGGGCCGGTTCAGCTTCAACGTCAAGGGCGGGCGCTGCGAGGTGTGCCGCGGCGACGGCCAGATCAAGATTGAGATGCACTTCCTGCCGGACGTCTACGTGCCGTGCGAGCAGTGCCACGGGCGCCGCTACAACCGCGAGACGTTGGAGGTGCGGTTCAAGGGCAAGTCGATCGCCGACGTGCTCGAGATGTCGGTGGAGGAGGCGGTGGAGTTCTTCGCCCACATCCCGAAGATCAACCGGCGCCTGCGCACGCTCCACGACGTGGGCCTGGACTACATCCGGCTGGGCCAGCCGGCCACGACGCTGTCGGGAGGCGAGGCCCAGCGCGTGAAGCTCGCCACCGAGCTCTCCAAGGTGGCCACCGGCGACACCCTCTACATCCTCGACGAGCCGACCACGGGCCTCCACTTCGCGGACGTGCAGCGTCTGCTCGAGGTGCTCGGCCGCCTCGTCGAGGCCGGCAACACCGTCGTCGTGATCGAGCACAACCTGGACGTGATCAAGACGGCCGACCGCATCATCGACCTGGGTCCGGAGGGCGGCGAGGCCGGGGGAGAGGTGGTCGCCACCGGCACACCCGAGCAGGTCGCGGCCAGCCGCGGGTCGTACACGGGCGAGTTCCTCCGCGAGCTCGTCCCGCCGGGCGAGCGCCCGGCGCGCCGCCGCGCTCCGCGCCGCCGCGAGCCCGTCGCCGCCTAGGGGTCAGCGCCCCTGATCGGCGTCTGAACGGCTTGCTGCGGGCTCGCCGACGCGTCCCTCAACGGCACGCTTCAGCCGTTCGTGCTGACGCCGGAAGCGACGCCGCATAGCGATCGCCATCAATGGCTCCAGCAGGCGCGCTGCTTTCGGACCGTGGCCCTCGGTCGAGAAGTGCACCCGCGTGCCGGAGCCCACCGGCTCGAGCTCCCAGCTGCCGTCCATCGGCATGGGCCCGGAAACGACGTGCACGTCAAAGCGCCGGTCTGGCTCATACGCGACGACCTCGGTGATCGACTCAATGCGGCGGCCCATCATCAGATGCACCTCGCGGAAGCGAGTGCCCCTGCCAACCGGCCCGTCGGTGAGCTGGTCTACCTCATGCGTGCCCTGCCACTCCCGCAGCGAGCCAGGGTCCGTGAGATAGGCGAAAACTTCGTGCACCGGGCGTGCGACATCGATGGCCAAGCCGAGCCGGATCACGATGACCCCTCCGAGCCGACCTTACCTGGCTGCCCCAATCCGCGCGAGGCGGTTCTGAAACAGCTTCGTTACGGCGAGAGCCCGAACCCGTCCGTGGCGAAGTAGGCGATCACGAACACGGTGCCGCCGACGATGATCAGCGAGTAGTACCAGTAGCCGCCGCCGCGGCGTTTGTGGATCGTCACGCGGGTGGCGGTCCGGCAGTGCCACCGTCGCCGAGCGCCGCGATCACACTCGCGCTGAAGGGATCGTCCGCCACGCCTCCCGGCGCGAGCGTCGCCTTCTCGTCCTCCGCCGGCGACTCGATCGTCAGCATCGTCAGGTTCATCTTCCGCTCGGTGCTGATCTGCAGCCCGGCCCGATCCCACACGGCCGCTTCGTCCTTGAGCTTGTAGTTGCGCCCCTTGAGTGCGTACTTGAAGGCGTGCAGCTTCGTGGGCGTGACGACGAGGAAAACGCGCTGGGGCAGACCGCCGGCCTTCTTCTTTCTGGTCAGCGCGCCGATGGCATAGGGGATCCCGCCGCCGGCCTTGGACAGCGCGAGCTGGCCTGCGGCGCCTCCGCGCCTGAATGGCCCCGCGGCGAGGACCTCCTCGTCGACTCGCTCAGCGGCCAGGCCGTTGAACCTCTCCTGCCACTCGGCCGCCTGGGCATCGTCCATCTTGAACGGATTGCGCATGCGAACCCTCCTTGGTCGTAAATATCCCTAGGGAGAGTATGGTTCTTCTTAGCTGGCCCTGCAGCTCGAACACTGGCCAAAGCCCAATGACCGCCGAAAGCGCCCACGGCGCGGACGAGGCGAGGAGCCGAGGCAAACGGTATTTACTGCGGGGCCAGTTGCTGTGCGGAGGACGCTTCGCCGCCGCCGGTACGGTCCGCCGCCTACGGCTTGACTAGCAGCGAGGCGCCGATCGCCCCACCCAGGTCGCCGAGCGACGCGACCTTCACGGCGGGCGGGTTGCCGTCGTTGAAGAGGTGCGGCTCCATCGCGTCGGCGATCCGCTTCGCATAGGGCTCGCCCATCCGGACTCCGATGCCGCCGCCGATGATTACCGCCTCCACGTCCAGCAGGTTGATCGCCGAGGCGATCCCCGCGCCCAGCATCTCCACGGCGCGGTCGAAGAGCTCGGTGGCCAGCTCGTCCCCATTCTCCAGCGCGCGCTCCCAGATCCCGCTGGTAAGCCGGTCGCGCCCTTGCTTCTTCATCAGCTTGAACAGGTCGGTTTTGCGGCCGTCCTCGTGCTCCTTGCGGGCCTTCGCCTCCATCGCCGCACGCCCGGCGTATGCCTCCAGGCAGCCCCGGCGCCCGCACGGGCAGTGCGCACCGCCCTCCTTCACCACCGTGTGGCCGATCTCGCCCGCCGAGCCGCGACCCAGCCAGGGCTTCCCGTCCAGGACGATTCCGCCGCCCACGCCGGTGCCCCAGAAGACCCCGATCAGCGAGTCGTAGGGCCGCCCGGCGCCCAGGTGGAACTCCGCCTCCGTCGCCACCTGGACGTCGTTTCCCACCTTCACCTTCGTGCCCAGCTCCTTGCCGAGCCACTTCCCCAGCTCGAACGAACCGGCCCAGCCGGGGAGGTTCTTCGCCTGCGTGACCGTGCCTGTGCGCCCGTCGATTTCGCCGGGCGAGCCGATTCCGACCCCGACGAGCTCGCTCGGCTCGAGTCCGGCGGCATCGGCCGCCTCGCTCAGCGCCTCCGCCATCTGGGCGGCCACGTCCTCGGGGCCGCCGCTCGTGGGGGTGGGTCGGCGCGCCTCGCCTCGAACCTTCGAGCGGCCGTCGACGACAACCGTCTGGATCTTCGTCCCCCCGAGGTCGATCCCGCCCCGGGCCTTGGTGGTGCGCGTCTTCGTTGCCATCGCCGCTTCGGTTTCGGCCCGGGACCTCCTCGCCGGGGCCGGGCGGGCTGACTCTACTGCCAGCGACTTTGGGAGGCTTCCGGCGTGAGCGACCTTTCCGGCTGGCGATTGTGGTGGGCGAAGCGGCGCTGGTACGAGCGCAACCGAAGGCTGCGGCGCCGCTGGCGCATCAACCGCCACATGGCCCGCACAGGGGCATTCATCCGCTATCCCGTAGAGGGAGAGGTTCTGGAGGCCCTGGACGAGGGTCGCCTCACGATCGGCGAGGGGACGCTGCTCGAGCCCGGCTGCTGGCTGACGCTGTCGCCCGAGGCGCGGATCGCGACCACGTGATGTTCGCCAACGGCTGCTTCGTCGGCGACGCCGCCCACCGCTTCGACGACCCGGACACCCCCATCACCCGGCAGGGCTTCACGTCCAAGGGTCCCGTGAAGATCGGCTCCAACTCCTGGTTCGGCGCGAACTGCGTGGTCACGAGCGGGGTGACGATCGGCGATCGCTGCGTGATCGGCTCCAACTCCGTCGTCACGAAGGACCTCCCGGACCACGTCATCGCCGCGGGCAATCCCGCGAAGGTGCTGAAGGAGATCGAGTTCCGGACTGGGAGTGGAGGGCGAAAGTAGGGTGACGCCCGGTGTGCCCGACAAACATCGACGACTTGTTGGCTATGGCGCGGGGTCGGCTGCACTCGCGGTCGCAGTCATCACCGCAGCGCTCGCCGGATGCGGCGGAGATGGCAGCACGAGCACGACAGCCGGCGCTGGGCCCACCTCGAAAACCGCTCAGACATCGACCCCGGAGAGCACCAAGACGAGCACCGAGGGAGGGGGCACTGGTGGGATCACCCGCGAGAAGCCACGCCGGATTCCCTACAACGCGGTGGCTGGCACCGTGCTCACGTCCACCAAGCCGGCGCTCGTCTGCCGCCGTTTGGTCACTCAGCACTATCTCCGCACTGCATACGGCGACCGCCAGGGATGCGTGCAGGCTCAGGTGCCGGGAAGCGCTGCCAAAGGTGTCAGAAGCCGGCACGGCGGGAGCACCGGCCCCGGCAGCGCGACGCTGACCATGGTGCCCTCCGGCGGCCCCTACGACGGCGAGCGCGTCAAGGTTTCGCTCGTGCTCGAGAACGGAGCCTGGAAGGTCGACGCCCTACACGCGAACATCCCCGTCGGCCCATGACCATGTTCCCGTCGGCCCGCGACGTATCGAGTCAGGCCGTGGCGCTTTTTGAACCCATACGGTTCATAAGGCGCCAACGCGGGGACGCGATGGCGCTTTTGGGACGTATACCGTCCAAAAGGCGCCATGGCGGCGGTGATTAGGGTGCGCCGAGGGACCTATTCGATCGTCGCGCGCGATGCGGCCACGGGCGAGCTCGGCGTCGCGGTCCAGTCGCATTGGTTCTCGGTCGGCTCGATTGTCTCGTGGGCCGAGCCTGGGGTGGGTGCCGTGGCGACGCAGTCCATCGCCGAGCCCGCGTACGGCCCGCGGCTCCTCGATCGGTTGCGCGGAGGGCAGGCGCCGCGCGAGGCGCTCG
>WNGA01010161.1_pt1 | contig 16314 bp, 20 predicted proteins | sample 5400061 | NCBI WGS metagenome assembly WNGA01 (sample SAMN13153366, study PRJNA577476) | soil metagenome | isolation source: 100 cm soil or saprolite under grassland replicate 2 | place: USA:California | collected 2016-06-15 | reverse complement strand
GCCGGTGCGACCCGTCCGCCGCCCGCGCCGCCGGGGGAAGCGGCGGAGAGGACTGTGGATGACACTGTTCGTGTTGCTCATCGCCGGCGGCGGCGCCGGGGCCTACTGGTGGTTCCAGCCGGAGCTGCCGCTCCCCGCGTGGTCCACGATCACCCGCAAGTGGTCTACGATCACGTCTACCATTAGTGCGAAGGTGTCCGCGCTCACGGCACGGCTCCGGCGTGCGCCATCGACCCCCATTCAACCGCGGCCTCGCGTCCAGCCTCCGACTCGCCCGGCCCCCGCCCCCGCCCCGGCCACGCAGCCCGCGACTGCCGCCGCTCCGACGAGTCCCGCCCCGTCGCAACGACCGCCGTCGCAACCCGTCCCGTCGCAGCCGGCGCCGCTCGCGCACCTCGACGTGGCCGGCGACTCGCTGACTCAGGTCGTGCGGGGCTTCGCCGAGCGGGCCACGCAGTTCGCTCGGGGCCAGGTGCCGTGCCCCGGGCTGGCGCGCGGCCTGACGGCGGTGGAGAGTCGCTGGCTCGCGTACAACCGGGCGCGGCGCAGTGCGGGCGTCCTCGATGCCGCCCACGCCGCCCGCGACCAGACGTTGTACGCCGGCGTGGATTCCGTGGAGCGCCGGTTCGAGCAGTCGGGATGCCCGCGGCCGTAGCGGTTCGCCTGTTTCTGTTCACCTCTGTGCGTCGGTCCCTGTTCTCCCGTTCACTGTCCTACTAGCTTTCAGTGCCCCAGGTCCGCAGGTCGTCCACTCGTGAACCGCGTCAGGCCCTCGCAGGGAGCAGCGCTAAGCGAGCTGAGACTTCGCTGCGCCAACCTGGGGCATTCTCGTTGAGTGCGGAGTGCGGAATGGGGAATGCGGAATGGAAATGGGAGGTCAAGCGGCAAGACGCTCACCTTGACACTCCGCATTCCGCACTCCGCATTCCGCACTCTCGTTAGATTGCTCTCATGATCGCATTAGCCCGCAAATACCGCCCCAAGCGCTTTTCCGACCTGCTCGTTCAGGATCACGTCGCCGCCGCGCTGCGTGGGGCCGTGGCGGGGGCCCGGGTGGCGCACGGGTATCTGTTCGCGGGTCCCCGCGGGGTGGGCAAGACCACCGCGGCGCGCATCCTTGCGATGGCGCTGAACTGCGAGCGGCGCGGTGCGACAGGCGAGCCGGCGGGTGAGCCGTGCGGCGAGTGCGATTCCTGCACCCGCGTCTGGACCGGCGCCGCGAACCTCGACGTCGTGGAGCTCGATGCCGCCTCCAACCGGGGCGTGGACGACGCGCGCGACCTGCGGGAGCGCGCCATGTACGCCGCCTCCGCGGAGGGTCGTCACAAGGTGTACATCGTGGACGAGGCTCACATGCTGACGCGCGAAGCGTGGAACGCGCTCCTCAAGATCCTCGAGGAGCCGCCACCGCGCGTCGTGTTCGTGTTCGCCACGACCGAGCCGCAGAAGATCGCGCAGAGTGCGGCCCCGATCCTGTCACGCCTGCAGCGTTTCGATTTCCGGCGGATCGGCCCCCACGCGATCGCCGATCGCCTGCGGCATGTGGCGACCGCCGAGGGGCTCGCCGCTGACGACGAGGCGCTGCAACTGATCGCCAAGAGCGCGGACGGCGGGATGCGCGACGGGCTCTCGATTCTCGACCAGGTCGTGTCGTTCGGCGAGGGGCCCGTCACGGCCGCCCGCGTGCGCGAGGTGCTCGGCCTGATCTCGGACGACGTGTATGGCGAGCTGCTGCGACTCGTGTCCGAGCGCGACGCGAAGGCGGTGTTTCCGCTCGTGGAGCGGCTGGTGGACGCCGGCGCCGATCTCGGGGAGTTCGTGGCCGGGGCGGGGGAGACGCTGCGCGCGGTGCTGCTGGCTGGCTTGGGGGGCGAGCCCGAAAGTCTCACCGAGGTGATGCAGGCGCTCATCGAAAAGTACCGCTCCCTGCTCCCTGCTCCCGACGTCGTGCGATTGCTCTCCGTGCTCACCGAGCTCGAGCCCCAGCTCCGGTCCAGCGGCAACGCGCGCCTGGTCGTCGAGCTCTTGCTCCTTCGGTGGGCGATGATGGCCCGAACCGTCGAGCTGCAGACGGTCATCGAGGCGCTCGGACAAGGCGGCGGTCAGGCGATCGGGCGGTCGGGCGGTCAGGTCGATCCGAGCGTGTCACAGCTCCGTGATTCCAGTCCGCCTGTCCGCCCGCCCGCCGGTCCGCCCGAGAAGGGCCCGCTAACGCTCGACCGGCTCCGCGCCCTCTGGCCTCGGATCGTTGATGACGCTCGCACGAAGAGCCCGATGCTCGGCGCGCTGCTGCAGGTCAGCGAAGTCGCCGGGGTGGACGCCGGAGCGGTCACCCTCCGGCTGCTCGACACGAACCCGGTGCATGCGGAAGGGCTCGAACGGCAGCGGGACGCGCTGGCGCGGCTCGTGGGGCGATACCTCACGGAGCCCGTCCGCATCAACCTTCAGGGGGTGGGGAGCGGGGAGCGGTCCACTCCGCGACCTGCCCGGCTGACCGAGGAAGGAGCGCGGGCTGAGCGGCTCAAGACGCTGCGGGCGCAGGATCCCAGCCTCAACGCCGCCGTAGACGCGTTAGATTTGGAGTTGTTGGAATAGCTTGCCACCTGTTTCGGTGAGGGGTAACTTTCGACGTATGGCGGATTTATCCAACCTGCTCCAGTTGGGGCAGCAGATGCAGTTCCGGTTGTCGGAGATCCAGTCTCAGCTGGCCCAGCAGACGGTGACCTGTACGGCGGGTGGCGGGATCGTCGCCGCCACGGCCGACGGGCGGGGCCAGATCCGCGCCATCAAGATCGACCCCCAGGCGATCGCTCAGGGGGATGTGGAAATGCTCGAGGATCTCGTGCTCGCCGCGGTGTCGCAGGCGCAGCAGCGGGCCGCCGAGCTGTACCAGGCGGAGGTGAAGAAGCTCGCGTCGGGCCTGCCGTTCCCGTTTCAGCTGCCCCTATAATCCGCCGTGTCGGCTATCGAAGATCTCGTGACGGAGCTGGCGAAGCTCCCCGGGATCGGACGGAAGACGGCGCAGCGGCTCACGTTCTATCTGTTGAAGCAGCCGGCGGAGACCGCCACGCGCCTGGCGGAGGCGATCCGCACCGTCCGCGCGCGGGTGACGGCCTGCGGCGAGTGCGGCACGCTCACCGATGAGAACCCGTGCGCGATCTGCCGGGACCCGCGGCGCGACGCGAGTCTGCTCTGCGTGGTGGAGGAAGCCTCGGACGTGACGGCCATCGAGCGCGCCGCGCGGTTCCGGGGCCGCTACCACGTGCTGGGCGGACGCCTCTCGCCGCTCGAGGGCGTGGGGCCCGAGGCGCTGCACCTCGACCGCCTGATGGCGCGGGTGGCGAACGGGGGGGGAGCGGGGTTGCGGGAAGTGATCATCGCCACGAACCCGTCGATGGAGGGCGAGGTCACCGCGACCTACTTGCAGCAGCTGCTCAAGCCGACGGGCGTCCGGGTGACCCGCATCGCGCGGGGGATCCCCGTGGGCGGGGATCTCGAGTACGCCGACGGCGTGACCATCGCGCAGGCGCTCTTGGCCCGGCGGGACATGGCCGAGTCCGACAGACCCGAGGGGACGTAATGGCGGGTGCGGCGAGTTGGTCGTTCTCGGAGAACGACTTCAAGCAGATCCAGCAGCACTTGCAGGCGTTCCTTCGGGACTCGAACGCCCGCTGCGCCTTGCTCGTCGACCGCACCGGGCAGCTGGTCGCCACCGTCGGCGACCCTCCGCAGTTCGACGCCACCGCCTTCGCCTCCCTCACCGCCGCCGACTTCAGCGCCAACGACCAGCTCGCCAAAATGATCGGCGAGCACGAGTTCGCCTCCCTGGTGCATCAGGGGGAGAAGGAGTCGATGTTCCTCGCCGACGTGGCGAAGCGCGTGATCCTCGTCGTGCTGTTCGACCAGCGCACCACCTTGGGTCTCGTGAAGCTCAAGGGGAAGGGCGCGGTGCAGAAGCTGAACAAGGTCTTCGAGGAGATGTTTCGTGTGGGCGCGGGCCCAGCGGCGCCCGAAAAGGGTCTGCTCGAGGGGGCGGAAGACGAAATTGACAAACTCTTCGGTTAAGAGGACGCGCGCCCCATGTCGATGATCAACTACGCGTCCCGCGAGATCAACTGCAAGCTCGTGTACTACGGCCCGGGCCTGGGCGGCAAGACGACCAACCTCGAGCACATTTACGGTAAGGTGTCGCCCAACACGCGCGGTAAGATGATCTCGCTCGCCACCGAGACCGAGCGCACGCTGTTCTTCGACTTCCTGCCGGTGGACTTGGGCACCATCCGCGGCTTCAAAACCCGGTTCCATCTCTACACGGTGCCGGGTCAGGTGTACTACAACGCGAGTCGCAAGCTCATTCTGAAGGGTGTGGACGGGATCGTGTTCGTGGCCGACAGCCAGATCGAGCGGATGGAGGCGAACGTCGAGTCGATGCAGAACCTGTACGACAATATGTCGGAGTACGGCTACGACCTCACCAAGATTCCGTTCATCATCCAGTACAACAAGCGCGACCTGCCGAACGCCGCGCCGATCCGCGACCTCCAGGCCTCGTTGAACCCGGGGTGGCCGATCGAAGACGGCGCGCACCAAAAGATCACGCCCGATCCGACGCACGCGGGCGAGAATCTGGTCGAGAGGATCGACAACCAGTGGGTCGGCCGCGCGCCGTACCTCGAGGCCGTGGCAGTCCGCGGCGACGGGGTGTTCGACACCTTGAAGACGGTGAGCAAGCTGGTCTTGAAGACGCTGAGCTAGGGGCGGTCTCATGCGCTGGACCCTTCCCAACATCCTCACGCTGGCGCGCATCTGCCTCACGCCGGTCATCGCGCTGCTCCCCTTCATCCAGGGGTACTGGCCCAAAGTCATCGCGTTCCTCATCTTCCTCGCGGCCGGGGCCTCGGATGTGGTGGACGGCTACCTCGCGCGCCGGCGCAACCAGGTGAGCGAGCTCGGCCAGCTGCTCGACCCGATTGCCGACAAGCTGCTCTTGTTCGCCACGCTCATCCCGATTTTCTGGCTCACCCGGCATCCCACGATTCTCGTCGACTACCGGATCCCGTGGTGGGGCAGCTTCCCCGTATGGGTGGCTTTGCTGCTGGTGGGACGCGAGCTCCTCATCACCGCGTTCCGCTTCTTCGCGAAACGGCGGGGCGTCGTCATCCCTGCAATGGGAGCCGGGAAGCTCAAGGCGGTCGTGCAGAACGCGTTCATCGGGGCGACGCTCTTCTGGTTTGCCTGGAAGGACGCGCTCGCCACCCATCCGTGGGCCGGCTGGTTCCGGAATTTCTGGGACCAGTTCCATGGTGCGGTGGTCGCCGTGACGCTCGCCGGCGCCATCCTCCTCACGGTGTACTCCCTCATCGTGTATCTGTATCGCTATCGCGCCGTCCTGAAGGGCGGCGGGTGAACCTCGAAGTCCTCACCATCGGCACCGAGCTGTTGCTCGGCTACACCGTGGATACGAACGCCGCCGAGCTGGGCCGGGCGCTCGCCGCGGCGGGCGCGGACATCACGCGCCGCACCACCGTCGCCGACCGGCCCGAGGCGATCCGCGCTGGCGTCGCCGAAGCCCTGGACCGCACGGGCTTCGTGATCACCACCGGCGGCCTGGGGCCCACGCGGGATGACATGACCAAGACCGTCGTCGCGGAGCTATTCGGTAAGCCCCTCGCGCTCGACGAGGGCTTGCTCGCGAGCATACGGGCACGCTTCGATCGGATGGGCCGGCCGATGCCCGCGATCAACCGCATGCAGGCCGAAGTCCCCGAAGGGGCCGTGATTCTCCCCAATCCGCGCGGCACCGCGCCGGGGCTGTGGGTCGAAGACGTGCGCGGACGCGTGGCCGTGCTGCTCCCCGGTGTGCCGCGCGAGATGCGCGGACTCCTGGTCGATGAGGTGCTCCCCCGAATCGTCGCGCGGCAGGGCAGCGGGCGCCGGGTCGTGCGGTCACGCACGGTGCGCACCACGGGTGTCTCGGAATCGGCCTTGGCCGAGCGCGTCGGGCCGATCGAAACCGAGATCGTGCCGCTCACACTGGCCTACCTGCCTTCGGTCGAAGGCGTCGACTTGCGAGTCACCGCGTGGGGGCTCGAGCCCAAGGACGCGGAGGCACGGCTCGCCGCCGTGGTGGAGCGTCTCAAGGCCGCAGTCGGTGAGCACGGCTACGGAGAAGACGATGCCGACCTCGCCGCCGTGCTGCTCGAGGCGTTGCGAACCGGGCGTCACCGATTGGGTGTTGCCGAGTCCTGCACCGGCGGGATGATCGGGGAGCGGATCACCAACATTCCCGGCGCTTCGGATACCTTCATCGGCGGCGTCGTGGCGTACGCCGACGTGATCAAGACCGCCGCGCTCAAGGTGCCGCTCGAGACCCTCGAGGCGTACGGCGCGGTCTCCGAAGCAACCGTGCGGGCGATGGCCGAGGGGGCGCAGCGCCTGTTCTCGGCGGACTGCGCCATCGCGGTGACCGGGATCGCCGGCCCGGGAGGTGGCGCGCCCGAGAAGCCCGTAGGGACTGTGTGGCTCGCGGCCCGGGTGCACACGACCACGCGGGCGTTGCGGCGGGTGCTTCCGGGCGACCGCGACGACGTGCGCCGCCGCGCCACGCAGGCGGGCCTCGACCTGCTGCGCCGACTGCTCGCGGAGGCCTAAGATGCCTACGCTTACCGCCCCCGACGGCACGCTGTTGGTCTACGACATGTATGAGGCCGCCGCCCCGCGCGCCGCCGTCTTGGCGCTGCATGGCTGGGCCGATCACGCGGGCCGGTGGCGCGACGTCGGCGAGCGGTTGTGCGCGGCGGGCTACTCGAGTTATCTCCTCGACCTGCGCGGTCACGGCCGCTCGGGGGGCCGCCGCGGCCATCTGTCGCGCTTCAGTCAGCTCCTGGGCGACCTCCAGGCGTTCCGCCGCGTCGTGCGCCTCCGCACCGACCGCCCCCAGCTGCTGCTCGGCACGTCGTTCGGCGGACTCGTGGCCCTGCGCTACCTGGAGACCCAGCCGAGCGACCCCATCGTCGGCACCGTGGTCGTCTCGCCGTGGCTCGGGCTCGCGTTCCGACCGCCCGCTTGGAAGGTCCTGGTCGGCCGGGTGTGTGCCGATCTCTGGCCCGCGCTGCCGGTCCCCGTCCGCCTCGATGCCGAGACGCTGAGTCGCGACCCGGCGGTGAACGAGGCGTACGCCGCCGATCCGGCCGTGCACGGCGTGATGACGCCCGGCGCGTGGCGCGAGATCCAATGGGCGCAGCGCGCCGTGCCGGCGGACGGCCACCGCATCGAAACGCCGCTCCTGTTCCTGCTCGCGGGTGAAGACCGCGTCGTTGACGCGCACCTGGCGCGCGCCTTCGCCGACAGCCTGAAGAGCGCCGTGCTCGTCCGCTGGTATCCGGAGATGTATCACGAGGTCCTGCACGACCCGCAGCGCGAGACCGCGTTCGGCGACGTCCTGGCCTTCCTCGCCGGCCGGTCGTAACGGCCGCAGCCGCTCGCTCGACAGGGCCAAGCCTCGCGGCTATGTTCTTGTCTGATCGCAATTTCCGAACTAGGTACCGACTAGGGCCGGCCAAAACGGCGCACTTCGGGCGGCATACCGATTGCTTATGAAGCGCAAGACCATGAACGACAAGCCAGACCAACCGCAGGCACCCGAGCCGCCGGCGAGCTCGGAATCCGGGGCGTTGATCGAGCCTTCGGACGAGGCGGTCGTCCGTCTCGAGGGAGAGCTCGCGGATATGAAGGACAAGTATCTCCGGCTCGCCGCCGAGTACGACAATTTCAAGAAGCGCTCCGTCAAGGAGCGGACGGAGCTGTGGCAGCGGGCGCAGGCCGATCTGGTACAACGCCTGGTGGATGCGCTCGACGATCTGGCGCGCTTCGCGCACGTCGATCCGGCGCAGACCGACGCCAAGACGATCCACGACGGTGTGGACATGGTGGAGCGGAAGATGTGGAAGGCGCTCGAGGTGGCGGGCGTCACGCGGGTCGATCAGGTGGGTGTCCCGTTCGATCCCCATGTGCACGAGGCGGTCACGACGCGACCCGCCGATCATCCCGCGAAGGATCACACCGTGGGGGCCGTGCTGCAGCCCGGGTATCGGATGGGCGACGCGCTCATCCGGCCGGCGCGGGTGATCGTGTTGCAATGGCAGGGAGACGAAGCACGGGGGAGCGGGGACGGGAAGTAGATGGCCTCACAGAGAGACTATTACCAGATCCTCGGCGTGTCCGAGACGGCGACCACCGACGAGATCAAGAAGGCGTTTCGCCGTCTCGCCAAGCAGTACCACCCCGATCGTAACCCCACCAACCCGCAGGCCGCCGAGCGCTTCAAGGAGATCAACGAGGCGCACGACGTGCTGAGCGACGCGGAGAAGCGCAAGAAGTACGACCAGCTGCGGCGTTACGGAGCCTTCGCGGGCGCCGGTCGGGGCGGCTTCGGCGGGGGCTCTGCGCAGGGTCCCGATGTCGACTTCGATCTCTCCGATCTGGGCTCGTTCGGAGGACTGGGCGACCTGTTCTCATCGATCTTCGGTCGGCGCGGCGCCGGCGTGCCGCTCGACGACGAGGAGGAGATCGAGACGGCGATCTCAATCCCGTTCCGGGTCGCCGCGCTGGGCGGGAAAGTGCCCGTGACGCTCACGCTGCCCCAGGTCTGCCCGACCTGCAGCGGCTCGGGTGGGGCCCCCGGCACCACGTTCTCAACGTGTCCCGAGTGCAAGGGCCGGGGCACGATCTCGTTCGGGCAGGGTGGCTTCGCCGTGCAGCGGCCGTGCCCCGTGTGCCGGGGGCGGGGCAAGGTGCCGGCGCAGCGTTGCCCAACCTGCCAGGGCTCGGGCGAAGTCCGGGCCCAGAAGCATCTCACGATCACCATCCCGCCCGGGACGGAGGACGGGACGCGGTTGCGCTTGAAGGGTCAGGGCGCCAAGGGGCGCGGCGACATTGTCGTAGCGATCCAGGTCGAGCCCGACCGGTTCTTCCGGCGCGAAGGACTCGACGTCATCGGCGTGGTTCCGATCAATCTGGCGCAGGCGCTCCTCGGCTCGAAGATCAAGGTGCGCACGCTCGATGGGAAGCGCGTCGTGCTCAAGGTGCCGCCCGGCACCCAGCACGGCCAGAAGTTCCGGATCCCCGGGCAAGGGATCGAGCGGAACGGCCGGCGAGGCGATCAGTACGTCGAGATCCACGTCCAGATCCCCGAGAAGCTCACGCCTGAGCAGGAAGCGGCGGTACGCGAGTTTGCCGAGAAGAGTGGGATGAAGCACTAGGTCACAGCTGCTTCACCATTACCAACGCAGTCTTCGGGCACGCCGTGGTGAATTCCTGCGATTCCAGCACCGCCGGCTCCACCTCCGTCCGCGCGATCGCCCGGAATCCGAACTTCGGGAAGAACTGCCCCGCCGTCTCCGTGAGGAGATACACGCTCCGCACCCGGTAGCGGCGGGCGAGATCGAGAGCGGCGAGGGTGAGGGCCGCCCCGAGACCCCGACCGCGGAGCGGTGTCGCCACGGCGACGGAGCGGAGCAGTGCCGCGCTGCCGTACAGCTCGAGCGCCGCGGTCCCTACAACGCCCGACTCTTGGCGCGCCACGAGCGTGCTGGCGACGTGGTCCTCGATGCTGGCGCGCGGCAGCTTGCTCGCGGCGAGCAGCTCGAGGATGCCGGGCAGGTCGGCTGGGGCAGCGGGCGTGATGTCGGGCGACATGTGGACGTGCTTTCGCCCCTTGCTCGGGGGAAGGGGTCGTGGTAGTGTGTAGGCCCTATGCGGACCTTCGCCGGTCTGGGCGCAAATCGCAACCGTAACGCCAATCTCCCGAATCCGGGGGCCCGGGCGGCGTAGCGTGCAGTGACGGTGAGCGCGCGCCCCCGGCACCGAATGGTTCCGGGGGCGCACGTTTTCCTGCCTCTGATATCTGTTCACCGCTGTGCGTCTTTGCGCCTGACGCCTGGTGGCTGTTAACGGTGTGGGGGGTGGATGCGGTGCGATGGGGTGTAGGTCAACTGGCAGACCGCCCGGCTGTTAACCGGGAAGTTGGAGGTTCGAGTCCTCCCGCCCCAGCTCTCGTCTCGGAGATTCCTCCTCCCGGAGCTGCTGATCGCGGCGGCGATTCTCGCTGCCGGGTTTGCCGGGATCCTGCCGTTCAGCGCGACGCCGTTTCTCCTCGCCTTCGGTGTCGTCTCGCTCTGGCTGCGTGGCGAGCGCCCGCGAGCCGTCGGGCTCGCGTTCCGCTCTGATTGGGGTCGCACGGTGCTCGTGGGCATCGGGGCCGGCATTGGCTATCAGGGCTTCAGCCTCTACGTCGCCGAGCCGGCGATCGCTCGACTCACGGGCAAGCTCCCGGACGTCAGCGTCTTTGCCCCGCTGGCGGGCAACGTCCATTTTCTGCTCATCTCGCTTGCCGTCGCGTGGACGCTCGCCGCCTGCGGCGAGGAATTCGTCTATCGCGGTTACCTCCTCACGCGGATCGCGCGTGCGCTGGGCGATGCGCCCCGCGCGTGGCTCGGCGCACTGGTGGTCACCAGCATACTCTTCGGGGTTGGTCACGGATATCAGGGGGCGTCGGGCATGATCACCGCGGGCCTGGGCGGTTTCGCGTTCGGGCTCTTGTACCTGGCCACCGGCCGCAATCTCTGGGTGTCCGTGATCGCGCACGGCACGATGGATACGGTCGGCTTTCTTCTGCTGTTTCTGGGGAAGTATCCCGGCTCGTGACGCCTGGGCTCGTCACCGTCTTCCAAACCGCGAACCCGATCGCCCTCGCACTCGCGAAGGGAGCACTCGAAGCGGAGGGCATAGCGTTCGTGACCCAGGGCGAGGGGCTGCAGGACTTGATCGGGCTCGGGCGATTCCCCGGGGGCTTCAACGTCGCGGCGGGCCCCGTGACGATTCACGTGGACGCCCACGACGCCGAGTCTGCGAGGGAGGTGCTCGCGGATATCGAAAACCCTTGAAGCCGCAACCCTCCTTATCAACCGCCGCAGCGCCGCGCCAACCCGGGTTGATTACCTGTTGCGGCGGCACAACGCTTGCAGCGATCGCTCGGTGCCAACCTCGACCGTTGCGGCTGTCCCACATGTCGGACTCTGGAGTCGCGTATGAAGACCCTCGCGCTCACCACCCTCCTGACACTCGCCTTTGGCGCGTACGCACCGGCGCGCGCTCAAGGCCCGTATCACAAGCGCGCGGACGCGCACAGGGAAATCCAGACGGCGCTGACCGACGCTCGGGCCGACGGCAAGCTCGTGCTCCTCGATTTCGGCGCAAACTGGTGTCTCGATTGCATTGTTCTGTCTCATCTGTTCGAGGACAAGACGGTGCGCCCCTTCCTGGATGACAATTTCCACGTAGTGAGCATCGACGTGGGGAATTGGGACAGGAATCTGGACGTCTCGCAGCAGTACGGCAGCCCAATCGACAATGGCATTCCTGCCGTCGTGATTCTCGCCGGCTCGGGCGACGTCATTGCGTCGACGAAGAACGGCGCATTGGCCGATGCGAGAACGGCGAGCGCGCGGGAGGTCCTGGACTACCTCAAGGGTTGGGCGGCCCGAAAGCCCATGCATGCGGCTCGCTGACGCTTGCACCGCAACGGCGCTCATCTCCTCCGTGATCGTGCTGGGGGTCGGCGGAGCGCGCGTCCAATCCGAGCGATGGCCCCTCACCAGATTTGCGGAACATGAAGTCGCCGTCGAGATCGCGCTCGAACGGGACCCATCGGGGAAGGCGTGGTTGGTGGGAACGTATACTCCGTCCAGGGCGAATTTTCATCTGTACGGGAAGGACTTGCCGAGGGCAGGGATTCACGGCGTAGCGCGCCCGACCTTGTTGGAGCTGGTTTCGTCCGCTTCCGTCAAGCCCGCAGGCCCGCTCGTTGCGGACCAACCGACCATCGATCTCCACGTGGAGGCGTTGGGGCTGACGTTCCCCGTGTACCCGGCAGGTGCCGTGACGCTCCGTTTGCCGGTGACGGTCGCCCTCAAGGACAGCGCCACCGCGGAGGTATCGGTGACGTATATGGCGTGCAGCGACCGCACCTGCCTCGCGCCGGTCATCGACAAGCGCATTTCCCTGAGGATTCCCGCCATGGCCCCTTGACGCCGTCCCGCCGCCCGGGCTTAGTATTCGACACCGGTCGCAAAACGAGTCCCATGCTGCTTGCGCTCTTCGTTGCTCTCTTCCCGACCGCCGCCGACGGCCAGGCGCCGTCGCGTGACACGGGGCCGGTGCGCGTCTGGCTCGGCTCGAGCGGCGTCCTCACCCGCGGCACCCCGGTCCGGGTCTACGTCCAGGCGGCGCAAGACGGTAACCTGATCGTGCTGCACCGCCGCACCGACGGCCGCATCGATGTGTTGTTCCCCGGCAAGCCCAACGAAGACCCGTTCGTCCGCGCGGGCACCTACGAGATCCAGGCGACTCCGAGCCGCGTCGCCTTCGTAGTCGCGGAGCCCGACGGCTCGGGACTCGTGCTCGCCGCGCTGGCGCCCAGGGCCTATCGGTTCGACGAGTTCGAAGGCGATTCGACGAGTTCGTGCGCGCCGCGGCGTGGGACGCCGACGCGCTCGCGCCAACCTGGGACGGCTCGGACGGCGAGGGCGTCCTCTCGGACATCGTGCAGCGCATGCTGGGCGACGGCTATTTCAATTACGACATCGCGACGTACACCGTCGCGCCGCCCGTTTACGCGATGCAGCAGGACACAGGGGTCCAGTATCCGATGTACCCGACCTGCACCGACTGCACTTTCATCGGGTTCCAACAGAACCTGTTCGAGCCCCTGGCGTTGTGCGATCCGTTCTTCTCGCCGTGTATCGGCGACGGGCGGTTCCAACACCGCGGGCGGCGGCCGGACGAAGCACCAACGGCCGCGCCGAGCCGCACGATCGCGCTCTCGATGCGGGGATCGTCTGCGACGGCCGTGATTCCGCGGGACGGGAGAGCCGGGGGAGAGGTGGGGTTCGTGCGCAAGCCGCCGACTCCCGTCACCCGGGCGATCCAACCGCGCGGGCGAGCGCCGCTCCTTCTTCCACGGGAACGGGCGAGTCTCCCGATCCGGGCGGTGCCGCTCGGGCCGGGGCCATCGGAGGTTGCGAGCGCGCCGGCACGCCCCGCGGTGCCCACCCGACGCCGGCTCGTGAATGCGCCGGCCGAGCCCGCGCCCGGTCGGGTGGTGAGCCTGACGCTCACACCCACACGTCTGCGGGAAGAGCCCGCCGAAGCGCCCAGGAGCAGCGGTTCGCTCGTCCTGACCGGCTTGACCGTGTCACCACCCGTCCAACCCGCACCGTCCTCGCGCACGATCGTGTCACGGCGCGAAGCGCTCGCCGTCCAGGCGACCGCACCCATGATGGTTCGGGAACGGGGACTGGCGGTGGCTGGAGGCGGCTCACGGGCAGGAGGGGAAGCAGTCGCGCCGGCGACGGGACGAACCCAAGGGATCGCGCTCCCAGCGGCGCTGTTCCACGGGGCGCAGGCGCGGGTGCCCGCCACGCGTACCGGCGCTCGGCGGCGCTAGGCAAGACGCCACGTTGCACAAGTCCCGCCCCGCGGGCCTCCTGCAACGTGGCGTCCTGGCGTCGTGTGGCGCTTACTGGCCTACCGTGAAGTCGATTCGCTTCAGCACCGCACCCGCCGCGTCTCTCACCTCGACGTGCCAGGCTCCGGTCCAATCGGGCGGCACCGTCTTGCGGCTCCATGTGCGCCAGGGCGACCCGCTCACCTGCAACTCGACGTCACCCACCTGCGTGTCGCCGTGGAACCACACGTGGTGGATGCTCGAACCGCCGGCGCCCTCCACCTTGGTCCAGGAGATCAGCTGACCGACGTCCGCCGGGAATGCGGTGCCGGTGTCCTGCGGTTGCCGATCCAGGACGGACCGGGCGACCACGGCCTCGACGACCGTCACTTGAGGCGTGGCCGCGGCAGGGGCCGGGGCCTGGGCCGGTGCGTGGGTCGTGTCCTGCGCGACGAGCCCCCGACCGAGGAGCAGGGCCGACGCGGCGATCATAGCCATGCGCTTCATGACGGCTCTCCTTCAGAAGGTGTCCCTTGTACGGCGCGCCGGCGGCGATGTTCCAGCCACGTCCCCAGCGTCGCTGCAATCACGGTCCCGGCCCCCGCCCCCCCGAGCTGGAACCTAGCCTGGTACTCGCGCTGCCGCCCCGCGCACTTCCCGGCGAACAGCGCGCCCACCATGGCGCCGCACGACCCCTGGATGAACGTGAAGCCGTAGCCCGCGCCCGCGGCGAACAGGACGGGCAGCGAGCACAGCACGAGGTGACGGAGCAAGATCTTCATGGCGAACCCATGACGTGAAGGAAGATGAAGAAAACGCGCCGGGACGGTCTGCTCGATGACGGCGCTCACAGTCCTCGGGGTCGCATGTCAGGTCATCGTCTCCGCTCGACCTTCCAGCGATCGACGACCCGCCCCTCGTCTCCCGTCCCTCGTATGACGTGATATTCGTCGAAATGGGCGACGGTCAGACAGGAATGGTTGGGGATGATTTCGACCTGCGCCCCGACCGTGAAACGACCGTCCAGCGTCGCCGGGGACTCGGTGCGGATCAGGCCGTGCTCCTGTGACAGCGTCGCTACCGTGAGCTCGGGAGCCCCGCGCACCGCGCCCATTGCCTGCGGGGCCACGTGCGCCGGCCCAGGATCCTTCGACAGCTCGAGCGCCCCGGCGTCGACGATGAAATGCGCCGCCCCCGGTTGATGCGACACGACGGTCGCGAGCACCGTCACCCCGACGTCTGCGGGCTCGCAGCACCCGATCAGCAGCATCGTCCGGTCATAGAACACGTAATTGCCGGGGCGCGCCTCGGTCACGCCGGTGAGATCCTGGGCGGCTGCCATCGCCGGCGTCGAGCCGACGCTCACCTCCCGCACCGGAACGCCGGCTGCGCGGAGCCGCCCGGCAAACCCGACCATGATGCTCCGCTCCTGCTCTGCCACCCGGGCCGCTTCCGCCTTGTTCGTGGTACGGTAGGCGTGACCGGAGTGGCTCAGGATACCGTCGAACACGAGTCCCCGCTCGTTCCCCAATTCGGTCGCGATGTTCAGGGCGTAGGGCGACGCCGGGTTCACGCCCGCCCGGTGTAAACCGCAGTCCACCTTGAGCCACACGTGCAGACCCGACCCGGCGAGCGCGCGCGCGGTGCGCTGATCGTCGACGACGACGCGCAGCGTGGCGCCCGTTTGCTCCGCGATGCGCCGGGCGTGAGGGATGTGGCTCGGATCGACGGGGAACGCCCAGGTGAGGTCGCCGAACCCGGCGCGCGCGAACACCTCCGCCTCGACCAGCGTCGACACGGTGAGCCCGCGCGCGCCGTGCTCGCGCTGCAGGCGACCGAGCTCCACGCACTTGTGCGTTTTGGCGTGCGGCCGCAATGCGACGCCGAGGTGCCGAGCACGCGCGGCCATGTGCGCGAGATTGCGCTCCACGACGTCCAGGTGCAGCAGGAGCGCCGGCGTCTCCACGTCGTACACGTTCACGTTTCACGTTTCCGGTTTCCCGTTTCCCGCCTCCTTCACGACGTGGAACTCCGTCTGCCGTCGCAGGATCCACTGCACGTGGCCGTCGGCCCCGAGCTCGGCGTCCTCTTCCTGCGCCGACCGCACGGGCTGGTTGCCCCATTCCGGCAACGGGGTCGTGGCCTGGAGCTCGATCGAGAACCAGCTGTTGGGGATCAGCGTCACGTCCCCGCGCCCGGGCACTCCCTCCTGGTGGTCCCACAGACCGATGAGCGGCCCGGCGCCGTGCCCGCGGTCGCCGATCGGGTGGGTGTAGACCGTACCGGTGATTCCCGCCGCCCGCATCTGTGCCAGCGCGGCGGCGAGCACCTCGTTACCGCTCCGCCCCGGCCGCATCTCGGCGAGCAGGATGTCCTGCAGCCGGTTCGAGTTCTTGAGGGCCTCCTTCAAGCCCCCCGGGACCTCCCGCTCACCGGCCCGCAGCACGTAGCCCATGTGCTGCGTGTCGGTGTTCAGGCCTAGCGCGGTGATGCCGAAGTCGCAGTGCAGGACGTCGCCGCGCTGGATCACGACGGCGCCGGAATCCGACAGATCGACGCCCCGCCGCTGCACGTCTACGTCGGTGTGGAACCAGGTGCCGAACCCGAGGTCGTTCACCCGTTGGCGCATCCACCAGGCGACGTCGTCGGTCGTCGTCTTACCCGGCGTGATGACCTTGGTCGAGAATGCCGTATCGATGGTTCCCCAGACGACCTGCATCAGCCGCCGGTACGCCGGGAGCATCGCCGGCGCCCGGATCTCCTGGTACTCGAGCGGCAGGCTCTCAGCGCGCACGATGCGGGCCCGGTAT
>WNGA01006693.1_pt1 | contig 16315 bp, 18 predicted proteins | sample 5400061 | NCBI WGS metagenome assembly WNGA01 (sample SAMN13153366, study PRJNA577476) | soil metagenome | isolation source: 100 cm soil or saprolite under grassland replicate 2 | place: USA:California | collected 2016-06-15 | reverse complement strand
GGTGGCTCCGGTCGGTCATGGCGACCCAGTGCTTCACGCGCGTGCACGTTGCGGCGAGCTTCTCGACCAACGCCGTGAACGTGAGATCGAAAAACACGATCGCGTCTTCGGCGTCGCCGATGATGTAGGCGAGCTGCTCGTGGAACAGCCGCGGGTTGATCGTATGGGTGATCGCGCCCATGCCCGAGATCGCGTAGTACAGCTCGAAGTGGCGGTAGCCGTTCCAGGCGAGCGTCCCGACCCTGTCTCCGGGCGCGACGCCCAGCCGCGACAGAGCGCGGGCGAGCTGCCGCGCGCGCACATGTGCGTCGCGATACGTATAGCGGTGGATCGGACCTTCGACGGTCCGCGACACGATCTCGGTGTCGCCGTGATAGCGGTCCGCGTGCCGGATCAGCGACGAGATCATCAACGGCACGTCCATCATCAGGCCTTGCATGGTTCTCCTCCTCACCAGCTTGGGTTACTGTTACGCCGGTTCGTCCGCAGCCTGATTGTAGCGCTTGAAATGGTGCATCGGCCCCGGTAGCATCGACGTTCCACTCGACCGGCAGGCCGCGGGCGCGGATTCTCCTCCGCTTTAACCCTCGCGACGACCTCGCCGGCGACGAAGGAGGAGCCATGCGTGCAAGTACGTTTGTCGCACCTGGCCTGTTGCTCGTCGCGGCGCTTTTGACCGCGCCCGCGGAGGCCGACGTCAAGATCGCCTTCATCGACCCCTTGTCGGGGGGTGCCGCGACCACCGGCATTCTGGCGCAGAAGACGCATCAGTTCTACATCGATGCCATCAATGCTGCCGGCGGGATGAACGGCGAGAAGATCGAGCTGCTCTCCTTCGACAACAAGGTCAATCCGCAGGAATCGCTGATTCAGCTCAAGAAGGCGCTCGACGACGGCGCGCGCTTTGTCGTGCAGGGCAACGGCAGCTCGATCGCCCATGCGATCACCGAAGCAGTGCTCAAGCACAACGAGCGCAATCCGGGCAAGGAAGTCCTCTTTCTCAATTATGCCGCGGTCGATCCGGCGCTGACGAACGAGAAATGCAATTTCTGGCATTTTCGCTTCGATGCCGATGCGGACATGAAAATGGCGGCGATGACCGACGTGATCGCCAAGGATAGCAAGATCAAGCGCGTCTATCTGATCAACCAGGATTACTCGTTCGGCAAAGCCGTGGCGGCCGCAGCGACCAAGATGCTGACGGAGAAACGACCCGACATCAAGATCGTCGGCGACGAGTTGCATCCGCTGCAGAAAGTACAGGATTTCTCGCCTTACGTGGCGAAGATCAAGGCTTCGGGCGCCGACACCGTCATCACCGGCAACTGGAGCAACGACATGGTGCTCCTGGTCAAGGCCGGCAAGGACGCAGGCCTCAAGGTCGGCTGGCATACGTTCTATGGCGGCAGCCCCGGTACCGTGACCGCGATCGGCGAAGCCGGCGTGGACACCTTGAAGCAGGTGACCGAATGGCACAAGAACGCGACGACGCAGCTCGATGCAACGGTCGTCGCATTCGCCAAGCGCTATCCCGGAAAGGAAAACGAATACACCTACTGGCGCGCGAAGACGATGTGGGAGATGTTTGCCACAGCGGCGAAAAAAGCGGGCTCGAACGACCCGGTCAAGATCGCGCGTGCGCTGGAAGGTATGAAAGTGCAGACCCCTCTGGGCGAAGTCGAAATGCGCGCCGACAACCACCAGTTGTTGCAGCCGCTGTACGTATCGACATTGGAGAAGAATCAGAAGTACGACGTCGAAGATACCGGTTTCGGCTGGAAAAGCGACGCGAAGGTAGATGGGAAGGCCACAGCGTTGCCGACGACCTGCAAAATGGAGCGACCGAAGTAACCATGAACAAATTATTCCGAAACCTTGCCGTAGCGCTGCTCGTGGGAGCTGCAGCGGCTCTGATCTTGCATCTGAGTGGCGACCCATCTTCGCAGAACGCGATAGCGGCGACCGCGCCGCAAGGCTCTTTCGACCAGATGATGGCAGACGCGATGGACCGCATGGGCAAGGGCATGGCGATCGCTCATAGCGGCAACCCTGACCGAGACTTTGCCGCCATGATGATTCCTCATCACCAAGGTGCGATCGATATGGCCAAGGTTCAATTGCAGTTCGGACGCGATCCCGTTTTGCGTAGGCTTGCTCAGGCAATCATCGTCGAGCAACAGCAAGAAATCGAAGTCATGCGCCGCGAGCTTTCGCGGCTTCCGCCATCACCGAGCAAACGTTTGGCATCGCCCCCGACCCCGATGCACTCGCACTCCGTAACCAAAGAACAGTGACATGAGACGCCGTCCGTTTGCATGCCTGCTGCTTACAAGCGCGTTATCGGCGTTTGCGGGCCAAGTTCCTGACTCTGCGCAAAAGGCTGATATTGCGATCAGCCACCGAGACCGGTTCTACACCTCCGACCAGTTCTCCAATACGGTTTCCGTCATCGATCCAATGGACAACAAGCTGATCGGCGTAATCAAGCTCGGTGATCCGACACCGCAAAACTTGAGCCCGCTCTATCGCGGCCAGCTTCTCGTCCACGGCATGGGCTTCTCGCCCGACCACCGAACGCTGGTGGTGATCTCCATCGGATCAAACTCGGTAAGCTTCATCGACACGGCCACCAATGCGGTGAAGCACGTCACTTATGTCGGGCGCGCGCCGCATGAAGCTTTTTTTACTCCGAGTGGCAGCGAAGTGTGGGTCAGCGTGCGCGGCGAGAACTACCTTGCGGTCCTGGATGGGAAAACCTACCAGGAGAAGTCGCGCATCACGGTACCTAACGGTCCAGGAATGACGATCTTCTCGCCTGACGGCAAATACGGCTACGTCTGCTCGAGCTTCACGCCCGAGACGATTGTGATCTCGACTGCCAGCCGCAAAATCGTCGGACATGTGAAGCAGGAAAGTCCGTTCTGCCCGGACATCGCCGCTACTCCGGATGGCAAGCAGGTGTGGCTTACGCTAAAGGACGTGGGCAAGACGATGGTGTTCAATGCCCGGCGACCATTCGATGTGCTGAAGGTGCTCGATACCGGACCGATTACCAACCACGTCAACATCGTACGCAACGCGCGCGGGCAGTTTGCCTACGTCACCGTTGGGGGCCTCAACGCGGTGAAGGCGTTCCGCACCGATACGTTCGAGCAGGTTGCGACCATACCCACGGGCGCGCTGCCGCACGGGCTATGGCCGTCCGGTGATGGTGCGCGACTCTATGTCGGTCTCGAGAACGATGACGCTGCCGCCGCGATCGACACCATGGAAAACAAGGTAATCGCTACCATCGCAGTCGGACACGCTCCGCAAGGCGTTGCTTACGTTTCGGGAGCCGTCCCGACTGGCGAGGGGCGCGACAATCTGCAGTCGCTGGACACGATCGGGCAAGTGGTGCATCTGACGCTCGCCGCATCTGATGGCAAAACGGCGACCCAGGTTACGCTTTTTGATCAGGGATTGGTCCAGGTCCTGCAGGCTGCGGCAACGGGGCTGGAGCCCAAGCAGCCGTATGTCTTGGCGCTTGCGCAAGATGCCGGTGGCAGCGGGCCACTGCAGCCGCTGGCAAGCTTCATGAGCAATCAGGCCGGTGCGGCGATCGTCAACTCTGTGGGTCCAATTCGACAGATCGTTGAAGCGACAGCAAAAGAGTCGCGTCGGTACCTGGTCATTGCGCCCGGCACCCCTAAAGACGTTGGCAAACCGATTCAGGTACAAGTTCAGCGATGAGTTGCTGCTCGGCAACTTACGTCGCAGCGGCGCGTCATCAATTTTACGAATGACGTGACAGAGGGCCGGAACAGCAAAATCATGGCAATGAAAAGCCGTGCATGCGGATACCGAACTCCGAGCACTTCAAAGTAGCCATCTACTTCTTCTGCGCTGGCCTGGACCTTTGCTCACGCTAAACCCCGAAGGACCTTTTTCCTTTGCTCAAGACAGGGTCCGCGCTTCGAGCCTGCAGGGGCAGGCTTCGCGGGGACCGCGATCGCAGGCACCCGCGGCGTAGCGCATGCTCGAGCTAGCCACCGTTTCGCTTCTGAACGGCGTGGTCTACGGCCTGCTGCTGTTCATGCTCACCAGCGGCCTCACCTTGATTTTCAGCATGATGGGCGTGCTCAACTTCGCCCATGCCAGCGTGTTCATGCTCGGCGCGTATCTGTCCTACCAGTTCGGACGATGGGTGGGATTCTGGCCGGCGCTCGTGATCGCGCCCCTCTTGTGCGGTTTTATCGGCGCGGTGATCGAGCGCTACGGCTTGCGCCACGTCCACAAGAGCGGACACGTCGCGGAGATTCTTTTTACATTCGGGCTCGCCTATCTGATCGAAGAGCTGGTCACGATGGTCTGGGGCCGCAACGCGGTTGCGAACAGCGTGCCGGCCGTCATCGATTTCTCGCTCTTCTCCCTGTTTGACAGCACCTTCCCCGCCTACAAAGGACTGATGATGGCGATTTCTGTCGCCATGTTCGTGTTCCTTTATCTCGCCTTGAAGCACACGCGGATCGGCCTTGTCATCCAGGCGGCGTTGACGCATCCGCAGATGGTGAGCTCACTCGGGCATGACGTCCCCGGCATATTCGTGCTGGTGTTCGCCATAGGAAGCGCACTGGCCGGACTGGCAGGCGTGATCGGCGGATTCATGTTGCTCACGCAACCGACGCTGGCGCACGCCGTCGGGCCCATCGTCTTTGTCGTCGTGGTCGTGGGCGGTCTGGGATCGCTCGCGGGCGCATTGGTCGCGTCCATGCTGATCGGCGTCGTGCAGACCTTCGCCGTCGCCGTGGATTATTCGTTGCTCGACGTATTGCGTGCGTCGGGATTCGCCGTCGCCCGGGGCGCGCCATTTTATGATTTCTATTCGATCAAGGTCGCGACGGCAGCGCCCATCGTTCCCTACCTGCTGCTGGTGCTGATGCTCATCGTCCGGCCGAGGGGCTTGATGGGCAAACGCGACGTATGAACAAGAGCCGCGCGATCGCTGCGTCTTCGAAATCCTCCGGTCTAGCGATGAGTTGGGCGAACCGCCACAAGCAGTGGTTGGCGGCCGCAGCAGTGCTGGTGGTTCTGCCCCATGTCCCGGGTTTGAATAACGACTTTGGCCGCTCGCTGCTCAGCCAAATGGGCATCGCGGCCGTGCTCGCGCTGTCGTTCAACGTGTTGCTCGGACAGACGGGCCTTCTTTCCTTCGGGCACGCGGTTTACTTCGGGCTCGGCGGCTACGCCGCGATCCACTTCATGCGAGCCATCAACCATGGATTGCCGCTTCCGGTTCCGCTGGTCCCGCTCGCAGGCGCTGCTGCGGGCCTGCTGTTCGGTCTTCTGCTCGGCTCCGTAACGACGCGAAGGGCGGGCACGATCTTCGCGTTGATCACGCTCGGCATCGGCGAGCTGGTCTATGCCGCCACGTTCATGTTGCCGGCGTATTTCGGCGGCGAGGAGGGCATCACCGCCAGCCGGACGCGAGGCCCGGCCATTTTCGGGGTTGATTTCGGCTCGCAGATTCAGGTCTATTACCTCATCGCGGTGTGGGCGCTGATCGCGGCGATTCTGATGCGCGCATTCATTCGCACACCGGTGGGCCGCATGTGCAACGCGGTTCGCGACAATCCGGAGCGCGCCGCGTTCGTCGGTTACAACACGCAGCGCGTGCGCTTGTTTGCGTTCTCCGTCGCCGGCATGTTTGCCGGACTCGCCGGCGGCCTGCACGCGATCAACTACGAAATCGTCGCGGCCGACTCCGTAAGCGCGCTTCGCTCCGGCACCGTACTTTTGATGACTTATATCGGCGGCGTGGGTCATTTCATCGGGCCCGTGATCGGCGCCGTCATCCTGACCTGGCTGCAAGTCAGCTTGAGCGGCTACACCTCCGCGTGGCTCCTGTATCTCGGCCTGTTCTTCCTGGTGACCATCCTGTTCGCGCCATCCGGTCTCGCGGGCTTGATCATGATGCACGGTCCCATCGTGCGCACGAGGGCGTTGTGGCGGGTGCTGCGCGCCTATGCGATCGCGCTCGTGCCTGCCACCGTCATGGCGACGGGCGCAGTGCTGCTCATCGAGATGAGCTACCGCGTGTCGACGCAGCCGGAGTTGGGAACGCGGATGCGGATCGTCTGGATCACGGTGGACGTGGCCTCGCCGTGGCCGTGGATAGCAGCCATCGCATTACTCGCCGGTGGTTTCTCGGTGTTTCGCAAGACCTGGCCCATCGTGGCGGCGGCGTGGAATCATGCCACCGAGGAAGCCAGAATGGCGGGCACCGCCGCGCAACTGTGATGAACATGAAGCCCGAAGGTTCTGGGCACGAGCGAATGCCGCCCGCGCTGGAGCTGCGCGACATCCGGAAGAGGTTCGGTGCGACGCCGATCATCCGCGGCGTCTCGCTCCAGGTGGGTCGCGGCGAGCGCCATGCCATCATCGGCCCGAATGGCGCAGGCAAGTCGACGTTGTTCAACCTGATCAGCGGGCGCTTCGCGCCGACGATGGGCTCGATACGCTTGAACGGCGAGGACGTTACCGGTTCTCCTCCGTATCGAATCAATCGGCGGGGACTGGCGCGTAGCTTCCAGGTGACCAACATCTTCCCGCGTCTGTCGGTCTACGAGAACATCCGCTGCAGCGTCCTCTGGTCGCTGGGCTACCATTACAGCTTCTGGCGCCGGGTCGAGAAGCTGCGCGATGCGAACGAGCAGACGGAGCGCACGCTCGAACAGATTCGCATGACGGCACGGCGCAACGTTGCCGCGGGAGTGCTTACCTATGCGGAGCAACGCGCACTGGAGATTGGCATCACGATCGCGGGCAACGCTCAAGTAATTCTGCTCGACGAACCGACGGCCGGAATGAGTCGCGCGGAAGCCGCCGGCGCGGTCGAGCTGATCCGCACGGTCTCACAAGGACGAACGCTGGTCATGGTCGAGCACGACATGGGCGTGGTATTCGACCTCGCCGATCGGATTTCCGTGCTTGTCTACGGTGTGATCATCGCGACCGACGTCCCCGACCGGATCAGGGCCAATCCGGCGGTGCAAACCGCCTACCTTGGCGCTGTAGCTCATGCTTGAAGTCCAGGACCTGCACGCGTATTACGGCAAGAGCCATATCTTGCAGGGCATTTCGTTTCGCGTCCCGCAAGGTGAGATCGTCAGCCTGCTCGGGCGCAACGGAGCCGGGCGGTCGACGACTATCAAGACCATCATGGGTCACGTTCCGCCGGTGGGTGTCATACGCTTTAAGGGCGAGCGGATCGATGGCCGGCCACCGCACGAAATCGCACGCCGGGGCCTTGGCTACGTTCCCGAGGACCGGGAGATCTTTCCCGGCCTCACCGTGCGCGAGAACCTGCTCCTGGGCATGAAGTCCGCGCGGCAGAACGGCCGCTGGTCGCTGGACGACATGTTTGCACTCTTTCCCCTGCTGCGCGAGCGCGCCGATGCACCCGGCGAGGTTTTGTCCGGCGGCGAGCAGCAACTGCTCACGATCTGCCGCACGCTGATGGGCGACCCCGATCTCATCATGGTCGACGAGCCGACCGAAGGACTCGCGCCGATGCTGCTCGTGCTGGTGCGCGAGCTGCTGGAGGCAATCGCGCAGCGCGGCACTGCGATCCTGCTGATCGAGCAGAAGCTCACCATCGCGCTCGCGATTTCACATCGCGTCTACGTGATGGGACACGGCCGCATCGTGTTCGAAGGATCGCCGCCGGCATTGCGCGCCAACGATCAGGTGCGCCGGGATTGGCTGGAGGTGTGAGCGCGCTCGCCAGGAGTGCAAGGAGATGACGATGAGTGTGAAGCAACTTTTCGATATCGGTGGCAGGACGGCGCTCGTTACCGGCGGCTCGCGCGGTCTCGGGCTGCAGATCGCCGAGGCGCTGGGCGAGCTGGGCGCTCGCGTCGCCCTCGTCGCCCGCAAGGCCGACGAGCTCGAAGAAGCCCGGGTGCATCTGAAGTCGCGCCTCGGCATCGAGGCCGTCCCGCTGGCCTGCGACCTGTCGAACCCGGCCGCGATTCCGCCCATGGTCGAGCGCGCCGTCGCGGCGCTGGGACCGATCGACATCCTGGTCAACAATGCCGGCACGACCTGGGGCGCGGCGACACTCGAGCACCCGCTCGAGGCGTGGAACAAGGTGGTGGCGCTCAACCTGACGGCGATGTTCGTGATCACCCAGGAAGTCGGCCGTCGCAGCATGGTGCCGCGCCGGCGCGGCAAGATCATCAACATCGCTTCGATCCTCGGCCTGGTCGGCGGCGGCGAACCGGGCCGCGCACCCACCCTCGCCTACAACACGACCAAGGGAGGTGTGATCAGCTTCACCCGTTCGGTCGCGGTCGAGTGGGCCCAGTACGACATCAACGTCAACGCGATCGCGCCGGGTTTCTTCCCCACCAAGATGACCAGGGGCGTCATGGAGACGGCCGGCGCCGGGATCATCGACAGCGCGCCGCTGAAGCGCGTCGGCGGCCCCGAGGATCTGAAGGGAGTGGTCGCGCTGTTCGCCTCCGACGCGGGCGCGTTCATCACCGGCCAGATCATCGCGGTCGACGGCGGCGTCACCGCCGCATAGGGGGTCGCTGCCTATCGCGGCTCGATAGAACTGCAAATGACTGAACGACACGCACAGCAACGCGGAAATCGTCAGGCTCTCTGCGCCATCGACTGCTGGCAGCATTGCTCGAAGCGGTTCAGGGCACGAGGCAGAAGGGGCCCGTCGCGAGTGCATCGGGGACGTAGAGCACGCGGTAGATTCCGACAGCCGCAAATGTGACCAGAAGCGCCGCCGCCGCGAACCGCAGTCTCGTGCGGTCGAACATCGGCTGCGCCCGCCTTATTAGCAAGCCGGTGGCCGCCAGGTTCGGCAGCGTGCCAAGACCGAAGGCGAGCATGACCGCCGCACCCTGCCAGAGACCACCGGCGAACATCGCGAGCGGCAACACGCTGTAGACCAACGCACAAGGGACAAGGCCCCACAAGAGGCCCAGCGCAACGCGCCCCCGGATGCCTGGCTGCCGCAACAGCGGACGCGCGACAGGCAGCATCGCGCCGAAGGTTCTCGCGCCTGCGTGCTGCAGCCAGCCTATACCATGAGCATTGAGCGCCAACTTGATACCCAACGCCAACAAGAAAAGATTGGCGAGGACGTACATCGTGCGCTGTATCGACAATACGCCGGCCAGCTTGAGCGCTGCCGCACCACCCAAACCGAACGCCGCGCCCAACAGCATGTACGTAGCGATTCGGCCTGCTTGATATCCAAGCTGCTGCCACGCGATCGTTCGTGCCGGAAGCAGCGGCGCCGTACCATCGCCAGCCGCCCCGTCGCGCGCAGCGATCGCGGCCATGAAGCCGCCGCACATCGCGAGACAGTGCAAACCACCCAACGCTCCGACAAGCCAGGCGCTGATCAGCGCGCTGTAAGCCATCAAACGTCCTCCGCTCCGTGCTGCGGCGTGTGCGTTGTCATGCGCGTGAACGCTCGAGGAGTAGCGTCAGAGCGGACGAGGCAATGCCCAGCGCCCAGAAACCGAAGAAGCCCAAGGTATAGATCGCTTCGCGCGACCATCCCAGCGGCGCGCCGAAGAAATGCAGGTCGAACGGATCGAATACCGTAAAGAAAATCGTTTCGGCTACAGCGGCCACAAGGAATGCCGGCCAGACGACCCGCATCAGACGTTGCGCGAAATTGCTATCCATCGCTCACTCCAGTCCGGGTATCGGCGTCGGCGAGCGCGCTGAGCTCCGCTCCGCGGCCCCGAGCGGGATTTCAGACTGCGGTCCCGCGACCGTCGTCGTGGGTAACCGCCAAGCTCCCGATTCCAGAGTCACGATCCAGCGCCCCGGCTTCTGCGCGCCCAGCACACCCACGTAATCGCCGTCCGGACCGGGCATGAGTATCACGATCTCGTCGCGCGCTGACGCCGCGGGACGCGCGAGCGTCAAACGCAGACTCTGCGGAGCCGCACCGCTTCCGCCGCCTTCCATGTGCACTCGCACTCCGCCGCCCGCGCCGACGGTAATGGTTGCGCCAAGCTCACTCGCCGGATTCGCCGCTGCGTGCTTGAGGCGCTGGTTGATCCGCAATCCCTGCTGGTAATAATCCTGCGCAACCACGCCATCGTCGCTCTTGAGCGCCAACCACGCGCTTGCGAGCGACGCCACGATGGCCACGAATGGCCCGGCCATCAGCAGCCATGGCCACAGCTCGCGATACCACCGGCGAGAAAGGCGCTCAGCGGGGAATGATGAAGCTCGATTTTTCATGGCGTGCCACCTTCTCGTCGCCGAGGGCTTGAACAATGAATTCGATCTTGTGCGTGCCCGGCTCCAGCACCTCGCGCCGCTTACGCTCGTCCTGATCCTGCTCTTGTTCCGCCTCACGCTGTGCCGGACCGTCGAGCGCTAGTTGCAGTCGCACCGCGATCAGGCGCGTCTCGCCCGCGCCCATCGCGATGGGCTGTTCGACGCCGGCGACCTTCAGTCCCGGCAAGCCCTCGGCGCGAATCGTGAACCGCCTGGGCTGTTCGTCGGTATTCATCAACTGGAGGCGATAGACGTTTTCGATCACGCCGGGCGCAGCTTCGCGCGCGAGGGTGCCGCGATCGCGCATGATGTCCACCTTGAGCGGGTTGCGCATCGCGAGCGACCCCGCTGCCACGCTGACGATCGCCAGCAGCACAGCGGCATAAATCAGCGTCCGCGGACGGAACACGCGGCGCCACATCGCCTTCGCGTCGTAGCCCTTGGCCAGCGCATTTTCCGTCGTATAGCGGATCAATCCCCGCGGATAGCCCCACCTGTCCATCACCTGGTCGCAGCCATCGACACAGGCGGCGCAGCCGATGCATTCGTACTGCAGGCCCTTGCGGATATCGATTCCCACCGGGCAGACCTGCACACAGATCTGACAGTCGACGCAGTGTCCTAGGCCCGCCGCGACGTGGTCGATCTTCTTGCTGCGGGGGCCACGCGGCTCGCCGCGCCTTGCATCATAGGTAATTGTCAACGTGTCGCGGTCGAACATTACGCCCTGGAAACGCGCGTAAGGACACATGTACTTGCACACCTGCTCGCGCATCCAACCCGCATTGCCGTAGGTGGCGAAGCCGTAGAACAGAATCCAGAAGCTCTCCCAGGGGCCGAGGCCAAAGCCCGCCCCTTCCACGGCAAGCGTCCTGATCGGCGTGAAGTAGCCGACGAACGTGAAGCCGGTCCACAGTGCGACCGCGATCCACACCGCATGCTTGGCACCCTTGACGGTGAGCTTCTCGAGCGACAGCGGTGCCGCATCGAGGCGGATCCGCGCCGCGCGATCGCCTTCGATTTTGCGCTCGATCCACAGAAACATTTCGGTGTAAACGGTCTGCGGGCACGCGTACCCGCACCAGAGCCGCCCGGCGACCGCAGTGAAAAGAAACAGCGACATCGCGGAGAGAATCAGCAGGACCGCGAGGTAGATGAAATCCTGTGGCCAGAATACCAATCCGAAAATGTAGAACTTGCGCGAGGCAAGGTCGAACAGCACGGCCTGGCGGCCGTTCCAATCGAGCCACGCGAGCCCGTAGAAGATCACTTGCGTGAGGATGACGAAGGAAACGCGCCAGCCGGCGAACCACCCGTGCACCGCACGCGGATAAATCTTCTTGCGAACCTCGTAGATCTCCTGTTCTTGCTCCTGTTCGGGGCTCGGTGCGACCGGCGCTAAGTTGATGATGGGATACGGTTGATTCATGGTGGATGCTTGAGCGGTCCGCAGCGTTGGGCCCGCCAATACCATGTCCTCAGCCGCTCTGCGTGAGGTCGCGGTAGGCATGCCAGGTCGCATGGCCGAGCACCGGAAATATCACGATCATCCCGATGAGCAGGGTCGCAAAGCCGATCGCGGTCAGGCCGACGATAAGGGCCGCCCAGATCGCCATGGCGGGAATATTGCGCCCGACCGCGATCAGGCTGGTCGCCATGGCCGTGTAGATGTCGACGTCGCGATCGAGCAGCATCGGGATCGAGATCGCGCACATCACGAAGACTGCAGTTGCGAGGACGCCGCCCACCACGACGTATACGACAGTGAGGCGCCAGTAATCGCCGGAAAGAAACACGTCGCGGAAGAAGGCGTCGAGGTTCGGCACCGCACCGTTGTAGAACAGCGCGAACAGGATCGCGGAGAGCCGCTCCCAGAGAATCGCCACCAGCACCAACTCGAGGCCGAATTGCGCCAGCCCCCCGGCGCTGCGCCGCCAGCCCTGCAGCGACTCGCCGAATCCGGTATCCATCCCCAGCTCGTGGCGGCGGCTGATCTCGTACAGTCCGGCTGCAAGCAGCGGTGCGAGCAGGAAGAATCCGGTAATCGATGCCGTGAATTGCTGCGGGCGGCCGGCGGTATACGTCCATATCAACCAGCCGATTGCGGCGAGCACCACACCGTAAGCCAGGCTTTCGACCAGGTTGCCGCGCATGTCGCGAATTCCCTGAGCGAGCCAGACGAACGGCCGGCCCGGCGGAATGCGCCGAATGACGGGCAGATCGAAATGTTTTCCGACTTCGACTTCGAGCGTCTTGTCGAACCCCGGTGTGCTGTCTCCCATGATCTACTCCATGCGGTAAATCGTCATCGGCGGGTATTCACCGGCGTTTCGATTCGACTTGCGGGACGCGCTGCGTTGCCATCGATGCTATTTCTTCGCCGCGGATGGCTGGCCGTAGGCTTTCTGCGCGGCACGGGTGCCCGGTTCCAGAGACAGGCTGTAGACGTAAGCGGCCAGGAGATGCACTTTGGCTTCGCCGAGTAAATCCTTGTGCGCCGGCATCTGGCTGATACGGCCTTGGGTGATGGTGTCGATCACCGTCTTTTCCGAACCGCCGAAGAGCCAGATGTTATCGGTCAGGTTGGGAGCCCCGATGGCCCGATTGCCCTTCCCGTCCAGGCCGTGGCACGCTGCGCAAACCGTGAACTTTTCCTTGCCCTTGGCCGCCAGTGCGGGGTCATGGCCGGCACCGGAAAGGCTCAATACATAGTTGGCCACTTCCTTGACGCCGGCTTCGCCAAGGGCTCCGCCAAGCGGCGGCATCACGCCGCCGCGGCCATTCATGATCGAAGCCTTGATGGTTTCCGGATCGCCGCCGTAGAGCCAATCCTTGTCACGCAGATTGGGAAAGCCGAAGCCACCGCCCGCGTCCGAGCCGTGGCATTGAGAGCAATAAACGAGGAACAGGCGCCCTCCGATGGCGCGTGCTTCCGGGTCATCCGCCAACACCGCCAGATCCTGTTGCGCGAATTTGTTGAAGATCGGGCCGTACTGGCTCTCGGCCTGCTCTCTCTCGGCTTCGTGTTCGCCGCGCGAGGTCCAGCCGTAGACGCCCGCGAAGCTGCCCAAACCGGGATAGAGCACCAGATATACCAGCGCGAATACGATGGTCACATAGAACAGCCACATCCACCAGCGCGGCAGCGGATTGTTGTACTCGGCCAAGTCTTCGTCCCACGTATGGCCGTGAAGCTGCGGTACGCCGGCCGTCGGTCGGGCTTTCTGGCTCCTGAGCAGGGCGACGCAGGCAACGATCGCGACCAACGCCAGCAGTCCGACATACCAGCCCCAGAAGCCGCTCACGAAGTCGCTCATCGTCTTGTCCCCGTTTCCTTGCCTGTACCGGCGCCCCGGTCGAAATCGTCTTCCTTGAACGGCAAGCTCGCCGCCTCGTCGAATTCGCGCTTGCGCTTCCGGCTGTAGGCCCAGAAGACGATTCCGACAAAGGCGACGAAGGCCAGGATCGTGATCACTACGCGCAGAGCGTCGATATCCATGGCGCGAGTCCTACTGCACGTTCTTCAGCGCGGTTCCCAGCACCTGCAGATAGGCGATCAGCGCATCGCGCTCGCTCCTGCCTTCCAGCTCGCCCCGAGCGGCTGCGATCTCGGGATCGGTGTAAGGCACGCCGACCGCTCGCAACGCGCGCATCTTCGCCTCGATATCGCGCGGGTCAAGCGAAGCCTTGCCCAACCAGGGGTACGCCGGCATGTTGGATTCCGGAACGAGGTCGCGCGGCTGGTCGAGATGCAGCCGGTGCCACTCGTCGCTGTAGCGGCCGCCGTCCCGGTGCAGGTCGGGTCCGGTGCGCTTGCTGCCCCAGAGGTGCGGATGATCGTAGACGAACTCGCCGGCGACCGAATAATGGCCATAACGCTCGGTCTCGGCGCGGAAAGGCCGGATCATCTGCGAATGGCAGTTGTTGCAACCTTCGCGGATATAGATGTCGCGGCCGGAGAGTTGCAGCGCGGTGTACGGCTTCAGCCCCGCGACCGGTTCGGTGGTGGATTTCTGGAAGAACAGCGGGACGATTTCCACCAGTCCGCCGACGCTCACGACCAGGATGATGAGCACGACCATGAGGCCCAGGTTCCTTTCGATGAAATCGTGCGTCAGCTTCATGTTGGCACCCCGTCGCATCTCGCGCGTTCGATCCCGCTGCTGCGCTGTGGCGGCACGGATTTCCGTTTCATGCCTGCGCCGCGATTGCTGATGGAATCGGCGCATCCACCGCCTTCTGCCCGGCAACCGTCTTCCATACGTTGTACGCCATGATGAGCATCCCGCCGAGAAACAGGACTCCGCCAAGGACGCGTATCGAGTAGTACGGGTACGTTGCCTTGACGCTTTCCACGAAGGCGTAGGTCAGCGTGCCGTCGGCATTGACCGCCCGCCACATCAGGCCCTGCGTGACTCCGGCAATCCACATCGCGGAGATGTAAAGCACGACTCCAAGGGTCGCGACCCAGAAATGCACGCCGATCAGGCGCACGCTGTACATTTCGTTGCGGCCGAACAGCCGCGGGATGAGGTAGTAGATGCTGCCGATCGAGATGAACGCCACCCAACCCAGCGCGCCCGAGTGCACGTGGGCGACGGTCCAATCGGTGTAGTGCGAGAGCGCGTTGACGGTCTTGATCGACATCATCGGGCCTTCGAACGTCGACATCCCATAGAACGACAGCGAGACGATGAGAAACTTCAATATTGGATCGTCGCGCAGCTTGTGCCACGCGCCGGAGAGCGTCATGATCCCGTTGATCATGCCTCCCCAGGAGGGCGCCAGAAGGATCAGCGAGAACACCATCCCCAGCGACTGCGCCCAGTCGGGCAGCGCCGTGTAATGCAGGTGGTGCGGGCCCGCCCACATGTAGGTGAAGATCAGCGCCCAGAAGTGAACGACCGACAACCGATACGAATAGATCGGCCTCCCCGCCTGCTTGGGCACGAAGTAGTACATCATCCCGAGGAAGCCCGCGGTAAGGAAAAACCCGACGGCATTGTGGCCGTACCACCATTGCACCATCGCGTCCTGCACTCCGGCATACGCGGAATACGACTTCATCGGCCAGAATGTGACCGGCCACTCGGCGCTGTTGACGACGTGCAGGAGCGCGATCGTCAGGATGTACGCGCCGAAGAACCAGTTCGCGACGTAGATATGCTGCGTCTTGCGCTTGAAGATGGTGCCGAAGAAGACGATCGCGTAGGCGACCCATACGATGGTGATGAGAATGTCGATCGGCCATTCGAGCTCGGCGTACTCCTTCGATGTGGTGAATCCCAGCGGGAGCGTGACGGCCGCGAGCACGATGACGGCCTGCCAGCCCCAGAACGTGAACGCCGCCAGCGCATCACCGAACAGGCGGACCTGGCAGGTGCGCTGCACGACGTAATACGAGGTCGCGAACAGCGCCGAGCCGCCGAAGGCGAAGATGACTGCATTCGTATGCAGGGGCCGCAGGCGCCCGTAGGACAACCACGGAATGCCGTAGGTGAGGTCCGGCCAGATCAGCTGCGCGGCAATGATGACCCCGACCAGCATGCCGACGATCCCCCATACGACCGTCATGATCGCGAACTGCCGCACCACTTTGTAATTGAACGTCGATGCCGCACTGGTGCTCATGGTTCGAGTCCCCTCATTGCCCGCCTTCCGCTTCGGGATTGCGCAGGATCATAACGACCGGTGTCGTGCTAGCGTTTGATGCAGGTCAATGCGGCAAGTCGTCGTCCGAGAGAATCCGGTGCGCCGGACCTTCCAGATCGTCGAACTGCCCGCTCGCTACCGCCCACCAGAACACCGCGCCGATCAGGAACACGAGCGCGACCGAGAGCGGAATCAGCAGGTAGAGGATGTCCACGGTACGCGCCTAGGAGCCTGTCGGGCTTACTGTCGCGTATGCGACGGCGGCGCTTTGGGAGGCAGTCCTAGGCGCCGGCCGCGCCGCAGTGCCAGCCCACTGCCAGCGGCCGGCAACAACGGAATGCCCCCAAAGCGCCCCCGTCCC
>WNGA01010691.1_pt1 | contig 16317 bp, 6 predicted proteins | sample 5400061 | NCBI WGS metagenome assembly WNGA01 (sample SAMN13153366, study PRJNA577476) | soil metagenome | isolation source: 100 cm soil or saprolite under grassland replicate 2 | place: USA:California | collected 2016-06-15 | reverse complement strand
TGCCGCTCGTTCAGATGCGGCCGCAACGCGGCAAACGTCTCCGCCAGCACGGCCCCGGTCCCCTCCGACATCCCCGTATCCTACGAGTCCAACGCCCAGAAGCAAGGAGTTATTTATCGGCGGCTCCCTGGGTTTGAACCGAGGAGGTCTGTACCTCGGAGGTCGGCTCGGTCTAGTGCTGCGTTCCTTAGATCCGGTAGATGAGGGTGCGCCGTCGATAGCGTGCTGATGGTGGTGGCCGGCCCCATACCCACGGGCGGGCACGGGCGTTGAGCTGACAGGTCGCCACGCGAGTAGCGAGGCTGATCTCGCCGGGGGTGGCGAACGACTGGCCGGCAAGGGCCTCGCGGCGGAACAGCCGCCACCAGCCCTCCTGCAGGTTGAGCCAGCACGCAGCCTTGGGGATGAAGGCGTGCTGGATGCGAGGATGGTCGACCAGCCAGGCGCGGGTCGAGACGCTGGAGTGACTGGAGAGGTTGTCGGTGACCACCGCGATGGCCCCAGCGGGGTTGGCGGCCTCGACCGCGGCCAGCAGCTGCTGGTAGCCGACCGAGTTGCGAGATGGCGCGGCCAGGGTGACCGTCTGGCCGTCGCGGACCCGCAGCGCCCCGTACACCCAGGTCTTCTCCGGCCCGCGGCCGTAGTCCAGCACGGCCTTGACCCGATGGCCGTCAGCGGTCCAGCCTGGCGCTGGTGGGAAGCTGCGGGGGATTGACGGTGTCAGCGCCAGGGCCTCGCCGGCCCGGACGGCCTGGACGGGCAGCGGCTGGCCAGGCTGGAACCGCTGGGCCGGCGGGACCATCCCCAGCGCCTGGTGCGGCCGGGCAGTGTTGTAGGCGGCCACGAACCCGTCCAGGGCGGCCTGCGCCTGCTCGAGGCTCGCGAAGGTGCGCCCGGCCAGGAACCCGCGGCGCAGCGTGCGGTGCAGCCGCTCGACCTTGCCGGTGGTGGGCGACCGCGGCCTGGTCAGCCGGTGGGCGACGCCGTGCTCGCGGCAGATGCGGTCGAACAGCACCTCGCCGTAGTGCGCCCCGAAGCGGCCGGTGAACTGCTTGCCGTTATCCGTCAGCACCTCCTCGGGCACCCCGTAGCGGCGCATCGCGGCGGTGAACACCCCGCACACCGCCCGCCCGGTCGCCCGGGCCACCAGGCCGGCGGCCACGCAGTAGCGGGAGTGGTCGTCGATGCCGCTGACCAGCTTCAGCTCGGTCCCGTTGGCCAGCAGCACCCCGCCCATGACGTCCAGCTGCCAAAGCTCCATCGGCCGCTGGCGCTCCCACCGCCGGTAGTCGCCCCGGCGCCGGCGCCGCGGCCGGGCAGTGACCAGCTGGTTGCGGACCAGCGCGCGGTAGATCGAGGTCCGCCCCGGCAGCGGGTCGACCCCGTCCTTGGCCAGCTGGTAGGCCAGCCGGACCGGCCCCCACTCCGGGAACCGGCGGCGCAACTCGATCAGCCTGGCCTCCACCTCGGCGGGCGTCTGGTGCGGGCAGCCGTGGGGCCGGTGGGAGCGGTCCTCCAGGCCTTGCAGCCCGCCGGTGGCGTAGCGGCGCAGCCAGTTGTGCACGCTTTGGCGGCTGACGCCGTAGCGGCCGGCGACCTCGGTCACCGTCAGCCCGTCGCGGACGACCTCCATGACCGCCAACAGGCGCTGTTCCACCACGCTGAGCTCCACCAGCACGCTGCCAGCCCCTTCGACGCGCCAACAAGGACGCGGCAGCCAAGGCGAGCAGCACCACGGTGTCAACGATCACCCGGACCCGACACCCCGACCGGAAAGCCTCAACCGGACCCGGATGCCAGCCCGTCAACCGTCAGCCGGGACGGCAGTGGAAAGCATCACCCGGGCCAGAACATGAGGTCTGTGTGCGTGGCTGACAGTGGCCCGGTGAGCCTGCCGGTGAGTGGCTCGTGAACGGTTGGCGAACGATGTTCACGACCCGTTCAGCCCGGGGACCATCACGCGGCGCCGATGGCGTCCATCGGGCCTGGTCGCCTCGGCGTGGGCGCCGCGTGATTCCGGCGGAATCGGCCTTTCGCCGCAGTCGGGCGAGCGGCCGAGGGTCAATTGGCAGTGGGTGACCGTGGGACGCCTCCTGAGCTCTCGGCCACGTCGGCCGGTTCCCGAGGCACCCCGGACCAGGTGAGCTGCACCTTGACGCTGGCCGAGCCGCCGGTGTCAGCGAGGACGCTGATGATCCCTCCGGCCGTGGCATGGAATTCGATTCCGAACTCCACGCCAACTTCCTGCGGGCTGAGATGGCGCAGCCCGTGGCGCACGCTTTCGGCCACCGCGGCGACCGTCTCGGGGAAGTTGTCGATCGAGAGGACACCCGCGAGGCTTCTCACTCCAGCATCGCGCGTCCTCGACGTAGTGCTGACGCGCGCCCATACCACCGGGCCGCTGGGAAGCTGTATCTGAACAATTTCTGACATCTACGCACCTCATGCAAAAACGGGCGAACCAGCACACAATGGCTCTGGCATCGTAGCCGAATGGCCGTTGGGAGGGGCAGCCAGGAAACGCCGTATGGAGAAGATGAACTATTTGTCGACACCGCGTCTCATGTCCTGAGGGTGTGTTAGACTCCGCTTCCTCGGAATCCGCCAGTGCGTGGCGGTTGATTCTCGATGGGGGGTGGTCTCCGGCGTGTCTCCTGCCGCGATGATCTCGAGACCACATGGGGCTCCAGCGGACGATTGTCGAATCGGAGACCCATGAACGACGAGGTGATCTTCCTGCTCCGGAAAACCACGGTGCAGGTGCTCGACGCCGCGGGCAGGCTCCAGGGAACGGGGTTCTTTGTCGCTCCAGGTCTCATCCTGACGGCGGCGCACGTCGTGGAGCGGTTCGACGGGGAGCCGATCCTGATCCGCTGGAAAGCCGAGCAGGCCGTTCCCGCGCAGTCGGTCTGGGCAGAGCCGCCATGGTGCCCACCAGGTATCGACATCTATCCGCTGCCTGATCTGGCGATGCTCCATGCCCAGGCTGCGCTGTCATACGATCATCCATGCGCGATGCTTGCCGAGCGCATCGTCGGGTCCGATGGATTTCTGGCCGATGGCTACGGGCCGGCTGAGACCGACCCCGACAGAATCTCCCCGAACCCGGTCAGGGTCGACTACGAGGGAATGAAGCCTGAGGTCGGTGGCGACCTGATCAAGTGCAAGGGGTCACTGCTCGACCAAGGCATGAGCGGCGCGCCGCTGTTGGACCTGTCCTCCGGCTATGTGGTCGGAGTGGTGAAGGCACAGCGATCCGCCGAATTGCCGGTGGGCCTTTATGCCGTCTCAGTCAAGAGCCTGCTCAATCGCCGGCCGGACCTGTGGGCGACCAGTCAACTGTTCCACCAGTCCGACCAGCGGTGGCGACAGGCGATCGAGCCGGCCTCGACCGTCCGAGATTCGCGCTCCGCCACGACCAACCTCCTCCAGGCCACGCTCAGTACCGTCGAACGGCGGACCAAGAACCTTCCGCCCCTAGTGAACCGGGCGGCGTTGCACCAGACCGTGTGGGTGCGTCACATCGGGCGCTCGAGCCAGAACCGCGCGACACCGCGGAACGAGGGCCCCCCCGACCCGAACCCGGTCGCCGAGCGCTTCCGCTGGCGTCCTCTTCGCACGATTGGAAAGACCACGGTCGTCCAAGGGCTGCCGGGATACGGCAAATCGTGGCTGCTGGCCTATCACGCTGAGACCATCGCCACGGACTCGCTCGGCGCGCTGGATGACCGCGCAGAGCCCGAGCGCCTGCGAATTCCCCTGCTGCTGGACAGCGCCTCGCTCGGGGCCATGCTCCCGGACCACCCCCACAAAATCGAGGAGGCCGAGGTCGTCACCGCGCTGCTGGCCTGCCTGGACCTCGCGAACGTGCCGCGGGTCGCCGTCGACGACTGCCGCATCATGGCTCGCAGGGCGTTCCAGACCGGACGGCTGGTCCTTTGTCTGGACGGGCTCGACGAGGTGCCGTTCCGGTTCCAGCGCCGGTTGCAGAGGGCGCTGTCCATCATCGCGGCCACCCCCAACGCGCTGCTGATCGCCACGCGCTCCTCCGGGCTCGCGCTGCTGGACAAGATCGCGTTCGAGGGACGGGTCGACATCCAGACGCTGGGGTTCACGCCACGGGAGGCGTCCCGCTTCATCGCGGTGTGGCTGGCCAGAAACCCCGAGCGCCGGATGTCACTGGAGCGCGCGCTGGAGGCCAATATGCCGAGCCGGTCGGACCGCTTCCCGACGTCGAAGAGCGCGCTGTACCACGAGGTCGTCATCTGCCTGCTGTCGGGTCGCTGGCACCGGGAGACGCTGGACCCGCACGGGCTGCCGGAGCCCGAGCAGCGGCTGCGCGCGCTGGCTGACTCCATCGGCGTCCTGCACGACTCTTGGCGGTCATCGGGCGAGAAGGTGGCCAGATCGGAATTGAATACGCAATTGTCGAGGCATCCCGAGCATCCGTACCTGCGGGCCGCGTCGGTCGCCCGATGGGACGCCTGGCAGCGCGCCAGCGACGCCGAGCCGACCAGCCCGCCGCCGGATCCGGTGCTGTGGGAGTTCACCTTCGACGGGCTCCTGGTCGCCGAGGAGTCGGACGTCGCCGGGCCGACCATCCGGGTCCTCCATCCGTCGCTGCGGGATTTCCTTCTGGCGACCTACCTGGCGCGCATGGAGGACAAGGCGTGGCACGCCGCGCTGGAGCGGCACCGGTGGTTCGACCCGGAGTGGCAGGAGGTCTTCGCCCTGGCCTCCTCCTTGATGCCTCGAGCGGACCTGCTCATTCGCGCGATCCTGGACGTCGACAACGATCCCTGGCTGACGCAGACGCTGTTCGCGGCTCGCTGCGTCGCCGAGAGCGGCGAGCGCATCTCCGACGATGTCGCGGGTGAGGTTGTGCACGCCCTGCTCGACGGCCCAGAGCTGACGCACGCCTCGGACGTCCGGCGGCAGCACGCGGGTTTTTCGCAGCTGGTGCGCGCGCGCGTCGGTCCGGCGGTGACGCGGGCGCTGGAGATCTGTCAGCAGGCAACGGCCGACCAGAAGGACCAGGCCGACCAGAAGGACCAGGCCGACCAGAAGGACCTGTACCTGGAGGCCGTCTGCTCGCTGGCCGAGATCGGCGACGATACCGGAATCCGCCACGCGCGGGAGCTGCTGCCCGCCGAGCCGATTGCGCGGCGATACCGTGAGCGCCTCATCACGGCGCTTGCGGCCACGGAGGACCAGGCCGCGCTCGACCTCGTCCTCGGCGAGCTCAACGCGCACGGGCGGCGGGGCGACCTCGATGCGTTCCTGGCCGCGCTCAAGCCGCAGAGCGACCTCCTCCTCAAGAGCGCCGTCCGCGTCCTGAAGACGCGGGAATTCACCCACGCCGCCCGGATCGCCGTAGCCGCCGCCCTCCTGGAGTGCGGCGAGGACTTGGTCACCGTGGTCCGGGGCGCGGCACGCGATCCGACGCTCGAGTGGGGCTTTCGATGCCAGCTCATCGCCCTGCTGATCAGGGCCGGCCAGACGGACGTCACCGCCGACGCGATGACACTGGTCCGCAGTCCCAACGTGCGGGCGATCGACCGTTCGCACGTCGTCGAGGCGATGATCCGCGACGGCCAGTTCTCGTGGGTGACGAGCGCCGCCCAATTGCTGCCCGACGCCAACCTGCCGTGGGACCGGCGAGCCGCCCTCGCGGCCGCGGTCCGCGACACCGGGGCCAACGGGGTCGACCTGCTGCTCCAGCAGATCACGAGCCCGCTCCCCATGAGCATCACCGTCTGCCACCTGGTCGCGCTGGTCGAGCTGCGGGACCAGCGCGCGTTGGAATTTGCCATGAGCATCTCGCTCGACGAGGGAGTGCCGGTCTGGATACGCGGGACGATTGTGATGGCGCTGCTGGGGGCGGAGCCGCGCCTGGTCAACATCGAGGCCGCGATGCAGGTCGTGAGCGACAAGCGACTCAGCATCCAGGATCGCCTCCGGCTCTCGGTCGCGCTGGCCCGCGCGGGGGTCCGGGAGGCGCGGGACGCCGTGCGAGCCACCCTCGACGCCGACCTGGCGGATCTCGATCTCGACTGGCCCATGAACAGCCGCTTGCTTGCGGCGTCGGGGCCGACCGGCCGCGACGCTCTCGCCCAGATCGCCGTCGACGACGGCTATTCCTGGGGGATCCGCACCGAGAGCCTGCTCGCGCTGGGAGCGACGCAGGACCAAGACGTGCGGGCGGTCCTGGCGAGGATCTCGCTGACCGAGCTGCCCGAGCTGTGGCGCAACCGGCTCATCTTCGGTCTGACCGCCGCCGGCAACCCGCATTTCGTCACCGAGCTGGTGGGCTTTCTCCCCACCGTCTCGGCGGCCTACGACATCTTCCATCAGTTCATGTACGGCCCGAACGCCTCGCTGGAGATCTTTTTCAACAGCCTGGGACCGCTGCACGCCGCCATGTCAGCCCCGCCGCTGGACAGCGGGAAGCTCGACCTCAACGAGGAGCTGCTCAAGTCGTGCGGCCTGACGTGGAATTCCGACAGCGAGCTCCGCAACCTGCTGTCCTGGTTTCTCGAGCAGCTCGAGATGCGGGTCGGCTTCCGGCTCGCCTGGCTCATGTTGCCGCGCCAGCTCGACGAGTTCGAGGCCTACATCAAGGACGAGGACGAGAAGGGCGCGTTCGACTGGCTCAATACGAGGTTCCCCGAATACCGCGGCTTCATCAGGGAGGAGATCGAGGCACTCAAGGCCGACATCGTCGCTGAACGGGTGCCGCTGCCGCCGATCGTCCCCGACCCCAACGCGCGCAACCAGGCGCTGCTGCTGTCGATGAGCACCGTGCTGGCGACTCTGCGTGAGCTGATGAGCTACAGCCTCACGCGGCGGTGGGGAGAGTTCTTCGGGTTCCTGGAAGCCAACCAGTCCACCATGCTCACGGACGCGGCCGTGGGGCTCATGGGACTGGCGACGAAGCTCGACCGCGGCTGGCCGCTGCACGAGGCGCACCTCTTCGTGCTGCACAACGCCCGCGAGCGGGGAATCAGCGAGACATCCACGCTCGCCTCCGGTGAGGAACGGCTGCGTCAGCGGCTCCTTCAACTGCTCGACGAGGGCCGGTTGGAGGATGTCTACCTGGGTGGGTCGTTCGGCACGTTACTGTCCGAGGGATCGGCGCCGTTCCACTTCTACGCCGCGGTCGGCGCGGCGGGGATAGGCATGAGCAAGTTCGCGACCACGCTGATGTACGAGTCGGGCAAGCGCGCCGACGAATTGCAGACGACCCATGGTCTGGCGACGATCCGGGACCTGACACCACGTCTGGGGTGGGAACCGGGCCTCGCAGAGGAGCTCTCGGAGGCGCTGCGTCGGGGACACGCCGAGGCGCAGGGAAAGGACAACCCCCCAGGAGCCCCGTCCGGTTGACTGGCGGGCGAACCCGCTTGCTCCCGGCCGATTGGCCCTGGGGTCGTCAGGCGCCCCGAGCTCAGAGGGCCCAGGATCAGTTGTGACTTGGGCTTCGGGCAGCGGTCATGAATCGGCTGTTTGCCCAAGGTTGTCACTTGCCCTCAGGGGCTGCTCGCTGAGCTGCTGGGGACCAAGGGAAGCGGTCCGACTCTCCTGAGCCCGAGTTCCGCAGTCCTTGGGCACATGAGGGCCTGGTCTAGGGTGTTGTGGCTGGTCACGGCGTTGTGGTCGCCTCAGTGGGCCGGATGGTGTGGGCACACGACTTGGTTGCATGCGCTGTGCGGATGTGGTCGAGTCTGGGCATGTACCTGCGGACGACCCAGCGGCGGAACCGGGACGGCAGCGTGGTCCGCTACGTCCAGCTCGCCCACAACCGTCGCAAGGGCGACTCCACCCAGGCCGAGGTGCTGATCAACTTCGGCCGCGAAGACCAGCTGGATATGGCCGGGCTGCGGCGGCTGGTCGGCTCGATCGGCCGCTACCTGGACGGCACCCGCGGCCTGGCCGCAGCCCCGGAGGCGGCGGGGTTGGTGGTGGAGGCTGCCCGGCCGATCGGCGCGGTGTGGCTGCTGGACGGGCTGTGGCGGCGGCTGGGGATCGCGCGGGCGCTGGGGGAGGTGCTGGGCCGGCGGCAGTTCACGGTGAAGATGGAGCGGGTGCTGCTGGCGCTGGTGGCCAGCCGCGCGGTCCAGCCGTCCTCCAAGCTCGCCGCGGCGGAGTGGGCCAGCCACGACGTGGTGGTTCCTGGTTTGGACCGGATGGATGAGGACCAGGCGTACCGGGCGATGGACCTGCTGGTGGAGGCCGACGTCGACGGCGCGGTGCAGCAGGCGGTGTTCTTCGCGGTGGCCGACCTGCTCAACCTGGAGGTCGACCTGCTGCTGTTCGATACCACCTCGACCTACTTCGAGGTCGACGACGCCGATCCTGACACCGACGAGCAGGACGGGTTCCGCCGCTTCGGGCACTCCAAGGATCATCGCAAGGACCGCCCGCAGGTGGTCATCGGGCTGGCGGTGACCCGCGAGGGCATCCCGGTCAGGGTGTGGTGCTGGCCCGGCAGCACCAACGACCACACGGTCGTGCCGCAGGTCAAAGACGACCTGCGCGGCTGGCGGCTGGGTCGGGTGGTGTGGGTGGTGGACGCCGGGTTCTCCTCCGACGCCAACCTCGCCTACGTGCAACGCGCCGGTGGGCACTGGATCGCCGGGGAGCGCATGCGCGACGGCAGCGCCGACGCCCAAGCCGCGCTGGCCCGCCAGGGCCGCTACCGCACCGTCCGCGACAACCTGCGCGTCAAGGAGGTCACCCTCGGCCAGGGCGAGGCCGCCCGCCGGTTCGTGGTCTGCCACAACCCCGACCAGGCCGTCCGCGACGCCGCTGCCCGAGCCCGGCAGCTCGCCCAGGTCACCGCCGAGCTGGAGCGCATCCAGCAGCTGCGGGCCAAGGCCGCCAGGCAGGCCACCAACCGCGCCGCTCCTCGCACGCCGGGCGGCAAGGCCGGCAGCGCGCCCCCTGAGCACCTGCGGGCCGAGTGCGCCCTGCGGGAGCATCCCACCCTGGGCCGCTGGGTGCGGCAGGCCCGCGGCGGCCGGCTGGCCGTCGACCGTGCCAAGGTCAAGGTCGAGGAGCGACTGGACGGCAAGTTCCTGCTGTCCACCTCAGACCCGGACCTGGCGGCCGAGGACGTCGCGCTGGGCTACAAGAACCTGCTGGAGGCCGAGCGCGCCTTCCGCGACATCAAGACCACGCTGGTGCTGCGCCCGATCTACCACCGGCTGGAGCAGCGCATCCGCGCGCACGTGCTGCTGTGCTGGCTGGCGTTGCTGCTGGTCCGCGTCGTGGAGCGCACCGCCCAGACCACCTGGCGCCAGGCCGCCCGCGAGCTCGGCCGGCTGCACCTGGTCAGCCTGGCTGGCCCGGACGGGCGGGTGGAGCACACCACCCGCCTCACCCCGACCCAGCAGGCGCTGTTTCGGGCTTTGAACGTCCCGCCACCCCCGCCGATCCTGGCCGTAAACCCGCCTTGACCTGCGGGTTCGCCGTTCCAGCCATGTAGGCACACGCCGCACAAGCGCACGAGCTGCATTCGTGCTGCTCAGCCCACCGATTCAGCCCTACCACATGCCCACCCACTGCGGAACTCGGGCTGAGGTTGTGGCTGACAGTCGATCAGCCCGAAGATCACACTGGTCACCTTCGTCTCAGGTAGGTTCCACGACGATCGCGACGATCCGTGGACGAACCAGACGAATGGAACTGCCAGGGAAGAGAGTGCGATTCCGACGTACGCAGCGGTGCTCGAAGGAGGGCCAGGACGGTTGAAGCTCGTCTTGTTCTCGGACCTTCACCTGGATACCTCGTTCACGTGGATGGAGCGGAGGGCCGCCCGGCGGCGCAGACAAGCCCTTCGTGACACCCTTCTTCGGATCATCGACCTGGCGATCGCCGAGCGAGCTGACGCGCTCCTGTGCGGCGGGGACCTGTACGAGCAGGACCGATTCACCCCTGACACCGGCGAGTTTCTATTTGGCGCCTTTGAGCGACTCCATCCGATGCCGGTGCTGCTCGCGCCGGGGAACCATGACTGGTGGGGAGGGGAGAGCCTTTACCGGCGGGTGGGTTGGAGTCCCAACGTGCACGTATTCAAGACCGCTCGGCTGCGTCCCTTCGAGCTGGCCGAAGGGTTCACGATCTGGGGTGGCGCCCACCTGGCGCCGGCCAACACCGATGACTTCCTGACGCAGTTCGCTGTCGACCGAAGCGGCGTGAACGTGGCGCTGTTTCACGGATCGGAGCGATCCTGGTTCACGCAGCAGGAACAACCGAAGCAGCCACACGCGCCGTTCGACGCGTTCGAGATCGAGCGGGCACGGCTGCACCACGCGTTCCTCGGCCACTTCCATCGCCCGAAGAAGACCCAGCTGTTCACCTATCCCGGGAACCCAGACCCGCTGTCGTTCGGGGAGGACGGACGACGCGGAGCGGTCGTGGCATCGATCGGGCCTGATGGAGACCTCGACCGTCAGACGCACGTTGTGGCGACCACGTCGGTGCACGACCTCAAGGTTGACGTGTCGGGATCTGCCAGTCAGCAGGATGTTAGAGACGCCATCCGCGCCTCGCTGGTCGGCCTGTCCGGGTTCGTGAGGGCCACGCTGGAGGGGGAACTCAGCACTGACGTTGATCTGCCCCCCGGCGACCTGGACGCGCTCGCGCCCCAGGTCGACGGCTTGCAGGTCCGCCTTGGGAGCATCCATGCCGCCTACGACCTTGCGGCGATCGCGCAGGAGCGGACCGTCCGCGGGCAGTTCGTCCGTGACGTCCTCGATTCTGGATTCTCAGCCGACGAGCAGCGGCGGGTGCTGGCCACTGGCCTTCGCGCTCTGGATGGCCGAGACGACCTTGAGGTGCCCTGATGCGGATCGAGCAGGTCTTGGCGGACTCGTTCGGTCCGTTCTCGCAGGCGGAACTGGAATTCGCGCCCGCCTTCACCATCGTCCATGGGCTGAATGAGTCGGGCAAGACCACCTGGCACGCCGCCCTCTACGCGGCCCTTTGTGGGATGCGGCGCTCAAGGGGCCGCCCGGCAAAGGAGGACGAGGACTTCGCGGCCCTGCACAGGCCATGGGATCGTCAGGGCTGGAGGGTCCGAGCCGTCATTGGGCTCGAGGATGGTCGGCGGATCGAGCTGCACCAGGATCTCGAGGGCCGCGTCGATTGCTGGGCTCGGGACCTCGTGCTTGGGCGCGATGTCTCCAACGAGATCATGAACGGCACGCCCGACGCATCGCGGTGGCTTGGGCTGGACCGACGATCCTTCCTGGCGACCGCCTGCATTCAGCAGGCGGATCTGCTTGGGATCCTCACCAACCCGCGATTGCTCCAGGAGCACCTGCAGAGGGCCGCCGCCACGGCCGGGAAGACGGACGCGACCGCAGCGGCCGCGATCGCCCGCATCGAGGAGTTCAGGAAGGACCACGTCGGCGCAGACAAGGCGCACAGCCGCAAGCCGCTTCGCGCGGCAAAGTCCAGCGTGGAGCGCGCCGAGCGTGACCTCCGTGACGCCCGGGAGGTGCACGCCAACTTCAGCGACCTGGCGGCGCGGGCCGACCGGGCGAGAAGGCGCGCCGACGAAGCCGAGCGGGAGTTGGTACTCCTGAAGGCTGCGATCGAGGAACGAGAGGTTGGCCGGCTGCGTGAGCGCCTTGCCCGGGCGCGCGAGCTTGCCGGGCGTTACCCGGAAGGACGGCCTGCCAGCCCCACAGACAACGAAGACCTCGCCATGGAGGTGGCGGCGGCGTTGTGGGGTTGGGAGAGCCGCCCCTCCCCCGTGGAACTGACGGGACCAACCTCAGCGGAGATCCGTCGCGAGCTCGAGGATCTGCCGGCGATGCCCTCGGGGGATCTTGAGCCAGACCCAGAGGTCGTCGCGGCGCACGAGGCCTACCGACGCGCCGTTCAGGCGGTCGACCTACTCGGCGCCGCGGCCCCGGCACCGGCCGTCCCGGCTACGGGCGGACTTGGGGAGCAGGCGCTGCTTGAGATGGCACGCGATCTCGAATTGGAGGAGCCGCCGCTGGATCCCAGACACGAGGCGCGGGCACGGGAGGCCAGAGCAGCGCTTGGCTCGGCGGCCGCCAGCTCGCGGCGCCTGATCCCGCTCATCGGCGCGGCCATGACGCTCGTCGGCGGCGTCATCCTTGCAGCTGTCCACCTGGTCGTCGCCGGCCTGACGGCCATCGGCGTCGCCGTGCTGCTTGTCGCGTGGGTGGTCGTCTCGGCAGGCAGGAGCAACCGAGCGCAGCTTGCGGCCATGAAGCGCGTGCAAGAGGCCGAGGCCGCTCTGGGCGAGCAGCGATTCCACGTTGACCAGGTGCGGTCGCGTCGGCGCCTGGCCCAGGAGCGAGCACGATCAGCCGGCGTTCCGGCCGATCCGGCGGCACTCCGGAGGTTATCGGACGAGTTCGCGTTAGCGCGGAAGGCGCAGGAGCAGCTTGGCGAGTGGCGGTCGAAGGAAACGCGTCTGCGGTCGGAGCTTGCATCGGCTTCCAAGCACCTGGGCGCTGCGCTGCACCGCCGCGATGTCGTGGTAGGGGATGCCCTGGACCGCGACTTGGAGGCCTACCTGGACGCCTGCCGGGAGCGTGCGCGGACAGCTCGTGCGGCGCAGCGTCGCCCAGCCCTCGAGGCAGCCCTGCAAGCGCGCACCCAGCTTGAGCATGCCGCAAGCGAGGCAGATCGCAAGAGCGCGGAGGCGACCACCCGGATGCATGACCTCACCGGCAAGATCGGCGCCGATGCCGCCAGCGATGAGGTCGCCGCCGAGGCGCTCACAGCCTGGCAAGCAAGCCACGCGGAGCAGCTGCAACGGGCCGAAGTCGCGCTGCGCGAGTGGGCCGAGCTAGAGAACATCCTGGGCGGACGCTCCGTCGCCAACTTCGAGTCGTCGGTCCAAGCCCGCGCGGAGGCAGCACGGAGCAGCGCGAAGGGGCTCGATCCGGTAGACATCGCCGCCCACATCGTCGAGGAGGATGGTCGCATCCAACTCGAGACCGCTAGCAAGCGAGCGGCCGACGATCGAACAGAAGCTGACAGGCTGGCGGGGAGCGTGGAGGCCGAAAGCGCTCGGCTGCCCAGCGTCCCGGAGGCCGAGGAGACGTTCGCAGCGGCAAGAAGGGAACTTGAACGTGTGGTCCGGCTGGAACAGACCCTCGCCGCCACCCTGGCACTCCTTCGAAATGCACAGGACCAGGTCCATCGGGATATCGCGCCGGTGCTGGCCGCGACGGTTCAAGCATGGCTACCGGAGCTGACCGCCGGCCGCTACATGGAGGCAACGGTCGATCCGGCCAGCCTCGACGTCCTGGTGCAGATGAAGGACGGGCGGCGACGCCGCGCCAGGCACCTCTCGCAGGGCACGCGCGAGCAGATCTACCTACTGCTGCGTGTGGCTCTCGCCCAGCATCTCGCCAAGCCGGGCGAGGTCATCCCGTTGATCCTCGACGACGTAACGGTCCAATGCGACACGCCCAGAACGGCCAGGCTGCTGGAGGTCCTGCACCAGGTGAGCAGGGAGCGTCAGGTCATCCTGTTCACCCAGGAAGATGACGTTCTCCAATGGGCCGAGGCTCGCCTCGATCTGCCTACGGATCGGCTGATCCGCCTGGAGCCGGAGGCGACGTCCACGTGACGCGCCACCTGCTCAAACCGCCTAAGGAAGCGTGGAAGCGGCGACATCATGGTCGGCTTGTCCGGAGGTCGAGTTCGAGGAGCAGGAACGCGACGGTCCCGAGCGATTCCGGCGGAATCGGAGCATCTGTCGCGGCCGGTCGGCCCTGCCGCTACGCTACCGGAGGGCGGCGGTGTCATCGGCCCACGGCCGTGGCGGCATGGGTCAAGGACGGCCCGCCAGGGCCGGTCCGTAGGACCGCGAAGCGTCCTTGAGGCTGCCGCCGGAGGCCGTGGGATGCGGCCGGTCGTCCGCGAAACGGCCGGTCCGCGGACGGATGCAGGGTCCCGGCCGCGGCGCCGAAGGCGAGGCCGTTCCCCACCGGTGAGCTGCCCCGGCGAAGCCGGACAGCGTGACGCGTCTGCCCTTGGCGGGGTTCGGCCCGGCCGCTTTCCGGTGCCGGCATGGAGCGCCGGGAGGCGGCTGCTGTGAGCCTTCCTGTGAGTGCCTTGGGCTTGGCTGGCCCGGTCGCGGTGTCGAGTCGGCCGGGGTGTCGTGGTGTTCGTGCCCAGGAAGTTCCAGGCCACCATGATCGCCCGCATCGGCGGGGACCTGTGGCGCTACCTCACCGGCGGCCGTGAGCAGGCCGACTATTACCTCAGGCCCGACGGCACCCCCTGCCAGGCGACCGCCGAGCTCCACGGCCGGCTCTGGCAGCGGCTCGGCATCGACCGCCTCGATCGGACGGCGTTCCAGCGCATGGCCGCCGGCCTGCACCCCCGCACCGGCGCCCGGCTGGTCAAGGCCTCGTACGCAACGAGGCTCGACCCGGCCTCGGGCGCGCCGGTCGCCTGCGGTGGCATGCGGGTGCCGGGGATCGACTGCAACCTCAGCCCGCCCAAGTCGGTCTCCGCCCTGCTGCCGTTTGCCACCCCGGCCGAGCGGGCGGCGCTGGAACGCGCCCACCAGGCCGCCGTCCACGCCACCCTCACCGAGCTCGAGGCGCGGGTGGCGGCCTGCCGGCCGACCGTCAACGGCGAGCAGGTCCACGCCCCCGGCGAACTTGCCGTCGCGGTGTTCACCCACCACACCAGCCGGCCCACCAGCGAGACCGCTGCCGAGCTGGGCAGGCCGCCCGACCCGCAGCTGCACTCCCACGCGTTCGTCTTCAACCTCGCCTGGTGCCAGGGCCGCTACCTGGCGGTTGACTCTCGGCCAGTCTACCGGTTCGCCGCCACCGCCGAGGCCATCTACTCGTGCGAGCTGGCCGCCCAACTCACCCGGCTGGGCTACCGGCTCACCTGGCAGCAGACCCACAAGGGCCGCACCTGGGAGCTTCGAGGCGTCGACCGGCGCCTGACCGAGCTGTTCTCCACCCGCCGCCGCCACCTCAACCAGCAGGCTAGCCAGTTCCAGGCCCGCCGGGGGCGGCCGCCGACGCTGCGGGAGCGCGACCGGCTGGCCGCGCAGGGCCGCGCGCCGAAGACCGACGCCTGCGCCGCGCCGCACTGGCCCGCCTACCGAGCCGTCCTTGCCCGCCACCGCCTGCAAGCCCCCATCCCACACCGGCAGCGGCACGGACGCGTTCCTGGGTCGCTGGCCGAGCGGGAGGCGGCGGTGCGAGCACGGCTGCTGGCCCCCGACGGGCTCACCCGCAACGACGCCACCTTCGATACTGCGGATGTCACCAAGCAGGCCTACCAGGCCGCCACCGGCCTCCTTGACGCCGCCGAAGCCCGCGCCTTCCTCGAACGGTTCCTGGCCGGCCCGGACCTGGTCCCGGTCGCCACCCCCCAGGGTCCTGGGTACACGACCGCAGTCCTGCTCGCCCAGGAGCAGCGGATCGTCGAGGCCGCCCGCGCCAAGGCCGCCACCCGCACCCTCGCCCCGCAGCCCGAGATGGTCGCCTACGCGGCCGAGCGCGCCGCCCTGTTGGGGCCGCCGCTCTCCACCGAGCAGCTCGCGGCGCTGCGGCACCTCGGAGCGCCGGTCGGGTGGGCGTCGCTGGAGGGCCGCGCCGGCACCGGCAAGACCACCCTCGTGCGTGCCCTGGTCTGCGCCTACCGGGTCAACCTCCAGCCGGTCGTGCTGGTGTCGACGGCGGCGGAGACCGCCCGGCGCACCGCCCGCGAACTCGGGCTGGACCAGGGTTACACGGTCGAGGCGTTCGCCCGCGCCGTCGCCACCGGCCACCTGCAGCCCACCGCCGACTGGGTGGTGCTGGTCGAGGAGGCCGCCATGGTCGACACCCCACGCATGGCCACCCTGCTCGACGCCGCCGGCCCCGCCGCCATCCGCACGCTCGGTGATCCGGAGCAGGCCCAGCCGGTCGGCCCCGGTGGCTGGCAGCGGCTCGTGGACCAGGCGGTGGGTGGCCACGCCGAGCTCACCCGCGTCGTGCGCCAACGCCACCAAGCCGACCGGGAAGCCTGCCAGGCGATCCGCGACGGCCGTGCCCCCGCCGCGCTCGCCAGCCTGCACGCCCGCGGCCGGCTGCACCTCGTCCCGGACCGGTCCACCGCCGTCAAGGAGCTCGTCCACGCCTGGGACCGGCACCGGGCTGTTCGCGGCTTGGACGGCGTGGCGGTCGTGACCGATACCGACAACCGCACCGTCGACACCCTAAACACGCTGTGCCAGGCCAGGCGCGAGGCCATTGGGGAACTCACAGGCCCTACGATCACCGTGGTCGACCAGCCTCACAGCCGCTGTGAGCG
>WNGA01006690.1_pt1 | contig 16317 bp, 16 predicted proteins | sample 5400061 | NCBI WGS metagenome assembly WNGA01 (sample SAMN13153366, study PRJNA577476) | soil metagenome | isolation source: 100 cm soil or saprolite under grassland replicate 2 | place: USA:California | collected 2016-06-15 | reverse complement strand
TGCTCCGGCGGAGAGCCACGACGCGACGTCGCTCGGGGCTGTGTCGAACCAGGTGCGCCGTGTCACCGTCGAGGGAAACACCTTCTCGGACACGAACCCCGGTACCAGCAACGGCCACGGCATCGAGATCCGCGGCAGCGTTGACACCGGCAGCGTCACCCACAACGTGCTCACCGGCAACGCCGCGCCGCAGATTGTCGTGAACGGCACAAACTTCACGACCAGCGACAACCAGGAACAGTAAGCGGTTGCTCGTTGCCGGCACGACACCGGTCTTCGTGCCGGAAGCTATCGAGCGCTTCTCGGTTATGTGAGCACGGCGGAGATCAGGCGCGGCGTGTACTTGTAGCGCGGGTTCCGGCCCGACCCGATGCCCGTGGCCAGGCCGTAGGGCTTGAGCGCGGTCTCGTAGACGTCCGCGATGTTGTAGACGGTGTCGTAGAAGCCGGGCTTGAAGTGGCCGTTGCCGCCCGCGATGGCGTGGAACACGCCCTCGGGAATGTGGCCGGTGCTGGTGCCGCCGCCGCCGTAGTCGGTCCCCATGACGACCAGGGTGTTGTCGAGCAACGTCTTGCCATTCGACTCGAGGAAGGTCGGATCGTCGAACGCCTTGAGCGCGCTGGCGAGGCCGGCCGAGCAGAGGTGCGCATGCATGCGGCACTTGTCCCAGCGGTTGTTGTGGAAGTAGAGGTCGTGCGGGCTCGTGCCCTCGATGTCCTGGGTGAAGTTGACGCTGGTTCCGAGCGCGTTGTACGTGCCGCGGAAGCCGACGTGACCGCCCGCGCCGACGAACAGCATGCTGCCGAAGCGCAGGATGTCGCAGCGGAGCGCCAGCGCCATCAGCTCGCCCTGCAACTTGAACGCCGCGAGGAAGTCCGTGTACTGAATCCGCGGCGCGCTGCCGCCCGCTCCGCCCTGGGCCAGGTCGTAAGGGACGTCCGTTCCCGGATCGGTGACGCCGGTCGGGATCATGCAGTTCTTCTGTTCCTGCATCATCGCACCATTGATCCCCGCCTCGGTGGGCGCGAGCCGCGCCTCGACATTGCGGATGTTGTCCAGGTGAACGGCGAGCTTGGCCTTCGAATCGGCGCCCAGCGGGGAAGCGGCGCCCGTGTAGTGCTTGTATTCGCCGATGATGGCGTCGAGCACGCTTCGCTTGAGGTGGAGCTCCGTCACCGCGGCCGGATCCGTCGGGGTGCCGGTGGGCGGGCGGCCGCCGAACAGCTGCTGGAAAATGCGCGTCGGCCGACGCTCCGGCCGCTCGCCGGGGCTGCCGTCCTGGTTCCAGTGCCGCGTGTACTGCGAAACGGAGCCGGTGCGGAACCACATCCCCACCGATTTCGAGCCGAGCAGCGTGGGCACCCCGTTCGGATGCAGCTGCTTCTTCACCATCTGCTCGAGCGACGGGCCCGAGGCCTCGTACTCCTTCTTTTGCGGATCGCCCACGAAGGTGACGTCGCCGATCTTGAAGTGCGGCTCGCCGGAGCCGAAGTCGTGCGCCTGCTTGAGCTCGAGGTTGGTGAAGATGGCCATCTTGTTCGCGAATGGCTGATACGGCTCGAGCGGTCCGGTGAACTTCTTCAGCATTTCGTCGCGCGCGACGCCGAGACCGAAGAACATCGTGATGAGCCGCATGGGCGGCGCGGCGGTCTGCGCATGGGCCGCGCGCGGCCGCATCTCTTCGAGGAACGGCAGGCCGACGAGAACGCCCCCGGCCCCGCGCAACAACGTCCGGCGGGAAAGATGCTTTCTCATGGACTGCTCCCTGCAGGAGGTGAGGACAGAAGGGTCCCGAAAAGTGGGCTCTTGATCACGGCGGAGACCATCGCCGGCAGCGTGCTGCCGCCCGCGAGGTACTGCTGGCCGACGCTCTGGGCCTGCATACGCCCGAGCGCATCGCTGCTCCGCGCGGTCGCGAACTCGATGAAGTGCTCGGTCATGCAGGTCTGCACGACCGGGCTCTGCGCCAGCGCCTGCATGTAGCTGGGCATGTCCGTGTACTTCGGCTCGGGGACCTCGCCGGTGGGCACCGTGCCGTCGAGCGGCAACGGCTTGCCGGCCGCGTCGGTTTCGCCCACGTAGCGTCCCGCGCCGTCGAAGCGCGAGAAGCCGAACGCGAGCGGCTCGAACTGGCGGTGGCAACTCCAGCATACGGGGCGCATCGCGCGGATCGCCGAACGCTCGTGCTCGTTGAGGCCGGTCGTGTCCGCGTTGAAGCTCTCGATCTCCGCGGCGAGCGCGTCGGGAACCGCGGCGGGATTTCGGCACAGTAGCCGCTCCATCAGGTACTTCCCGCGATTGACGAACGACCCCACCTTGCTGTCGCCCATGCCGGCGATCATCCCCGGGTGCGACAGGAACCCGACGCGCTGGGGACTGCCGGCCACGTCCACCATCTGCAGCCCGGTGCCGGACGTCGTCCGCCCGAGGAGCTTAGCCACCGTCGGGTTGACGACGAAGCGGGTGGTCGTGAACAGGTCAGCGATGCTGCCCCCGCGGGTCCAGAAGTGATCCTGGAACGTTGCGACCACCGATTCGTTGAGCGCGGCGCGATCCTGGTCGGTCGCCCCCTCGAACGACGCGTAGCGCGCGCGGCTGAAGTCCTGGGCGAACACCTCGGTCATCCGTCGAGCCTTGGTGTCGGCGAGCATCCGCTTGAGCTGCGCGTCGAGGATCTCGGGTCGAACCAGGCTCCCGTTACCCGCGGCGGTCAAGAGCTCGTCGTCCGGAACACTCACCCAGAGGAACGACGACATTGCTGCCGCCAGCTCGTAGCCGTCGAGAGCGCGCTGCTGCCCCGGGGCGCCCGAGGTCTCCTGGGCCATCCGAAACAGGAACTGCGGCGCTTGCAGCAACGCCCGCAACACCCAGCGGGCCGCGTCGGCGAACGCCAGCTTTTCGCCCAACGCCGCGTTGTAGACGACGAGCATGGCGTCCGTCTCGCGTTGATCCAGCGGCCGGCGGAACAGCCGCCGCCCCGCCGCGCGCACGAACGCCGTTCCACAGTCCGCGGTGGCGTTGCTGCAGCTCCCGAGGCGGGTCGACAGCGCCGCCACGTCCGCACGCTTCGCCACGCCGTCGGCGACCTGGAAATACGCGAGCGGGTGTTGTTCAACGCTGATCTGCTTGTCGGCGAGGTGCTTGAGAACGCCGTCGCCGGTGTCGTCGGGAATGCCGCCCGCCGCGGCGTCGAGCTCAGCGGGCAGCAAGTCCACGGCGAGGACGTCGGCGATGCTGTTGCGGTATTCGATCTTGCTCACCCGGGCGGCGAGGCCGGCGCGGCTGAGCACGCTCGGGGCGCCCCCGCCCGCGCCGGTCGACGTGGACGAGCCGCCCGCGCCGGTGGACGTGGACGAGCCTCCTTGGCCAATCGCCATCGACGAACCTGCCTGGCCGCTCGGCCCGGCTGTGCCACCGGCGCCCGGCGCGGAGCCGGTGGCGTCGCCAACCACACCGCGGCAGGCAATAAACAGGAAACCGGAAAAGACGACCGCCGTAAGTGGCAACCATCGGTTCGCGTACATGGGGACCTCCGGGGTACCGCTGTCGGCTCGAAACAGCGCACCGCGTATAGGTATCCCCCCAAAGACGAAAATAGATCGATGAAAATTGCGTACGCGTGTGACGCGCGTGGACGTAAGCTCACGGCGGCGTGATTTGGAGGTCGTCGATGGTCATCGTCATCGCCGGTGACCGCCGAGCCAGGTGTCGAGGGCGTCACGCAGGCCCTGGTCGGTTCCGTCGCCGACCCACGCGACATGTCCATCGGGCCGAATCAACACGCCCATGGGCGCAGCGACCGCGCCGAGCACCGGAAGCTCCCAGACGCCGGAGTATCGAGCGTCGATGGGTTGAACCCGATCCGCCCAGGGAGCCGATGCCACGTCGAGAGCGCCGGGCGCACCGAGATTGAGCAGCGCCGGTCGCGCCCCGTGCAGCCGCGTGAACACCCGGCGTGGGCCGGTTTCGGTGACCAACTCGAGATCGGGCATGCGGCGCCCGAGCAGCGGGTGTCCGGCGCCGAGGTCGTAGTGAACGTCGAGGCCAGACATCATCGCGCCGTACTGCTTGCGAGGCTCATCCAGCTTCAGCAGCTCGGACATCCTCTCGTGCAAGGCCTTCGTCCGTTCATCGCCGCGCATGAGCGCCGTCTGCGCCATGGTGAGCTTGAGCACGCGGGCAGCGATCGGATGCCGCTCGGCCTGGTAGCTATCGAGCAGACTCTCCGGCGATGTGCCGCTCACCACCTGGGCCAGCTTCCATCCCAAGTTCACGGCGTCCTGGACACCGATGTTGAGTCCCTGTCCGCCGGTCGGGGCGTGCACGTGCGCGGAGTCGCCCGCCAACAGCACCCGTCGCGCTCGGTAACACGCCGCCTGCCGGGCCATGTCGCTGAACCTCGACAGGTACGTGACGTCGTGAACACCGAAGTCGGTTCCGTAGGCGGCGATCAGCGCCTCGCGAAGGTCGTCGAGGGTCGGCTGGTCGCGTTGCCTGACGAGCGGCTCGTTCAAGACCGCGCCCACGCGCCTGCCATCCTCCAGTTTGCGAAGCGCGTTGATGCCTCTTTCGTTGGGGCGGAAGCCGAGCGGCGGCTCTTCGGTCATCGCGACCTCGGCAATCAAGTAGCTGATGGAGGCGTCCCATCCCGGGAAGTCGATGCCGGCCTGCTTGCGGACGAGGCTGCGACCGCCGTCGCAACCGACCAGGTACTTCGCTCGCAACGAACGGCCGTCGGACAGCGCGACATCGACGCCGGTTTCGTCCTGGGCAAAGCCTGTCACCTCGAGCCCGCGATAGCTCGGTACCTTGAGCTCGTCGACCCACGCGGCCAGTACGCGCTCGATGCCTTCCTGCGAGAGCGCGAGCCCGTAGTTGTGGCGAGTCGGAAAGTCGCTGATGTCGAGAGGGATGAGCGCGAAGCCCGCGACCTGCATGAGCTTTCCTTGGGTGAGGAAGCGCTCCGCGACGCCACGCTGATCGAGCACCTCGATGGTGCGTGAATGCAGACCGCCGGCGCGCCCGCCGGGGCGGTTCTGGTTCTCGCGCCGCTCGACGATGACGACGTCGACCCCTGACAGCGCGAGCTCCGCCGCCAACATCAGCCCCGTCGGCCCTCCTCCAGCAATCACCACCGCGTGCTCGGTCATGGTCAGCTCCGGCTTGCGTGAGTCAGCTCGACGGCGTCGCCCACCCGAACCGTCCCCGGCTGCAGCACCTCGCAGTCGAGCGCGAGCTGACCGCCGAGCTCGCGGTGGATGCGGTGGAGCACCTCGACGTCCTGCTCGGCGGTGTCGGGATCGAACGTGGTCATGATGCAGCGGTCGCGCAGGCTGACCGCGCCGATGACGGCGCCGCCGACCCGCAAGCGACGGCCTTCCCACTCGCGCTCGGCGAGGCCGACCACGCCGCCGATGAGCAAGTTGGGACGAAATCGGCGGCGATCGTAGCCAAGCGACGCGATCGCGCCGTCGGTGGCGACCAATAGCGGCAGCACGTCGAACCGTTCGAGCGCCTCGTCACGAACCAGGTGAGCTCCCGTTCCAGCCGCCGCCTCGACGTCCGCGGCAACGCCGGGCAGGGTCCAGTGCCGACCGTCGACATGTGGCTGACCGTCCGCGCCCAGGCTCGCGCGGTGCAACAGTAGCCGCGGGCGCGAGCGTGACGTCACGACCCGGCCGCGCGCGTCCTGGACGTGAACGATGCGATCCGCCGGGATTCCGTCCGCGCCGAAGTCCGCGACGGTGAGCGCTTCACCCGCCATCGACTTGACCGGGTACCGCCATAATTCGGCGACGTGCACGCCGGTTTGGATGCCCGACGGGTCGCGCGGTCACAGCGCGGCGCAATTGGCGACGGCGCTGGAGGTGGATCCGGGTAGCATCCTGGCGTGCGCCTCGCGCAGCTCCTCTCCCCGCTCGCGGCCGCCGCCGACGCCGGCGCCGCGCTGCCGCCCGAGACCGCTCAGCGGACCGCGCTGATCGCCCTCGGGCTCGGGCGCGCGCTGGGATTCGACGCGACCGCGCGCGCCGACCTGCTGTACGCCGGATTGCTCCGCCATCTCGGCTGCAGCGCCACCGCGCACGAGGAGACGCGCCTCATGGGCGACGAGCAGGAGCTGCGCGCGACCCTAAACCCGGTCGACCACGGCTCGCCGCTGGAGATCGTCAAAAGCGCGACGCGCGGGTTCGGCAGACGGCGGCCTCCCCTGGCGCGGGCGCAAGCGGTCGCCGCGTTCCTGGTCCGTGGACCGGCGCTGTTACCGCGCATCTTCAGCGCGCGCTGCGAGGTGTCGGGGCGGCTGGCGCGGCGGCTCGGACTGTCCGACGCGGCCGTGCGCGCGCTCGACGAGGCGTACGAGCGCTTCGACGGCAAGGGGCTGCCGCGACGCCGTCGCGGCGAGACGCTCTCGCCGCTCACCGGCGTCCTGGCGGTAGCGGAGTGGATGGCGATGTTCCTCCCGCTGCCGGGCGGCGAGATGCTGGCGCTCGCCGAGGTCTCGCGCCGTTCGGGCGGCCAGTTCGACCCGGCCGTCGTGCGCGCACTCGCGGGCGCGCGCGAGGACATCCTCGCGCCGGCGCGCGACGCTACCCCGCTTGCAACGTTGCTCGACACGGAGCCGGCGCCGCACCGAACGGTCGACGACCCGCGCGCGGTCGCCGAGGTGCTGGCCGACTTCGCCGACATGAAATCGACGTTCACGCTCGGCCATTCGCGCCGGGTAGCGGCGCTGGCGCGTGACGCCGGGCGCGTGCTCGGGCTGCCCGCGACGGATGTCGAGGCGATCGAGCTCGCGGGCTGGCTGCACGACCTCGGCCGCGTGAGCGTGTCGAATGCGATCTGGGACAAGCCTGGAGCCCTCGATCCGGGCGAATGGGACAAGGTCCGCGGCCACCCGCAGTTCACCGAACGGGTGTTGAGCGCGGCGCCGGCGTTTGCGGCGGTCGGCCGACTCGCCGCCGCCGATCATGAGCGCATGGACGGCGCCGGCTACCCGCGCGGCGCCGCACCCCCAGGCCCTGCCCGCATCCTGGCCGTCGCCGATCTGGTGGTGGCGCTGGGAGAGCCGCGCCCGCACCGTCCCGCGCACGCGCACGAGCGTGCCGCCGCGATCGCGATCGAGGAGGCGAACGCCGGCCGGCTGGATCGCGCAGCCGTCAATGCCGTGCTGGAGGCCGAGGGCCAGAGCAAACAGCGCGCCGCGCCGCCGCGCGGGCTGACGGACCGCGAGCTCGACGTGCTGCGCTTGCTCGCGCGCGGGCACGTCGACAAGGAGATCGCCGCCGCCCTCGGCATCTCGCACCGGACCGTTCACCACCACAACCAGAGCATCTTCGGCAAGCTCGAGGTGACGACCCGCGGCGCGGCCGCGCTGTTCGCGGTCGAAAACAGCCTGGTTTGATCCTGGGCAATCTTGCCGATGTGGAACGCCGAGCGGGCGCGTAGCGTGAAAAGCATGGGGGCCGGCGGTCGGCGCCCGACACCACGGAGGTTTCCAACCATGCGCATGATGATGAAGGTCTCGGTGCCGATCGAAGCGGCGAACAAGGCGGTTGCGGACGGCAGCATGAAGAAGATCCTGCAGTCGCAGCTCGAGAAGTGGCGTCCCGAGGCGGTCTACTTCCACGCTGCTGGCGACGTTCGCACCGCGCTGCTGTTCGTCGACATCAAGGAAGAGAGCGACATGCCGGTGATCGCCGATCCATTCTTCAAGGGCGTGAATGCGCACGTCACGTTCACGCCGGTCCTGAACATTCAGGACTTCCAGGCGGGGTTGGCCAAGATCGCTGGTCAGTCCTCGGCGTAGCCCCGCCGAGGCCGGGTGGCGCGCCTCGCCGTGCCTGCCACCCGGCGCTTGCGGGGGGGAATCGCGGACCCATATCCTAGGTATGAACACCACGCGAAAGCGTCCCGCCGTGCCCCAGGCGCGCCAAAGGAAGACCCGTCCCGACGACGCCAACGCTTTCCTTCCCGACGGCGCCACCCACGCCCGTGACGACCTCTCGGAGCGTCTCGCGGAGGGGTACCTCGAAGCCGTCACCTCGGGTGAGGAGGCCGAGGACGAGCGACTCGACGGCAACGTCCCCGAGGAGATCGGCGGCCCGTTCGTCGAGACCAGCGCCGCCGAGGAGCTCGCGGACGACGTCGACGAGACCAATCCACCGGACGCCACGCGCGAGCCGGTGCCGCGCGCGGTGGGTGCCGACCCGACACCGGGACGCGACGTGGATGAACTAAACGATCGCGGCCGTCGCGCCCCACGCCGCTGACCCGACTTGCCTTCGAAGTTCGCATGTCCATGTTGAGCGAACGGCGGCCGCACGCTCGCGCCGGCGCAAAGGAGATGCTCATGAGCTTCGGACGCATGAAAGGCCTCAAGAACGTTCCCCTGTTTCCGGTGATCCCCCTGGTTCCGATAGCTTTGATGGTCGGATCGTTGGTCATCGCCTTCCGAGCGCTCGCCGGCGTTCGTCGCCTCGAACGTCGTATGAATGCCGCTCCAGTCTGACTCTCGCCCGTAGCCTCTTGCCCAGTGGTGGCGCGGCATCAGGTTTGGTGTATGCCCAACCCGAAGACCGTCGAGAAGGCGAAGCGCGATCTCTCCGAGGGGAAACAGCCCTCCACCGCCGCGGGAGAGTTCGTGCGCGAGGAGATCGAGCACATCCGCGAGGGCAGGCACGGTGCGCGCTCGAGCGAGCAGGCGATCGCGATTGGCCTGTCCAAGGCGCGCCGCGCGGGCGTCCCTCTCAAACCACCCGGTCCCGGCAAGACCAGCGCGAGCACGCGCCGGTCGGCGCGACGCGACTATAAGGCCGGCCGGCGCCCTCGGAAGCGCCGGACGCCGTCCGCCGCTCGCAGCCGCGCGATGCTCCGACGCCTGCGTCGGTATGGGCACGAGGCCGCGTCACCCCAGGCTCTGGCACGTCACGCGCGTCGCAGCGCGCGCCGCCGCACAGCCACCGATCGATCGCGCTCGGCCAAGCAGGCGGTGGCTACCAAGGGTCCGCGCGAGCGCTCACAGGCGGCCAAACGCGCCGCCGCCACGCGCCGCCGCCGCGGTCAGTGACCGCACCGGCCGCCGTGCTCGTCGAGGGGAGTAATTGCTGGCGCATCGCCCGCGCCGGCCGTGGTGCGTTCCTGATCGACGGTGACGCGTACTTCGAGGCGTTCCGCGCCGCGGTCGCGCGCGCGCAGCGCCGCGTGATCTTGCTCGGCTGGGACATCGATAGCCGAACCCGCTTGGCGCGGCCAGGTTCGGCAGGGACCGGCGCCGGCGCGCCAGCGCTCACGCTGATGGGATTCCTCAACGAGATGCTCGTTAGGCGGCCCGAGCTGCGCGTGTACGCGCTCGGGTGGGACTTCTCGGTGATTTTCGCCCTCGAGCGCGAGCTCTGGCCATCGGTTCAGTTCGCCTGGAACGCCCATCCGCGGCTCGCGTTCCGGCTGGACGACGCGTTCCCACTCAGCGGTGCACACCATCAAAAGATCGTGAGCGTCGACGGTGCGCTGGCGTTCTCGGGGGGGATCGACCTCGCGATCCGGCGTTGGGACACGCCCGCGCACCTCGCGGACGAGCCCGACCGGGTCGATCCGAGCGGCCAGCCCTACCCGCCCATACACGATGTGCAGATGGTGGTGGACGGCGAGGCAGCGGCGGCGTTGGACCACATCGCGCGGGCCCGCTGGCACGCCGCCACCGGCGAGCGGCTGGACGCGATCACCGCGGCTTCCGACGGCGACCCGTGGCCCGAACACGTGGCGCCCGACGTCCGCGACGTGCGTTTCGGCATCGCGCGTACGATGCCCGCGTTTCGCGACGCGGGCGCCGTCGACGAGGTGGCGCGCCTCACCGTCGATGCGATCGCCGCCGCCCGCCGCTTCGTCTACATCGAGAACCAGTACCTCACATCGGCCGTCGCCGCGACCGCTATCGCACGCCGCTTGCAGGAGCGCGACGGGCCCGAGATCGTCGTGGTGCTGCCACGCGAGGAACACGGCTGGCTCGAGCAGAGCTCGATGGGCGTGATGCGTGCGGCCGTGTTGGCCCGGCTCGCCGCCGCCGACCGCCACGGCCGACTGCGCCTCTACCACCCGATCGTCGCGGGCCTCGGCGAAGGCTGCCTCAACGTCCACTCCAAGATCATGGTGGTCGACGACGCGCTGGCGCGCGTCGGCTCCGCGAACCTTTCCAACCGCTCGATGGGGCTCGACACCGAATGTGACCTCGTCCTCGACGCCGCGATCGACCCGTCCGCCGTCGGCGCGATCGTGTCGCTGCGCAACCGCCTACTGGCCGAGCACCTCGGCGCCACGCCCGAGGCCGTCGACATCGCGCTGCGCGCGCGCGGATCGTTGATCGCAGCCGTCGATGCCCTGCGCGGCGGCGCGCGCTCGCTCGAGCCGCTACCGCCCCAGGTACCCGCCCGCATCGATGCCAACAAGGCGCCGCTCGATCTCACCTTTCTCGACGGGCTGGTCTGCGATCCGGAGCGCCCCGCCCCCGACAAGCTGCTCGAGACCTTCCTGCCCGAGCCCGTGCGCTCACCTGTCCGTCGCTCGCTGGTCGGCTGGCTGCTGGCGCTGGTCGCGGTCGCCGGCTTGGTCGCGCTGTGGCGCGTGACGCCGCTCCGATCGCTGCTCGACGTCGATCGCGCCGCCGCGCTCGGCCGCGCGCTCGCCGAGCACCGCGCGGCGCCGCTTTTGGTGCTCGGCGGTTACATCGCGGGCAGCCTGGTGCTGTTCCCGATCACGCTGATGCTCAGCGCCACCGCGCTCGTATTCCAGCCGCCGCTGTCCGTCGTGTATTGCCTCGCGGGCGCGCTTGCGGGCGCCACTGTCACCTACGGCCTCGGCCGGCTCATGCGCCGAGGGCCCGACCGCTGGCTGCGAGGTCCGCGCATGCAGCAGATCCGCCGCCAGCTCCGCCGCCGCGGCGTGATCGCGATCGTCGCCGCTCGCCTGCTGCCGATCGGAAACTTCTCGATCATCAACGCCGCCGCGGGCGCGTTCCGCGTCGGCTTCCGCGACTTCATGCTCGGCAACATCATCGGGCTCTTGCCGGGAGTCCTCGCGCTCACGCTGCTGGCGGGCCGACTCGGGGACGCCCTCCGCCATCCTCACCCCCGGAATCTGTTGCTGCTGTTCGCGATCGTCGCCGGCTTCGTGGCGGTGATGGTCGGAATCCGCCGCTGGCTTGCGCGGAGAACCGCCTGATGCACGAAGCGCCCGGCCGCCTCCGCGTCGTCTCCTACAACATCCACGCGTGCGTGGGCCGCGACCGCCGTCGCGATCCCCGACGCGTCGCCGAGGTGCTGCGTGAGCTCGACGGCGACGTCGTCGGCCTGCAGGAGGTCGACGCGCGCCCGGGACCCGGCACCGAGTCCATGCAGATGCACTACCTCGCCAACGCGCTGGGGCTGGAGGCGGTCGCGGGCCCGACCATCACCCGTCACGATGGCCACTACGGCAATGCGCTGCTCACGCGCCGCCCGCTCAAGGCGGTACGCCACGTCGATCTGACCGTGTACCGCCGCGAGCCGCGCGGCGCGATTGACGCCGAGCTCGACGTGGACGGTGTCCCGGTCCGTATCATCGTCACCCACCTCGGGCTGCTCCCGGGCGAGCGCCGCCTGCAAGTCGGGCGCCTGCTGGACGTGTTGAGCGCGGGCGACCAGCGCATCGTCGTGTTGTGCGGCGACGTCAACGAATGGCTGTCGATCGGCCGCCCGCTGCGATGGTTGCACGCGCGCCTCGGCTTCCGCCCCGCGCTGCCCACCTTTCCGGCGGCATTCCCAATCTTCGCGCTCGATCGGGTGTGGGTGTCGCCCGCCCGCGCGCTCGCTGCGCTCGCGCCGCATGCGTCCGAACGCGCCCGACTCGCCTCCGACCACCTGCCGATGTTCGCCGACATCGACGTGCCGGCCGCCAGCGTGTGAGGCCCTCGACAGCGCGCCCCGGCGACCCAGATTTCGATCATGGCGGTGCACAAACCTCGACGCTGGTCGCAGCGGGTCACCGAGACCAGCGACGCGTTGGACCTCGAGCCCGGGGTTTTTCGTAACCGCAGCCCGCGCGCGATCGCGCGCTCGCTCAAGCGCTCGGCGGAGGCCAGCCGTCATCGAAAGGCGCCGCCTTTTCGCTCCGCGATGTCGATGCTCACGTTCTTCGTGAATCGCGCGGGCAAGGGCCTGTCCGCGCCCCAGCGCCAGAAGCTGTCGCGCGCGAAGCAAGAGCTGCGAAAGCTGTACGGTCGGGCGTGAGAGACGTCGAGGCTGCGACCACGCCCGCGACCCGGTCGCTGACCGCGCTCGCGGAATCGGCGCACGCGTGCCGGGCGTGCCCGTTATGGCGAACCGCGACCCAGACCGTCTTCGGCGAGGGCACGCCGCATGCGCCGATCATGCTGGTCGGCGAGCAACCGGGCGATCAGGAGGATCGCGCTGGTCACCCGTTCGTCGGTCCCGCGGGCCGTTTGCTGAACGAGGCGCTCGAGCGCGCCGGCATCGATCGCCGGCAGACCTACGTCACCAACGCGGTCAAACACTTCAAGTGGATCGCGTCCGGCGATCGCGGCAAGCGCCGCATCCACCAGAAGCCGAGCAGCCGCGAGATCCACGCTTGCCGCCCGTGGCTGCTCGCGGAGATCGACGCCGTGGCGCCCGAGGTCATCGTTTGCCTGGGCGCAACCGCCGCGGCGTCGTTGCTGGGGCGCGGATTTCGGGTGACCCAGCACCGTGGGGAACCCGTGCCCTCCGCGTTTCCGGCCCGCGTCGTGCCCACCGTCCACCCGTCGTCGATCCTGCGCGCCCGCGACGACGACGCCCGCGCGCGCGAGCTGACCGCGTTCGTCGCCGACCTACGGGCCGCGGCCGCGCTCGTCGCCAGCCACTGACACGCGCCGCCGCTCGACGCTCCATACCCACGCCGTGAACACCGCGATCGCCGGCAGCGCAGACGCCGCGAGTGTCCGAATATTCGATGGCGGCGGCCCGTAGACGCCACCGAGCCACGCCAGCGTCAACAGCACCGCGAGCGACCACAGCCCCCACTTGCCCCACGCCGACGTCGGCCTGAACGCCCGTGCATAGATGAGGAGCGCGATCGCCCACAACCCGCCCTCGACCACGACCGTACCGGTTCGTGAATACCAAAGCCCGAGCCCGATCTTGACGTCGCTGCCGGGGAAGAGCGGGACGTCGGCCCGGTGCGACACCACGTCGAGAACCGCGTGGCTGAACACGCATGCCGCGATGACCAGGGCCTCGCGCCGCTGCCGCCGCACGAGCCACGGCGCCGCCAACGCCAGCGACCACACCAGCGCCATCAACAGGCTGTGCGACCACGGATAGTCGTAGAGATCCAGCGGCGACGCGGGCGTGAGGCCGGGGACGATCGCGGCGTGCTCGATGCCCAGCAGGATGAACACCGGCCACAGGACGTCGAGAAACGTCGTGCAGAAGATGAGGAACGCCACCGAAACGCGGGGCGCCACACGCTTGCCCAGGAACCCGACCGCGAGGTGCCCGACGAACATGGTCGGACCATACACCGGCCGCGGTCTATTTCGACGCCCGCGGCGGCCCTTTGAACCGGTGCCGCACGCCCAGCCACCAAGCCGCCCCGAGCACGCCCGCGATCGCGACCGTCACCGTCAGCGCCTTGCCGTTGGGCGGCCGGACGCCGATCCACACCAGCAGCGCGGCGCCCAGCACCGAGACTACGCCCAGCGCGCGGTACACCGTCGGGCCGAGGTCGAACGGCCCCATTCGCTTCCAGCTGCGCCCGAGCGCGCGGATCCCCACCAGCGTCGGCATCACGTACGAGAGGTAGAGCAGGATCACGCACGCGGTCGTCAGGGTCGAATACGCGGGCGCGTACAGCGTCGACGCGAGCGCCAGCGCCGCCGTGGTCCACACCGCCGCGACCGGCGTCTGCCAGCGTGGCGACACCCGCCGCAGCACGCGCGACCCCGGCAACCCACCGTCGCGCGCGAACGCGTACATCATGCGCGAGGTGGACGTCAGGCATGCGAGCCCGCACAGGTAGTTCGCGATCACGATCCCGAGCCATAGCGCGCGCGCGAGCGCGCTCGGCATCACCGCCGTCATCAACCACGGGAACAACTCGCCCCCGCGCCGGGCCCCGTCGGCAACGGCGGGCATCGCCAGCACGAACGCCGCCACCATCACCCAGCCGACCAGCCCCGACACATAGACCGAGCGAAGGATGCCGCGTGGGACGTTGCGGGCGGCGTCCACCGTCTCCTCGGACGTGTGCGCCGACGCGTCGAATCCAGTGATCGTGTAGATGGGCCACACGAGCGCGAGCAGCGTCATCGTGCAGAGACCGGAGCCAGCCGGCCAAACGCCGCCGCCCGCCTCGCCGCCCAGGTTCGCGAACGTCCACAACCGCGCCAGTTCCAAGCTGGGCGCGCGCACCAGCATTGCCGCCGTCAGCACCGCTGCGACCACGAGGATGAGGTAGCCGCTGAAGTCGGTGAGCGCGGTCGTGAGCCGGATGCCGAAGTGGTTCAGGAGCGCGTGCGACGTCACGATCACGGCGACGCCCGCGATTTGGTGGCCGACGCCGAGCCCGGCCAGCTCGATCCCGAACATCGGTCCGACGAAGTTCACGAACAGGCCGTACGCGCCGACGTCGACGGCCGCCGTGACGAACACCAGCCCCCCGAGGTTGAACCACGCCGTCGCCCAGCCCCACCCGCGCCCGCCGAGGATCGAGCTCCAGTGGTAGAGGCCGCCCGCGGTCGGAAACGCCGACGCGACCTGCGCCATGCACAGCGCCACCACCAGAGCGAAGCACACGCCCACCGGCCACACGATCCCGGCGGCCGCGCCGCCGATCGCGCTGACGCCCAGCTGCAGCGACGTGATCCCTCCCGCGAGGATGCAGATCGTCGACAGCGAGATCGCGAAGTTCGAGAACCCGGTCATCCGGCGGCGCAGCTCCTGCGCGTAGCCCATTCGAGCCAGCAGGTCGACGTCGGCGGCGGCGCGCGCGGCGTCCGGCTCGGGCTTCCCGGCCTCGCCCGTCACGGCCCGTCCCCGTAGCCCGCCGCCGCCCGTCGCAGCTCTTCGCGCAGCTGTGCGCGCAGCGTGGCCGGCTCCAGCACGCGCGCCTGCGGGCCGAACCCCAGCACCCAGCTGACGATCTCCACCGTCCCGCGGGTTTGCATCGTCATCTCCAAGCCGCCACCCGGCGCCGGACGAAACCGCTGGGTCGGATGCCACATGCGCCGTCGAACGTAGCGCGCCACGCGGTCGTCGAACCAGATTCGCACCCCGACCGCCTCGGCCCCGCGGAAGAGGCCGAACGCGCCCTCGGTCAACTTCTCGGGCCGGTAGTCGCTCGGGTACTCGAACCGGTCGCCACGCAACCAGGTGACGTCGCGGAACCCGTCGAGCGCGAACGTCCGCACCTCGCCGTGCCGACGGCTGAAGCCCGCCAGGTAGAGGCCCTTCTTGTAGACGAGCAAGGTGTAGGGCTCGAGCACGAACGGCTTGCGCCCGCGTGGCCCACCCGCGCGCGATACGCCTTCGTGCGAGACGCCCTCGTGCGTGACCCGCAGCCGCTCCTCGCGCAAGAGCGCGGTGATGATGTCGTTCACGTCCTCGATCCGGCCCTCGTAGAGATGGCGAGCCTCGTTGACGTCGAACACCTTGCGATCGAGGTGGCGCACGGCGACCGAGTCCTTGCGTCGCAGCGTCGCCTCCAGCTTGGCGAACACGTCGTCGAGATCCTCTTTGAACCCGGTGCCGGAAAGGAAGTCGAACACGCGCCGAGACAGAAACAGCGCCACCATCTGGCTCACGCTCAGCGTGATCGCCTGGCGCCGCGCGGTCGGCATGATCCGCCACTGCTTGCGCCGCCCAACCGTCTCTTCGTACAGCGGCTCGCCCGCCCGCTGCAGCGCCTGCACATAGCGAAGCGCCGTCCGCGGGTTGACCCCGAACCGCTCCGCGACGTCGTAGATCGACGCCCCCTCCGCCCCGTCGAGCAAGGTTCGCAGCTCGTAGAGCCGCGCCGCGGGCGCGTAACGCGTGGGCATCGTCCGATCCGCTCGAACCAACTATGACCTATTTTGTCAGAGGTGTCGCCTATCCTGATTCCAAGGAAGGAAACCCCGAAATGGAAACTTCGAAAGACAAAGCCATCGCCAGCGCCGTGGGCGAGATCGAGAAACAGTTCGGCAAGGGCGCGATCATGCGGCTCGGCACCGGCGAGGCGAACCCTGACGTACCGGTGGTCTCGACCGGATCGCTCGGGCTCGACATCGCGCTCGGCACCGGCGGCCTGCCC
>WNGA01006689.1_pt1 | contig 16318 bp, 10 predicted proteins | sample 5400061 | NCBI WGS metagenome assembly WNGA01 (sample SAMN13153366, study PRJNA577476) | soil metagenome | isolation source: 100 cm soil or saprolite under grassland replicate 2 | place: USA:California | collected 2016-06-15 | reverse complement strand
CGGCCAGTCGCACGACAACCCGGAGTGATCGAAAACACCAACGGTTAGCCCCTCAAGGTCATCCCACCGGCTAAAGCCGGGACTCCATACACCGCGCACGGAGTCCCGGCTTCAGCCGGCCAGTCGCACGACAACCCGGAGTGATCGAAAACACCAACGGTTAGCCCCTCAAGGTCATCCCACCGGCTAAAGCCGGGACTCCATACACCGCGCACGGAGTCCCGGCTTCAGCCGGTCAATCGCACGACAACCCGGAGTGATCGAAATCATCAACGGTTAGCCCCTCAAGGTCATCCCACCGGCTAAAGCCGGGACTCCATACTTGTTTCGCGGCGTGGCGGTCTTTACTTTGCCAGCCATGTCCCAGCCGTGCTACGTGTGGCGTCAGTTCACGCCCAAACAGCGCGATGAAGTTCTGGCATGGCGCAAGGAGAATCATCGTCCCTGGCACAGCCCGCCGCATCGGCCCAACTTCGGACACCTCAACTTCCACATCTCCGCCGCTTGTTACGAGCACGCTCCGCACATCGGCCGGTCGCCACAGCGCATGGACTCGTTCAGCGCGACCTTGCTCGAAGTGTTCGCCCAGTACGCGACTTGCACACACTCTTGGTGCGTGTTGCCGAACCATTACCATGTCCTCCTCGAGACACCGAACGTGCTCCGGCTGCTCTACGAATTGGGGCGATTCCACGGCCGCACCTCGCATGCCTGGAATGGCGAGGACACTGCGCGCGGACGGCAGGTTTTCCATCGCGCAACCGAGCGGGCGATGCGCTCGGAACGGCATTTCTGGGCGACGCTCAATTACGTCCATCACAACCCTGTGCATCACGGTTATGTGAAACTGTGGACGGATTGGCCGTGGAGCAGCGCTCCTGAATACCTGGAGCAGATGGGCCGGGCGGAGGCCGAACGCGTGTGGCGGGATCATCCGCTGAGGCGCTACGGTGAGAAATGGGACCCTCCAGGACTGTAATCGGGGGTAGGGAGTCCCGGCTTGATCCGGCAAGACGCACGACAACTCCCTGCGTTGGAAACAATCCCGCACTCGTGCATATTCCAACGCTCCACCGGCTAAAGCCGGGACTCCATACACCGCGCACGGAGTCCCGGCTTCAGCCGGCCAATCGTACGACAACCCGGAGTGATCGAAATCACCAACGGTTAGCCCCTCAAGGTCATCCCACCGGCTAAAGCCGGCACTCCATACATTGGCGAACCCGATTGATTGACCTATGCGGCCGGCGCCGTCAAACTCCCACGCGCTGATTGCATGAATCGCATCCTATTTTTCACCTGTACGTGTGCGGCGAGTCTGCTTTCCGCGGCGCTGGAATCTCCGGCGGCGGACAAGATTGAGTTCACCCGGGACATCCAGCCAATGCTCGAGTCGACCTGCGTGAGTTGCCACAAGCCCGGCAAGGCCGAGGGTGGTCTCACGCTAATGACCCGCGCCGAGGCGCTCAAGGGCGGCGACAATGGCGCGGCCATCATCGCCGGCAAACCGGCCGACAGCCGGCTCTACAAACTTACCGTCCTGCCCAAAAACCACGATGACATCATGCCCCCCAAGGGCGACCCGCTGACAAAGCGGCAGACCGAGGCGCTCCGGCTCTGGATCGAACAAGGCGCGGAATGGCCGGAGGGCCTCACGCTCAAGCAACGCCCGCGCGTGAAATTTCGAGAGGACATCCAACCGTTGCTGGAATTGAACTGCGTGGCCTGTCATCGCGAGGGCTACTCCAGAGGCGGTTTGCGGCTGGACGAGCGCGAACTGGCCTTCAAGGGCGGCGAGAGCGGACCCGGGATCGTGCCATTCCAGCCCAAGCAGAGTCCGATCTACACCTCGACGACGCTGCCCCCCGATCACGACGCCCTGATGCCCCCGGCCAAGAAAGGCGGGCCGTTGCCGAAGGAGAAAATCGAATTGCTCGCCAGTTGGATCGAGCAGGGCGGCTCCTGGCCGGATGGAGTCTCACTTTCCCCCAAGAAGCCCGAGGAAGTCGCCGTGGATGAGCCGACGGTTGTCTCCAACATTTACAAGAAAATCATGGCGAACCTGCGCGTCACGAGGCAGGCGGAGATGATACTCTACACGAACACCATCCCCGGCACGACCGTGACCTACTCGATGACGCCGATCCCCGGTGGCGAGTTCCAAATTGGCAGCCCCGAGGGCGAGAAGGGCCGCAAGCCCGATGAAGCTCCGCGCGTCAAGTTGACGATTGCCCCATTCTGGATGGGCCAGTGCGAGGTGACCTGGAACGAATACGAGCTGTTCAATTTCCCCGAGCAGGAGATTGCCATGACGATCGAGACGAACAGCCCCTATCTCGACAAGGTCTCCGACGCCGTCAGTCGGCCGACGAAACCTTATGTCGAGATGAGCTTCGGCATGGGCAAGGTCGACACCCCCGCGATCTCCATGACACAACACGCCGCCAACAAGTATTGCGAGTGGCTCAGCGCCAAGACAGGGCACTATTACCGCCTCCCGACCGAGGCCGAATGGGAATACGCCGCCCGAGCCGGGACGACCACGGCTTACTTTTTTGGTGATGATCCGTTCCAGCTCCCGCCCGGGATGAGCACGCCCGCAATCGTCCGCGAATTCACCGGCACCGTCGAATGCCGTAGCGGCGGCGGCGGCTCGTGGGTTCCAGTGAAAGTTGGACAGGGGCTGAACGCAGGAGACAAACTTCGCACAGGCCCGAAGAGCACCGCGCTGCTGGATGTGGCCTACCGTGCTCCCTTGCGGCTGCGAGAGAAGGCCACTCTCGACATCCGTCCTGCCGACTACATTGGCCAATTCGCCTGGTGGGACCGCAACAGCGATTTCAAATATCAGAAAGTTGGCCGCAAGAAACCGAATCCATGGGGCTTGTACGACATCTACGGCAACGTCATCGAGTGGTGTCTCGACCAGTATGACGAACAGGGCTACGCCAAGCTCGAGTCGGCCGGGGGCTGGATTAAGTCGACCACGCCTTACCCGCATGTCGCGCGCGGCGGCCGTTGGGAGGACGAGGAAGTGTCCATGCTGCGCAGCGCCGCCCGGCGGGCCTCGGAGCCGGCCTGGAAGCAGCAGGACCCGCAACTCCCGAAGAGCAAGTGGTATCACACGGACGCGCAATGGCTGGGCTTCCGCATCGTGCGCCCACTGGCGGTGCCGCCACCGGAGGAATTGCTGAAGGTATGGAACAACGGCGTGGAGCGGGAGTAAGGGCGCAACGCGGTTTCTTGCAATGCGGACTCGACCTCTCATTAGCACCCGGCTTCAGCCGGTGTGAGGCGCGAGGTAGGGACATCGCGCTGCGATGTCCCCGCCCGCGCAGAGCGGGCGGAAGGACCGGGCACGACGGCAACGAATCGCTCGGTTGCACAATGTCGCCCGATTGCGCCGCTGTGACGCGGCGCGGACGGCGCAGCGCGCCGTCCCTACCTTGTTCGGCGACTCACATGAAACTGATTTGCGCCTCGGGAGTCGGCAAGCGCGACGCGCGGCTTGCGTTCCCGGCGTTCGCCGGGCTAACTTCGCGTCGACCAACATAGCGGCTCGGGCAGGCACGATGAAGAGACCACTCCATTTTGGCACCCTCGTTGCGCTCCTGGCGCTGGCCCTGGGCGCCGCGGGGGATCGCGTCCGGTTTACCGGCGGCACGTTCCGCACCGCGCGCGAGGCCCAGGACGAGACCACGGACGAGGCCGGTCGCACCCCTACCTGGACCAACGACCCGGTCTTCAAGCGGGACGTGTTCACCTTCACCCGCGTCGAGTATATGGTCGACAGCACGTACGGTTACGGCCACAGCGGCCCGATGCGCTGGTCCATCGACTTCCCGGACAGTGACCTCAACTTTTCCTGGCGCCTGCAACAAGTCACCTCGCTGAAGGTGGACCCCGACGGACGCGTGCTGAAACTGACCGACAAGGAGTTGTTCGATCATCCGTTCCTCTACATCGTCGAGCCGGGACGGCTCCGGTTCAGGGAGGAGGAACTGCCCATCCTGCGCCGCTACCTGCTCAACGGCGGCTTTCTCATGTTCGACGACTTCTGGGGCGACATCGAATGGGGCAACTTCGCGACGGAAATGAAACGGCTGTTCGAGGATCGCCCCATCGAAGATCTGCCGCTCGAACATCCTATTTTCCACTCGGTCGTCGATCTCCAGGAGAAGCCTCAATTGCCGGGAATCAACTGGCTAAAATATTACCTCAGCCGTGGCACCACTTACGAATTCAAGGAGCCCGGCTCCGAGACAGTGCACTACCGGGCCATCTTCGACGACAAGCGCCGCATGATGGTGATGATTTGCCACAACACCGACCTGGGCGACGGCTGGGAGCGCGAAGGCCAGAACGAGGATTACTTCCATATTTTCTCCGAGAAGAAGGCGTACCCAATGGGAATCAACATCCTCGTCTACGCGATGACACACTGAGGCGTGAGTATGTTCCGCGGAAAGTCCCTCCCATGTCCTCCGCCGCTTCCCGGTGCCGCCTCTATGCCGAAGCGCTCGCGGAAAATCACGCTCGTCATCCTAGCCCTGCTCGCGCTGGTCGCCGTCGAGGCGGCGATCGTCGTCTTCTTCATCTCAAGGGTTGCACGCCGGCCGGACTCTTCTCAATCTCGTCCCCAGCCCGTGCGCACCGGCGGACATTCCAGTCCGGCGCCCGCGCAATCCGGCCGATACACTTCTGCGCCGAAATCCGCGCCCAAGCCGGCGCCCAAACCCTCCGGCCCCCGGGCCGCGGCGCCGCAGTTCTCCATGCCCGGGGGAGTCTTCACCAACCAGTTGGCCGCCGAGCTGAAGGCCGCCGCATCCACTGCGGTCATCCGCTACACACTTGACGGCTCGGAGCCGGTGGAATCTTCGCCAGTTTATTCCCAGCCCATCGCTCTGGCGCAGACCACGCTCGTGCGCGCCCGCGCCTTTGAAGCCGCGCTGGCGCCCAGTTCCACCGTAAGCGCCACTTTTACCAAACTCGACCCCAGTGTCCTCGAATTTTCCTCCAATCTGCCGCTGGTGATTGTCAACTCCTACAACCGATACATCGGCCCCAGCGGTTTCATTCCCGCTTCCATGCGCTTTATCGGCCTTTCTGGCGACCGCGCAACGCTCAGCGGCCCTGCCGACTTCGACGGCCGTGGCGACCTCAAGCGCCGCGGCTTCACCTCGCTGCGCCTGCCCAAGCCATCCATGACTTTCAAGGCGCGCACCGACGATGGCGAAAAGCTCAAGTTCTCCCCGTTCGGCCTCCCGGCTGAATCCGACTGGGTCCTTTACGCTCCTTACCAGGACAAGACGCTCATCCGCGACGTGCTCGCGTTCGAACTGAGCAACCAGATGGGACGCTACGCGCCCCGCACGCGATTCGTCGAAGTCTTCCTGGCCCGCGGCAGCGCCCCGCTCACCAGGAATGACAATCTCGGCGTCTACGTGCTCATCGAAAAAATCAAGCGCGGCAAGGACCGCGTGAACATCGCCAAACTCGGCTCCGAGGACAACGCCGAGCCCGAAATCTCCGGCGGCTACATCTTCAAGCGCGACCACGGCTCGATGTCCGGCATGGGCCGCGGCTGGGGCTTTTCGCAACCCCGCGCGACCGACGACGGTGTCGGCTTCAAGACGCCTCGCGACCTGCGCCTGTTTTTCGTCGACCCCGCCGAGGACGAACTCACCGCCGCCCAGCGCAATTGGCTGGCCCGCTACGTCACCCGCTTCGAGGACGTTCTTCACGGGTCGAACTTCGCAAGTCCCACCGAAGGTTACGCCAAGTACCTCGACGTGGACTCGTTCATCGATCACTTCTGGTTGGTCGAAATGTCCAAGAACATCGACGCCTTCCGCTACAGCGCCTACCTCCACAAGCCGCGTAACGGCAAAATCACCCTCGGCCCCTGTTGGGACTGGAACCTCAGCTTCGGCAACGCGGACTATCACGGCGCCGAAGAAACCCAGGGATGGTACTACCCGTACCTGCGAGACATCGAAATTTGCTGGGTGAACCGCTTGCGGGACGACCCCGAATTCGTCCAGCGTCAAATCGATCGCTGGACTGAATTGCGACGCGACCTCTTCGCCCCCGAACGGATTCTGCGCCGCGTCGACGAACTGGCCGCGCAGCTTCAGGAAGCCCAGGTCCGCAACTTCAAACGCTGGCCCATTCTCAACCGTTACGTCCAGCCCAACCCGAACACTTACGGCAGCTACCAGGGAGAAGTAAAAGCCATGAAGCAGTGGATTCAGGGCCGCATCGCCTGGCTGGATCGCCAGTGCCTTTCCGCCCCTGCTCTCTCCGCCAAGGCCGGCGCGGTTCCCGCCGGCACCTCGCTCACGCTCAATGCCTCCTCCGGAAAAATCTACTACACCCTCGACGGCACGGACCCCCGTGCCCGCGGAGGTGCGCCGACCAAGACCGCCCGCGAATACACAGCGCCCGTGTCCCTCGACCGCGAGCTGCAACTCATCGCCCGCGTCCGACGCGGCGACAACTGGAGCGGCCCCACCACTGCCCACTTCACCCTCGAGAAGTCTGGTTCGCGGCGGTAGCCCGCGCCAAAGTAGGGCAGGCGTCTCGCCTGCCCGGCCGCGAAGCGGCCAAACGAGAACGCGCCTACGGCGCTGGGCAGGCGAGACGCCTGCCCTACGTTCTCCATTGATCCCCAGGGCCGCTGCCGGAATACTCCGCGCCAAACCAAAAAGACCATGATGAAAAGAAAACGATCCATGCTGTTGCGTTTGGGACTGGGACTGTGGCTCGTGAGCGCCGGGCCGGGGATTCACGCGGATGAAGGCATGTGGCTCTTCAACGATCCGCCGAAGAAGCTCCTCAAACAACGCTACGGCTTCGACGTGACGGATGCCTGGATGGAACACGTGCAGAAGTCCTCCGTGCGGTTCAACAGCGGCGGGTCGGGCGAAGTGGTGTCCGAAGATGGCCTGATCATGTCGAACCATCATGTCGGCGCCGACGCGCTGCAAAAGCTGAGCGACAAGGATCACGATTATCTCAAAAACGGTTTCCACGCGCGCACACTCGCCGAGGAGAAGCAGGCCAAGGACCTCGAACTGAACATCCTGATGAGCATCGAGGACGTGACCGCGCGCGTGAACGCGGCGGTAAAGCCGGGTTTGTCCGACGAGGCGGCATTCAAAGCGCGGAGGGCGGTCATCGCCGGGATTGAAAAGGAGTCCCAGGACAAGACCGGCTTGCGCAGCGACGTCGTCACGCTCTACCAGGGCGGGCTCTATCATCTTTATCGCTTCAAGCGATACACCGACGTGCGGCTCGTGTTCGCGCCAGAGCAGCAGATCGCCTTTTACGGCGGCGACCCGGACAACTTCGAGTATCCGCGCTTCGACCTGGACATCAGTTTTTTTCGCGCCTACGAGAACGGGAAGCCGGCGAAGTTTCAGCATTACCTCAAATGGGGGCGGGGCACGGCGGAGAATGATTTGGTGTTCGTGTCGGGCCATCCCGGGCGCACGAGCCGCCTGCTCACGATGGATGAATTGGTCTACGTGCGCGATTATCGCCTGCCCAAGACCTTGGGCCGCCTGCACCGCCTCGAGGTCCTGCTCACCGCCTACAGCGGGCGCAGCCAGGAAAACGCCCGGCGCGCCAAGGACGAGCTGTTCGGCGTGCAGAACAGCCGCAAAGCCAACCAGGGCCGGATCGAGGGCTTGCTCGACCCCGCGGTCATGGCGACGAAGGCCGCGAACGAGAAGAAACTCCGCGACGCGGTGGCGGCGAGCGCTGAGTTCGAGCAGGCCCGCGACGCGTGGGACCGCATCGCGGCGGCGCAGAAGGTGATCGCCGACAATGCCCGCGTGTTCAATCTGATCGAAGCCGGCACCGCGTTCAACAGCGACTTGTTCGGCATCGCCCGCACTTTGTTGCGCGCGGCCGAGGAGCGGCCTAAGCCCAACGGCGAGCGGCTGCGCGAGTTTTCGGACTCGGGCCGGGAATCCCTCGAGCTTCAACTTTTTTCCGACAAACCCATCTACAATGACCTCGAGGAATTGCAGCTCGCCGATTCGCTCACCTATCTTGCCGAGGAGCTGGGCGTGACGAACTCTTTGGCGCAACAGATCCTCGCGGGCAAATCGCCCCGAGATCGGGCGGCGCAGCTCATCAACGGCACCAAGGTCCACGACGTGGCCTTTCGCAAAAGACTCTACGAAGGTGGCGCCGCGGCGGTGACCGCGGCGCGCGATCCGATGATCGAACTGGCGCGGGTAGTCGACGGCGAAGCGCGCGCGCTGCGGAAAATCATGGAGACACAAGGGGAAGCCAAGCAACAGGCCCACGCCAAAATCGCCAAACCCCGCTTCGCCCTGGAAGGCACGCGCAATTACCCCGACGCGACGTTCACGCTGCGCCTCGCCTACGGGACGGTGAAAGGCTACAAGGAGGGCGGCAAAAGCATTCCGGCGCACACGACGTTCGCCGGATTGTATGAGCGCGCCGCCGAGCAACAATATCGCCCGCCATTCGACCTGCCGAAAATCTGGCTCGATCGCAAGCGCCGGCTCGATCTGAAGACGCCGTTCAATTTCGTCTCGACGGCGGACATCATCGGCGGCAACTCGGGCAGCCCCGTGATCGATCGCGGCGGGGAACTGGTCGGAATCATTTTCGATGGCAACATCCAATCGCTGGTGCTGGATTTCATTTACACCGACGAAGTGGCACGTGCCGTCTCCGTCGACACTCGCGGCATTCTCGAAGCATTGCGAAAAGTCTATGATGCAAAAAACGTCGTGACGGAGTTGAACATCGGCAAACGCGCGCAATAACGGCCGATTCTCCATGAGCTTGAAGACGCTTGAGTCTGTAGCCGCCGACGTGAGGAGGCGGAGAACGTTGACGCTCGGTGCCTCCGCCTCCTTACGTCGGCGGCTACGATCGTCGTGTCTCACAACGATGAAACCTTGCGCACAGGCGGCAAGAATTTGGAGTGCGGTGACTTGTCACTGCTTTGGCCGCTTTGGCGACTTGTCGCCAAAGCAGGGCCGCGTCCAGCGGCCTGGGACGATCGGACGCCTCTCTGCACTCGACGGCGACAAGTCGCCTCCCGAAAGCGCGGACAAGTCTGCGCACTCCAAAGCGGTTGCGGCCCCGCCGCGCTGCGATAGATGCAGGCGAACGGCTGAACAAAGCTCATGAGCCCGAAATCCGGTCCGCAACTCGCGGACAACGCCGGCCCGGCGCAGGACACCCCTGCCGGCCCTCCGTTTCGAACTTACATTCCCGCATCCACGACCCTTCCGGAATTGCGTCCGGTTCCGGTCATCGTCGGAGCGTTTCTCGGCATGGTTTTCGGCGCGTCGTCTCTCTACCTGGTTCTCAAGACCGGCCTGACGGTGAGCGCCTCGATCCCGGTGGCGGTGATCTCAATCGCGTTGTTCCGGATGTACTCGAAGGTCAACCCGTTTCGTGTCTTCTCCTTGCTTGCTCATCCTTTCGAATTTCTCGCGACGAAGATCAGAAGACTTCAGATACTGGCAAAGATTGGCTCGGTTTTTCGACGGCTCTCCAACATCAGCGCCCGCGACGCCAGCATCCTCGAAAACAATATCGTTCAGACCGCTGGCTCGGCAGGTGAATCCATCGCGTTCGGCGTCGGCGTCACGATGCCGGCGATTCTGATTCTGGGGTTCGATCTGCAGGTCGCGCGGGTCATCCTCGTCTCCGTGCTCGGCGGCCTGCTCGGCATTCTGATGATGATTCCCCTGCGCCGCGCGCTCATCGTCCAGCAACACGGAAAGCTGAAATATCCCGAAGGAACGGCTTGCGCGGAGGTCCTGATAGCCGGCGCCTCGGAAGAGTCCCGTGAAGCGGCGGCGCGCACGGGCATCGGAGCGTTGGGAAAAGCGGCATCCGTCGGCGCAAGAACCATCTTCACCGGCTTCGGCATCGGGATGCTCTACAACGTGGCGATGAAGCTGTTTCCGCGCTGGAAAGATGCGCCGGAGCAAATTTTTTCCGCGCCTTTGAAGGGTGGGTCCATCTCCTGCGAAATTACGCCCGAATTGCTCGGCGTCGGGTACGTCATCGGGCCGCGCATCGGGGCGATCATGGCCGCGGGCGGCGTGCTCTCGTATCTGCTGCTCATTCCGTTGATCAAGTTTTTCGGTGAAGGACTGGCTGCCGCCCTCCCGCCCGGCGATCAACTGATTCGCGACATGGATCCCAACGCGATTCGGCAGAAATACATTCTTTACATCGGCGCGGGTGCGGTGGCGGCCGGCGGCATCATCAGTCTGGTGCGCTCGATTCCGCTCATCTGGCACGGCATCCGGGAAGGCTTGCGCGACTTCGGCGGCGCGGCCCGGGGAAGCCCGGCCGTGCCCCGCACCGATCAGGATCTGCCGATGAAGGTTGTGTTCTGGGGGATTGCCGCGTTGATCGTCGCCATTTATTTCGCGCCTGGGCTCCACATGAATCTCGGGGGCGCCATCATGATTGTGCTTTGTGGATTTCTGTTCGTGACCGTCTCCTCGCGGCTCACGGGCGAAATCGGCTCCAGTTCCAATCCCATTTCCGGAATGACCGTGGCGACGCTGTTGCTGACCTGCCTCGTTTTCCTGATGCTCGGATGGACGCCGCAAAACAACCCGCTGGTGTACGTCACCGCATTGTCCGTGGGCGGCATCGTTTGCATTGCCTCCTCCAACGGCGGCAGCACCTCGCAGGATCTCAAGACGGGATTCCTCGTCGGCGCCACGCCGCGGGCGCAGCAGATTGCGATTTTGATCGGCGCCTTGTGCTCGGCGCTGGTGCTCGGCCCAATCCTGCTTGTGCTCAACGACGCCGCCAAGGTCTATGTTCCCGTCACCACCGAGTTGCGGACCGACCCAGCCAGGCTGACGCAGACGGCCAAACTGGTCGGACCGCAGGGGCGCGCCGACCAGAAAACCTACCGCGTCTGGCACAAGCTGGACGAAGCGGGCGGCCCGGCGCAGCAATACCTCGTCGATGACACCGGGCAAGCCGTCTATCTCGTCGATCCCGGAATCAATGGCGCCGTCAAGAAGCGGCCTGACGGCAGCGAAGTGAAAAAGTTCGACGCGCCCAAAGCCGTGCTCGTCTCCTACATCATCAAAGGCATCCTCGACCGGAAACTGCCGTGGGCGCTGGTGCTTTTTGGGGTGATGATCGCCGTCGTATTGGAAATGTCCGGCATTCCGTCGTTGGCGTTTGCGGTGGGCGTGTACCTTCCCATCTCGACCTCGGCGCCCATCTTCGTCGGCGGCATGGTGCGCTGGCTCGTGGACTGGCAACGCCGCCGCCACGCGGATTACGCGCACCTGACCGAGGAGGAACACGTCGCTGAAGGCGACAAAAGCCCCGGCGTGCTGATGGCCTCGGGCTACATCGCCGGCGGCGCGATTGCGGGCATTGTCATCGCCATCATGGCTGGCGTGCCCGCACTTAGCGGCCACTACGACTGGCTTGACAAGTGGGCCCGGACTCACAACCCATTCTATGAGTCACTGACGCGGACGCAGATCTCACCCGACCTGCTCTCGCTCATCCCCTTCGCCGCGCTAGTGTTGCTTCTCTATCTTGCCGGACGCGGCGTCATCCTGAGCGGGCGGCAGCGGGCGGGGACGTCACCGTGATGTATTTTTTCCAACCAATTCTGCTTCGTTTGCGCCAAATCACCGCCATGGACGCATCTTGGAATTACCACCACGGTCGAGGTCGTGCCGGGAAGGTAGGGCAGGCGTCTCGACTGCCCAGCCGCGCCGAAAGGCGCGGCTGTCGCACCACAAAGGCCTCGCTTCGCTCGGCCGGGCAGGCGAGACACCTGCCCTACCTTGGTGGCGCTGGCAAGATGCGCCCCGTCGGCATGCTGACTTTCCGATTGGCTGTTTGGGTCCTGCTTTCGCTGGTGGTTGCATCTTCCAATGCGCGGGCAGACAAGGTGGACCATTACGTCGAAACCCTCTTGAAGAAGTTCAATGTGCCGGGCCTATCATTGGCCGTGGTGAAAGACGGCAAGGTAATCAAGTCGAAGGGCTACGGCCTGGCCAATGTCGAGTTGAATGTGCCGGCCACGCCGAGCACGGTTTATCAATGGGCCTCCGTCACGAAGCAGTTCACGGCAGCCGCCGTCCTGTTGCTGGCGGATGACCACCGCCTGAAGCTGGACGAACGCATCAGCGTTTACCTGACCAACTCGCCGCCCGCCTGGAGCAACGTGACCGTGCGGCACCTGCTCAATCACACCTCCGGCATCAAGAGCTACACCAGCCTCCCCGGATTCTTCAAAGACATCCGGAAGGATTTTACGAAGGAAGAGTTGATCGGGCTTGTGCGCGACCTGCCGCTGGAATTCGAGCCGGGCGCCCGCTGGTCCTACAACAACACGGGCTATTTCCTGCTCGGCCTGATCATCGAAAAGGTCAGCGCCCGCAGCTACGGCGATTTCCTCCAGGAACGCATTCTGGGTCCGCTGGACATGAAGACCGCCCGCGTGAACGAGCAATTCCTCATCATTACCAACCGGGCCACCGGCTACGCGTCGGTGAGCAACCGGTGGGTCACGTCGGAGTTCGTCAGCCCGACGCAACCGTTCTCCGCCGGGGTGCTGACCGGCACCGTCTTCGACCTGGCCAAGTGGGACGCGGCGCTTTACAGCGACCGGGTGTTGAACGCGGCGAACCGGAAACTTATGTGGACGCCCACGCGGCTCAATAACGGCAAAACGCGGGACTACGGATTCGGCTGGGAACTGGGCGAATTGCGCGGGCATCGCTACGTGGCGCACGGCGGGGGCATCCACGGATTCAGCACTTACATCCTGCGGTTGCTGGACGACAAACTCACCGTGATCGCGCTGATGAACGGCGCGGGCAACCCGACGGTCGTGGCGCGCGGTGTGGCGAATCATTACGTGCCGGAACTGCTGCCGAGCTCGATCAAACCGAAGCCCGATCCCGACCCGGCGCTGACAAAGCGGCTCAAGGAATGCCTGCGCGAACTCGCCGCGAAGATGGATTCGCCCCTCATCACCCCTGAGTTCCGCGAGGAATACGCGAAGTCGCGCGAACGGGCCGAGTCGTTGTCCGAACGATTGAAGGAGATGAAGTCGTTCACCTTTGTGGCCAACGACCCGGCGCCGCCAGGCTCGGAGCGACGCGGCGTGGCGGTCAGTCGGCTCGTCTACTGCAAACTGGTCGGCGCCAAGGAGACTCGTTACTACACTTTCGAGCTGACCTCGGACGGCAAGGTGGCCTCCTACCAATCGTCGGAACAATGAATGTGCCGGAAGATGAGCGCGACGTCATTCCTGACCGCCAAGCAGCGCTTGGACCTTGGCCGCCACGTCATCCAGCACGTGCGCCGCGGCTTTCCCAATGAATTCGGCGCGACGCTTTCGCCAGTCCACCGAGCGGAGGTGATCCGCAAGCACGACGCCTTGAACCGCCAGGCCCGCTGGCAGGGCCGACTCAAACGGATAACCTTTGGCTTGCCGGGTAATTGGACAGGCAATAAGCAGTCCTACAAGGCGATTGTAACTCGAGGGCGTTAGCACCAAGGCAGGCCGTCGGCCGGCCTGCTCACGGCCCGATTGCGGGTCGAAGTCAATCCACACCAAATCGCCCCGCTCCGGAGGCTTCATGTCACTACCTCACGGCCAACGGAAGGCCCCCAATCCGTTTCCGCGTGCACGTTCTCCGGCGTGACGCCGGCCAGCAGGTCGGCCAGGCGGTAACGCGGCTTCCGCCGTGCTTTTACGAGCACCCCGTCAGGAGTGCACACCAGTTCGACTTTCGCACCCTCGCGAATTCGCGCCTCGTCTGCGAGCGCCTTTGGGAGCCGCAGCGCCAGACTGTTGCCCCACTTCTGCACTTTCGTTTTCATAACGTTTCTACAATGACGATACGCGACAACCTGCCCCGGTCAATCCCCAATTGGCAGCGATTCTAATCCATCCGCTTCACCCGGAAGAATTGAGTGGGCACGGACAGATTCGTAGTGACTGTGAGGCTGTAATTGGTGGCCAGCAGGTTGTCCGCCAGCGCCGTCCAGTTCGTGAGGATTGAGGAAGCCTCCACGCGGTAAGATTGGCCTGGGACAGACTCCCACGTCAGCGATACGCTGTCGTCCGCCGCAGTTAAGGAGGTCACCCTGAATGGCTGCGTGAAGGGGTTGTTGAACACCATGAGCACCGGCAGATGGTCGGAGGCCACAACGCTGTCATCGGTGTTGAGGTCCGGCGGCACGGGAGCGAGCAGGTCGGTTCGGAACACTTGCGAGCTCAGGATGCTCGAGAACAGCAGCGTGTTGGGCAGGATGTAGTCGTAACGCCGGCTGAGTCCGGCCGAGCTTTGAATCGAAAAAGTCAGCGGGACCTGCGTGAATGGATTGAGCGGGGTCGTCAGGTTCAACCCGGTGCCGCTGGTCAATCGCTGAATCGGTTGCCGGCTGCCCGTCGCCGGGTGCGCAATGTCCTCGTTCATATCGCCGGCCAGGATGTAGGGATGCAGCGGGTTGGTGATGAGGAATTCCGTGACGAAGAAATTGGAGACGGCACTGGCTTCGGCGGCGCGCCGGGCGGCGTCGTTGGAGTTGTCCGTGCCGGACTTCAGGTGGGCGACGAAAAGATGCAACGGCTGCGCGAAGCCGGGCACGGCGATCTGAGCTTCAAGAAGGTCACGAGTAAACGTGCCGTCATAACCGAAGTTCGTGAGGCTTGCGCCGTCCAGATGGTTCGTCCAGCGCGCGATGGGAAATCGGCTGCCAACGCCGTTGCGGATGAATCCGTCGGTCCCGGGGCAGACGACGAGGGTGTAGCCGGGCAGGAAAGCCGTGACCCAGTTGGTCATCTGCCAGCGTTCAGCGTTGTTGATTTCGTTGAATGAAATGATGTCCGGTTTGAGATGCATCAACTGCCGCCCGATGGCCTGAACTTGCGGCGCGTTTGTGCTCCAGTCCGATGCGCCATTGCCTTTCAAGTTGTACGTGAGGAGGGAGAAGGCAGTGTTCGTGCCGACCGGCGGCGGCGCGTTCGTCACCGGCTGGCCGAAGGAGACGGTTAAGTCATCCACACCCAAGCCGTCGTCCGATTCGGCATCTTCCGTGTCGAACCAGCGAAGAAACAATTCCTGGCCCGCGGGCACAACAAGGCCGTTCAGGCTGATGTTGATGAAGGCGAAGCGATTGGTCGGTTGGTTGCCGTTCAAGGCTTGGATCCCGTTGGTGGTTGGGCTGCGGAAGTGCAGAGCGGGGAAGGTTATCCAACTCTGTAAATTCCGCGCGTCCGCGTTCGTGAGGAACGTGCCGACCTGATAAGAGAACCCAAGCGTCTGGACGGATGCGTTGGCCACGCGCCATTGCTCCCCCGTGTAAGAGACGACGAAACTCGTCCGGTCGACCCCGGTGTCATTTACGAAGCGCACGCCATAAGCAAAGTGGCCCTGTGAGCCGGAGGCCAGCGAGCCCAGTGCCCTTTCGGCCGAACCGCTGGAACCGAAGCTGTACAGCGAGCCGGTCGTGCTGGAACCCGTGGCGGCGGCGTAATCAAGGACCTCCTGAGGGGCAGCGCTCCGGGAGGCGTACCAGCCTGCCAAAGTGAGGTTTTCGGCCCAGGCGATGCCGGCGCCGTTCGTGGCAAGCGAGTCGAAGTCCTGCGAATACGTCCCGCCGCTCATCAAGATCTGGGCTGGCGCGCTCGGGCCAACAAGGATCGCCCACACCAGCAGCGCCGCACGACCCAGGACTCTTTTGAAGTTCCACGGCACGGGGCAGAAGGTCCGCTGCAATCCAGGTTCGCGCAAGGTCGCGGCTGAAATCAGATGCACACAGGGTTCGCGTTCATCGGTTCTCGCCGCGCAGATACCGGTCAAACCAGTCGGCAAATCGCCGGATATCCCGCGGCATCGTCCACCAGCCATGCTTCCCGCCCCGATGGACCCTTACCTCCACCGTGCCTCCCAGAGCGCGAGCGATGCCCTGAAAGCGCTCGGACTGTTCCAGCGGCACCAGCGTGTCGGCATCGCCATGATAGATCAGGATCGGCGGCAGGTTGGTTGTGATGTAATAGATGGGCGAGGTCTCGCGCCCGATCCCCTTCCAGACTGCGAGGTTTGTCGACTGTGGACCAAACGCCCTGGTAAAACTTTTGGGAGGCCCGCCGTCACCCAGGTTCTCCGTCGATTTGCCCAGGTTCAACAAATCCGTCACTGGATAGAAGATGGCCACGGCCTGCACCGCGCTGCTCTCCCGGTCCACCGGATCGGCGGCGTCGGCCGGACCTGGAGCGCCGCGCGTGGCGAGCAACAAGCTCAGATGGCCG
>WNGA01017160.1_pt1 | contig 16319 bp, 13 predicted proteins | sample 5400061 | NCBI WGS metagenome assembly WNGA01 (sample SAMN13153366, study PRJNA577476) | soil metagenome | isolation source: 100 cm soil or saprolite under grassland replicate 2 | place: USA:California | collected 2016-06-15 | reverse complement strand
GTTCATGGTGAGAGTTCAGGATTGTTGTTGCCAATTGTCATCCGCCCCGTCATCCGCCACGATCCCGCCGTCTCTCAGCTCGATGCGCCGGTCCATGCGCGCCGCAAGCGTCAGGTCGTGCGTGACCGCCACCACGGTCTTGCCGTGGCGGTCGACCAGGTCGCGCAGGATATCGAACACCTGCTCGCTCGATTTGGAATCGAGCGAGCCGGTGGGCTCGTCGGCGAGGATCAGCGGCGGCGCGTTGGCGAGCGCGCGCGCGACCGCGACGCGCTGGCGCTGGCCGCCGGAGAGCTGGTCGGGCCGCTTTGCGGCGTGCTCGGCAAGCCCGAGCGCGGCGAGCAGCGCCTCGGCGCGCTCGGCCATGTCCCGCGCCGAGAGCCGGCCGAGCGCCCGCATGGGGAGCATCACGTTGTCGCGCGCGGAAAACTCCGGCAGCAGGAAATGGAACTGGAACACGAAGCCGATCGTGGAGAGGCGGGTGAACGCGCGCTCCTCCTCGTGCATGGGCGCGGTCGCCCGTCCGTTGATCTTGACCTCGCCGCTGCTCGGCACGTCGAGCAGGCCGAGCAGATAGAGCAGCGAGGATTTCCCCGAGCCGGACGGGCCGGTGATGGCGACGAACTCGTTGTCGCGGACGCTCAGGTCAATGTCATGCACCAGCGTGGTCGGCACCAGGCCGGGCAGGATGCGGGTGACGGCGCGCGCCTGGACCAGAGGCGGTTTCGCCGCGCCGCCGGCGGCCGGATCGATCTGCGCGGCCTCGCTCACGTGGCGCCCCGGATGATGTCCACCGGATAGAGGCCCGCGGCCTTGCGCGCCGGGAAGAAGCCGGCGACCAGCGACGAGCCGAGCGCCACCGCGGCGGCAACCGCATAATGGAGCGGCGAATAGATCAGCGGCAATCGCGTGAGATCGGTCGTGATGCTCATCTTGAACTCGATGGTGCCGAGCGCGGCGATGAGGCCGTAGCCCAGCGCCCAGCCGGCCAGCGTGCCGGTCAGCCCGATGAGCAGCGCCTCGATCACGAAGATGCGCCGCACCGTCGCTTCGCGCAGGCCGAGCGATTTCAGGATGGCGATGTCGCGCGTCTTCTCGTGGGTGATGGTGGAAATGATGTTGTAGGTGCCGAAGCTCGCCACCAGCAGGATGGCGCCGACCACCGTGTACATGATGAAGTTGCGCACGACGAAGGCGCTGAGCAGGTCCTCGTGCGCCTCCTGCCAGGCGACTGCCTTGTAGCCGGTCTCGCGCTCGATGCGCTGGGCGATCGTGCGCGCCGCCATCGCGTCGCTCACGCGCACGCGGATCTCGTTCACCAGGCCGGTCTGCTGGGCGAGGATCTGCGCGGTCTTGATCAGCACATAGGCGGTCGACTCGTCGATCGAGCGGATGCCGGCGTGGAACAGGCCGACCACCTGGGCGTTGAGCCGCGCGCCGTCGCTCGTCTGCACCGTGATGTTGGCGCCGACGCGGGCGCCGATCTTCTCGGCCAGGCGGTCGCCCAGGATCATGGCGTTGGTCGCGCGGTAGAGCGAGGCAAGGGCGCCCTGGCGTATCTGCTGGGCGAGCGCCGAGACCTTGGGCTCGCGATGGGGATCGATGCCGGTGACGTTCGCGGCGACGTCGCGCCCGGCGTAGCGCAGGATCGCCTTGGTCTGCACCGACGGGGCGACCGCGCCCGGCACCCAGCGCTCGAGCGAGGCGAGACTCGCCATCGGGTTCTTGATGCCGCGCCGCCGCGTCTCCGGCGTGAGGCCGTAGATCCTGGCGGCCGCATAGGCGATCTCGCCGGGCTGCGCCTGCGGGTCGCGCCGCTCGTCGGAGACCGTGATGTGGGGCAGCGCATCGATCAGCTGCCGCATGAAGTCGGCCTGCGAGCCTTCCATGAGCGACGCCATCATGATGGAGAACCCGACCCCGGTCATGACCCCGGCAACCGCCACAAACGTCTGGCGCGCGCGGAAGCGCACATGGGTGAGCGCGATGTCGAGGACGAGGTTCATGGCGTGGGCGTGCTCCCCTCGCGGACGCGCACCCGCTTTCCGTCGGCGAGATCGGTGGCGGCGGGGGAGACCACCCGCTCGTCCTCCTTGAGCCCGGAGAGGATTTCCACCGCCCGGGTGCCGCGGATGCCGATCTCGACGTTGCGCCGTTGCACCCGGTCGCCGTCGACGACGAAGACGGCGGTGCCCTGGACGGCGTCGGACGGGATCAGCAGCGCATTCGGCTTCTCCCGCGTCACCACGTTCGCTTCCACGCTCATGCCGACCTTGAGCGGCGTGTCGTCGGGCAGCGCGATGCGGATGCGGTAGGTCTTGGCGACCGGATCGCCCATCGGGGTGATCTCGCGCAGCTTGCCTTCGAGCTGCTTGCCGGCGAACGCATCGGAGCGCAGCAGCACCTTCTGGCCGAGCACCACCCGCGGAATGTCCTCTTCGTTGACCTCGGCGACCGCCTGCAGCGGCTTCGGCACCCCGACCCGGAACATGATCTGCCCGGGATCGACGATCTCGCCCACCTCGCCGTCGCGCCGCAGCACCACGCCGTCCATCGGCGCGGTGATGGCATAATTGTCGAGCTTCTCCATCTGCACCAGGATCAGCGCCTGGAGGGTGCGCAGGTCGGTCGAGGCGCGCTCATGCGCCTGGATGGTGGCGGAGCCGCGCCCGATCAGCTCGGTCACCCGCGCCACCTCGCGCTTGGAGAAGTCCTCGCGCGCCTTGAGCTCCTGGAGTTGCGCGCGCTGCTCGCGGTCGTCGAGCCGCACCAGCACGTCGCCCTTGGCGACCACCCTGCCCTCGCAGTCGCACAATTCGACGATGCGGCCGCGGATCAGGCTCGTGACCTTGGCCCAGCGCACCGGCTCGACCGCGCCGGTGGCGTAGACGATCTCCACCGCCGTGCCGCGCCAGGCCGCAACCGCGGTGATCTCGGGTCCGCGCCCCACCCGCCACCACCAGACGGCACCGGCCAGCGCCACGAGCACGGCGAGCCAGAGCAGAATCTTTCCTCGCTTCACCCCGGACCCTTTCCCCTCGTGGCGTCGCACCCCGACTCAAAAGCCCGTCGCCGCGCGTATCTATGCCTTCCGGCGCGATGGCTTAAGCCCGCACGAATATCCCCTGGCATCCGCGCAAGGCGGATTCATGAACAAAGCCAGCCGGTTGGAGCGTGCCAAAAAAAGCCCCAGCAAAAGCTGGGGCCACATTGCCAGACGGTCAGGGGGTTGGGGAGACGAGGGGGAACCGCCCGGCTGTTGGTTCAACGTCGAAACTGACCGATGGTTCCGAAAAAATTTCAAGGGTGCCGGTTTTCAGCCAAGGCATTGGCAGCGTTCGGGAAATCATCGCGAAGAGTCAACCCGACGCGGCGCGAGCCCGATTTCCCCGGCCGGCCGGCCATGGTTTGATGGTGGCGCGAGAGTTCCGACCAAGGGGGACCGGCCATGCCGTTGGATTTCTGTCATCCCGAAGCGCCGCACAAGAAGCTGCGGCTGCCCGAATGGTACGTATCGAGCCTGATGCTGGACCGCGCCCTCGACGCGATCGTCCGCCGCGTCAAGAACCTCGATCGCAAGCACGACATCCCTTACCTCGCCGGCTACAGCAATGACGGCAAGACGATCTACATCGATCGCCACATGCCGAAGTCGTTCAAGTGTGACGGCCGCGAGATCGACACCGATCGCTTCCTCATCCTGCACGAGGAGGTGGAGAAGACCCTGATCGACCAGCTCGGGCTGCATTACCTGCACGCCCATCAGATCGCGACCCGCGCTGAGCAGGCGGCGGTACGCGCCGCCGGGATCGCGTGGCGCGATTACGACCGATTCATGCAGAAATACGTGAAGAGGATCGGCGACGAACGGCTCACCAAGGTTCCCGCCGATCTCGATACCAAGCCCTACCGCGACGAGCACGACATGGAGCTGTTGCACCGCATGGCGGAGGGGATCGAGAAGGGCCACGCACCAAAGGAGTTCCTCTCCGGAAAGGTGCGCGCCGCCATCGCGCAGACGCTCGCCGAGACCAAGGCGCGGGGCGCCAAGACGCGGGGCCGCAAAGCCGCGCCGAAGGTCAAGGCTGCGGCGGCACGAAAGCGTAGTGGATGATCGCCGGCCGCACCCGCGCGAGCGTTTGCCGCGGCAGGATAAGCGGCGGCTGAAGCTCCGCGCGCGGGAAGGTTGCGCGCAGATTCTCCGGCAAGCGCGTGTCGCCCGGCCACGGCTCCCATACCAGCACGGCGCCGCGCCGCTCGACGTCGGCCATGTCGATCCACGGGCTCAGCTTAGGATTCCCGTGGACGATCACATGCGGCCGGTCGGGCGAGTAGACGGCGACATTGTTGGCGGCGAATTCGCCCGGCCCGGTGCCGACCTCGGCGCCGCCCACGTAGCGCATCGGGCTTCCCGTCTTGTCGCGCCACTGACGCGTGATCGTCTCGGCGAGCAGCTTACCCGGAAACTGCGTCGCCTTCGGGCGGTCGCGCACGAACGGTTCGAACAGCTCGACCGCCGCATAAGCGAGCGGCATGCCTAAGAAGACGATAAGGAAGCCCCGCGCGAAGGCGAGGAGCCGTCGCGGCTCCGGCGCAAACCACATCAGCACGGCAAGCGGCGCGAAGCTCCACAGCGCAAAGCCCCACATGGCGATGGGCAACCGGCCGAGCAGCAAGGCGGCAATGGTCGTGACGGCAAACGGGCCGAGCGCCAGCGCGGTGACGCAGCGCCGCGCGAACGCATCGCGGCTTCCGGGATTCACTCCCGCGTCACGGCCAGGAAGCAGGAGCGCGAGGAGCCCGATCGCCGGCAGGAGAAAGAAGATCTGGCCTGCGATCCATTGCAGCGGAAAGGTCAGGTACTGGTACCAGCGGGTGGCCGAGACCGCGCGGGCTTCGATGTAGCGGAACGGCGGGAAGTCGGCGTCGACGAGCCACCACAGATGCGGGGCGAGCACGACCAGGAACGTCGCGGCCATCAGGTACGGCCCGGGTGTCTGCCAAGCCCGGCGGGCTACCGGATCGAACAGGAGGAACAGGGCGAGCGTCGCGGCAAACGCGAAGGTCGCGTATTTCGACCAGAAGCACAGCGCCAGCGAAACGCCCGCGAGCATCCAGGGGACGGCCCGGCCGTGCACCATCGCGCGCCAGACGAGCCATGCGGTGAGCGGCCACAGAAACATCAGCGTGTGATCGTGGGCGAATTTGGGGACGGAGAAATTGAAGAAATGGATGCCTTCGAGCGCGAGCACGGCGATGAGCGCTGTCCTCGGCTCGACCACCTCGCGCGCGAGCCGCCAGACGAAATACATCGCGACGACCGCCGACAAGGGTCCGAGCACATAGACCACGCGCACATCGGGCACGACCCGATAGGCGAGATCGGCGATCCACCACGGCAGCGGCGGATGCTTCCAGTAGCCGAGCTGCCATTCCTTGCCGAGCGCGAGATCCTCGGCGAGATCGAGCTGCAGGTTCGGGCAGACCAGGATCGGCAGCACGGTCCACACGACGAGATGCAGGCCGAGCAGGAGGGCGAGCACGGCCGCCGGCCGCCGGCACGCCAAGGCGACCGCCCTTTCGATCGGCCCGTCCGCCGCGCTCACGGTGAGGTTCGCCACCGCGTGTCATCCGTCATGGGCAAGCTCATTTCGACGGCGCGGCGGCCTCGTCCCGCAGGAGCCGCTCGATTCCTTCCGCAAACATATAACGCGGCGTCCATCCCAGCAGCTCGCGGGCGCGCGTGATATCGGCGCGCACGTCGGGAATCTCGTCGGGCCGCGCCTCTTCGTCGCTCACCACCGGCAATCGGGTGCCGGCGGCGGTTTGCATGATGTCGATGATCTCGCGCACGGAATACGAAACGCCGAGGCCGATGTTGAAGACGCGATAGCCCGCCGGGTTCTCGATCGTCGCGATCAGCGCGGCCACCAGATCGTCGATGAAAACGTAATCGCGCCGCGGCGCCAGATCCTTGACCCGTATGGTCCCGCCGCGGCGGACCTGGTCCAGGATCGTGGGAATGAGAAACTCGCGGCGCTGCCCGGGACCGAAAACGTTGAACGGCCGGACAATTGTCACCGGGAGGTTCGTGGTTGCGGCGTGCGCGGCGCAAACCTGCTCCGCCGCGACCTTGGACCGCGCATAGGGATTGTTGGGCGCGACCGGATCGGCCTCGCGGATCGGCAGCCGCTGCGGCACCCCGTAGACGTAGGCGCTCACGAACACGAGATGCGCGCCGTGGGCACGACAGTATTCGCGCGCCTGCACGGTCCCGTTCACGTTGGTGTGGTGGAAGCCGGAGGGATCGCGCCGGCTGTCCGGCACGTAGCTGCGCGCCGCGAGATGGAACACATGGTCGACCGCCGGCAGCGGGTGCCACGTCGCAGGATCGGTCACGTCGCCGTCGGAACGCCTAAGGGCAATGACCGCGTGCCCGGCTTGCGGCAGGGCGTGCGCGAGGGCTCGGCCGACGAAGCCCGCCGCGCCGGTGACGAGAATCCTAGCCATTCAGGAAACGGCTGCGCATCGCGTCGAACTCGTCGATGGCGCGAGCGTAATCATCGGGCCGGCCGATATCCAGCCAGTAGCCGTCGAAGCGGCGCACCGCGACGCGCTCTCCCGCGGCGATCAGGTCGAGCATCAGATGGTCGAAGCCGTAGAGGCGGTCTTGGGGAATGTACTTCAGCACGCGCGCATCGAGGATATAGACCCCCATGCTCACCTCGTAACGCGAGCGGGGTTTCTCGCGAAATCCCGTGAGCCGGCCGTCTGCATCGGTATCGAGAACGCCGTAGTCGATGATCTCCTCGCGGGCGCTCGACGAGATGGTGAAGATCGCGCCCGATGCGACGTGATCGTCGAACAGCTTGGCGAAATCCAGATCGGTGAGCACGTCGCCGTTCATCACCAAAAAATGGTCGGGCAGGTCGCCGATCAGGCGCAGCGGCCCCATGGTTCCGAGCGGCTTGTCCTCGAGCGAATAGTCGATTCCCAGGCCCCACTTGGCGCCGTCCTGGAAGAACGCCTTGATCAGCTCGGCCTGCTGGTTGACCGCCATGGTGATGCGGGTAAAGCCGGCGTGCGCGAGCTGGCGCACGATCACCTCCAGGATGGGAAAGTCGCCGATCGGCATCAGCGGCTTGGGCAGCACCACCGTGTAGGGCCGCAAACGCGTCCCCCGCCCGCCCGCCAGGATCACGGCGCGCCTAGCCATGCTAAACATTGTAGATCTCGGCCTTGTAACGGGCGAGGTTCGCCGGCCGCTGCAGCCATTCGATGGTGCGGGCGAGACCGTCGCGCAACGAGACCTGCGGACGATAGCCGGTCAGCGCGAGGATCTTGCCGTTGTCGCAGCACAGCCGCTCGACCTCGCTCGCCGCCGGGCGCAGCCGCTCGTCGTCGGTCACGATCGGCACGCTGGTGCCGAGCAGCTCCTGGATCAATCCGGCCGTGTCGCCGACGGAGATTTCGGAGATCGAGCCGATATTGACGGTCTCGCCGACTGCCGCCGTGCAGCCGGTGAGCGCGATGAAGCCGCGGCAGGTGTCAGCGACATAATTGAAGTCGCGCGTCGGTTCGAGGCTGCCGAGATGCAGCTCGCTCCGCCCGGTGAGAATCTGGGTGATGATCGTGGGGATCACGGCGCGCGCCGACTGGCGCGGTCCATAGGTGTTGAACGGGCGAACGATGGTGACCGGCAGCCCGAACGCGGCAAAGAAGCTCGTGGCGATGGCGTCGGCCGCGATCTTGGTGGCGCTGTAGGGGGATTGCGCCTGCAGCGGATGGGCTTCGTCGATCGGCACGTACTGCGCCGTGCCGTAGACCTCGCTGGTCGAGGTATGGAGGAATTGCTCAACGCCCGTCGCGCGCGCCGCCTGCAACAGGTTGAGCGTGCCGGTCACGTTGGTCGCCACATAGCTGTCCGGCGCCACGTAGGAATAAGGGATCGCGATCAGCGCGGCGAGGTGGAACACGAGCTCCACGTCCGCGACGAGGCCGCGGGCGAATTGCGGATCGCGGATGTCGCCGGTGACCACTTCGACGCGGTCGAGGCAGCCCGTATCTTCGAGCCAGCCCCAGGTGTTGAACGAGTTGTACTGGGCGAGCGCGCGGACCTTCGCGCCCTCCTCGACCAGCATCTCGGTCAAATGCGAGCCGATAAAGCCGTCGGCGCCGGTGACGAGGACTTTCTTATCGCTGACGGCGCTCACGCCACCGCCCGGATCACCCGCGCGACCTTGTCGAAGATTTCGCCGATCTGGCTCTCGCTGACGATCAGCGGCGGGGTCAGCGCCAGGGTGTCGCCCATGTTGCGGACCATCACGCCTTCTTCGTGGAACGCCTTCTCCATCGCGTCATAGGCGCGCTTGCCGACCGCGTCGGGCTTGGAGGCGAGGTCGATGCCGGCGGTGATGCCGACGGTGCGGATGTCGAGCACGTTCGGCAGCCCTTTGAGCCCCATGGCGGCATCCGCGAACCTGGGTTCGAGCTTCCTGGCGCGCTCGAACACGCCCTCCTCGCGATAAAGGTCGAGCGCGGCGAGGCCGGCGGCGCAGGCGAGCGGATGGGCCGAGTAGGTGTAACCGTGGAACAGCTCGGCCACGTGCTCCGGGCCCTGCATGAGATCGCGCGCAGGCGCTGGAGATAGCCCTTCGGCGCGGGAAGCACGCCGGTCGAGCCCGCCATCGGCTCGACGATCACCGCCGCGATGGTCGAGGCATCGTGCAGCGCCACCAGGCGCTCCAGCTCGTCGGCGAGATGCGCGCCCCACTCGGGCTCGCCTTTGCTGAAGGCCTGCTGCTCGCGATTGTAGGTATGCGGCAGGTGGTCGACGCCGGCGAGCAGCGTGCCGAAATATTTCCGGTTGGTGACGATGCCGCCGACCGCCATGCCGCCGAAGCCGACCCCGTGATAGCCGCGCTCGCGGCCGATCAGGCGGGTGCGCGCGGCGTTTCCGCGCACGTTGTGATAGGCGAGCGCGACTTTGAGCGCGGTATCGACCGCCTCGGAGCCGGAATTGCAGAAGAACACGTGGTCGAGGTCGGCGGGCGCGAGCGCCGCCACCCGGCTCGCCAGCTCGAACGCCTTGGGATGGGAGAACTGGAACGCCGGCGCGTAATCGAGCTCGGCGGCCTGGCGCTGGATCGCCGCCACGATCGGGTCGCGGTTATGCCCGGCATTGGTGCACCACAGGCCCGCGGTGCCGTCGAGCACGGCGCGGCCGTCGGGCCGGTAATAGTGCATGTCCTTGGCGCGCACGATCAGCCGCGGCGCCTTCTTGAAGGCGCGGTTGGGCGTGAACGGAATCCAATAGGATTCAAGGTCGTTCGGCACCGCCGCCGCGGCGTCGCGGATATTGACGAGCGACATGGCAATCTTCCTCACCGCGGGCTTGACCCGGATTTCTCACGCTCTCGGCGCGCCCTAACTCGATTCTTGGCCCGCCCTATGAGAAATCCGGGTTATCCGACCGGCGCCCGCAAGGCAATCGGCGATCCCGGGTGAACTTCAGTCTAACAGGGGAAGGGTCGGCATGGAACGCGGGCGCGCCGAATAACGCGACGCGCGCGAGGCGTACCGGTGCGGCGCCGTCTCGGTCAGGCTGCCGCGACCTTATGGAGGAACGCGTCGACCGCGTGTTGCAAGGTGCCCGCCTGGTCCGAGAGCGCATTCGAGACTTCGAGGACCGCGGAGGCGGACCGATTCGTCTCCTTGATGGCCTCGCTGACGACCGTCATGTTGCCGGCAAGGACCTTGGCGCCGGTCGCCGCCTGCTGGACGTTGCGCGCGATTTCCTGGGTCGAGGTGCTCTGCTCCTCCACGGCGGCGGCGATGGTCGCGGTGAAGCGGCTGATATCGCTCATCACGTCGCCGATCGAGCGGATCGCGCCGACCGCCTCGGCGGTCGATTTCTGGATCGCCCCGACCTGGGTCGCGATGTCCTCGGTCGCCTTGGCGGTCTGATTGGCGAGCGTCTTCACCTCGGAGGCAACCACGGCGAAACCGCGCCCGGCCTCGCCGGCGCGCGCCGCCTCGATCGTGGCATTGAGCGCAAGCAGGTTGGTTTGGTCGGCGATCGCACGGATCAGTTTCACCACGTCGCCGATCCGGTTGGCGCCGGCCGCGAGTTGTCCGACCAACTGATCGGTCGACCGCGCTATCTCGGTGGCGCGTTCGACGACGCCGTTCGCCTGGGACGCCTGGTCGCTGATTTCGCTGATCGAGGCGCCCAGCTCGTCGGTCGCCGCCGCGACGGTACGCACGTTCGAGGACGTGGTCTCGGACGATTCGGATGCGGCGACGGCCTGCTGATCGGCCTCGCCGGCGATGGTCGAAAGCGTGCGCGCCGTTCCCTCCATGCGCGATAAGTTTTCGGTCACCGTGGCGATCACCGCGGTGACAGTGGCGCGAAACTCGGCGATCATGCGCTCGACCGCGGCCGCGCGGTCCTGGTGGGCCGCCTGTTCGGCGCGTTCGCGTTCCGCGAAGTTGCGCCGTTCGATTTCGCCGGCGCGGAAGACTTCGAGGGACCGCGCCATCTCGCCGATCTCGTCGCGGTCGCCGGCTGCCGGGACCGCCATATCGGTTTCGCCGGACGATAGCCGCCGCATGGCGTCGCCGATGGAGGTGAGGCGGCGCACCAGCCGGCGCTGGACGTAGAACACGCCGATACCCGCCGCGGCGAGGAGGCTCGCAACGGCGACGATCAGCAGCAGGGCGCGGTTGCGGCCGAGGTCGTCGATCAGGTTGGCGGCGCCGCGATTCATCGCCGCCTCAGCCTCGCTGACGAGCGCGGCGACCGCCTGGTCGAGGTCGCGCTGGAGGCCGGCATTCTCTTCGATGGTGCGATCGCCTGCCGCGCCCGCGGCGAGCTCCCGGCCGCGCAGCGCAAACGCGCTGTCGGCGCCCTGGCCGAAGGCGACGAGTTCGGCGATCGCCTGCTTGATGTCGTCGTTGGTGAGCGCTGCGGACGCCTTGCTGAGCAGATCGGAGGCCGCCTTGAAGCGGTCCTGCATCGGCACCAGCGCCGCCGGGTCCTGGGTGGCTGCGCCTTCGCTGATCAGGCTGGTGATGAGGTGAGTCTGAGCCGAGATTTCGAGGGAGTAGCGCAGGCCGAAAATCTGGTTGGCAACCAGCTCCTTGACCAGCTTGCTGGAGCGCTTGACGGCTTCTTCGCTGCGCAGCACGAGATCGAAGTTGAGGTCGTCGACCAGCGTGATCAGGAGCCCGGTCAGCGTTTCGTGCGCGCGGAACACCTTGTGCAGCCGGTCCGAGGCGGCGTCAGCCGCAGCTTCGTCCCGTGCCTTGAAATCGGCAAGCTTGACGAGACCGTTCAGTTGATTTTTCAGCGGCGCGAACTTGGCGTCGGGGGGAAGCTTGACGAGGTTCTTACTCGCGCGGCGGGCGGAGGCGGTGAACCGGTCTTCCAGCAGCGCCAGGATCGCCGGCGAAGTGGTCAGCGCACTCGCCGTGAGCAGGCCGGTTACGAGATTGGTCTCGGCGCTGATCTCGACGATCGCCTGCATCAGCTGCAGGCCGTCATTGATCAGCGACTTGACGATCTTGTCGCCGCTCTTGCCGACGTCCTCGGCCGTGGTCACGACGTCGAAGTAGGAGTCGTCGACGATCGGGGTGAGCTTTTCACTGATCCTGCTGTGCACCTTGTGCACGGCGTCGAGCCGCGCCTCGAGCCTGCCGCGCAGATCCGAGCGCTCGGAAATCGCCTTTTCCAGGGCGGCGAGATTGGTGTCGAGACGCCGGGAGACGTCCTCGACCTTGGCGAAGGCGGCGCTGTCGCCGCCGGCATTGCGAACCCGCTCCATGATCAGCTTGAGTTGCCAGCTCTTTCCCTCGATCAGCGTCGAGATCGCCTTTTGGTCCGCCGCGCTCTTGGCGCTGACGAAGCGCGCGGCCGCCGCCGAGATCTCGCCCGAGATCACCGAGAGCCGCATCGCGTCGGTCATCATCGGCACTTCGCGGCCGGCCACCTGCTGGAATCCGCGCTCGGTCGCCGAGAACGACATGATCGCCACCGCCGCGGCAATGACGGTCATCACCGCAACCACCCCGAAGGCGATCTGCAGCTTGACCCTGATGCCGAATCGGGCCGTGCGCCGGGACGCCGGACTGGGTTGGGCGGCTTGCGCTCTGCGGTCGGTCATCATCAGGCCCCATGCGGGCGCCGGCCCTCAGCATTGGCCGTCGCGTCCCCTCAAGAATCGGTGCGCCGGGCTCAAATCGCGTGAGCCCAGCGCCCCGTTCGTCAAAATGTCGGTTTGCGGCTTTACGTCAGTTGCTCGACATCTTGGTCAGTTTGTCGACCGCTTTGAACGAGCCGTCGGGCTGGATCACCGTCATGAAGACCTTGTCCAGACCCTCGTTCTTCTCCGGACCGTAGGTCATCGGCAGGCCGCCGATGTCGAACGTGCCGGTCTCCTTGACGGTCTTGAGGAGGCCCTCGCGGGTCGGGTTCGGCCCGGCCTTTTCCAGCGCCGCGACCGTGAGCCGGCCGACGAGATATCCTTCGAGCGAGACGAATTCCGGCTCGGCCTTCGCATCCACCGCCTTGATCGCGGCCTGATAGTCGGCGACCACTTTCAGCGAAGCGTCCCACGGGAACGGGACGACCTGGCTGACGATCACGCCCTTGCCCTCGGGCCCGAGTTCCTTGGCCAGCGCGCCGGCGCCGACGAAGGAGATGTTCACGAAGACCGGGTTGAAGTCGGTCTTGCGCGCAAGCTTGATGAACTCGGCGCACGGCTTGTAGGGGCCGACCATGACGACCGCTTCGGGCTCGGCGCGCTTGAGGTTGAGCAGCGCGGACTTGACCGCCACGGTGTTGCGCTCGAACGTGCCCTCGGCGGCGATCGCCATGCCGCGTTTGTCCATCGCCTTCTTGAAGCCCGACAGGCCGGCGCGGCCGAACGCGTCGTCCTGGTAGAAGATCGCGATCTTGGTGATCTTGAGATCCTCGGTCAGGTGCTTGACCCAGGCCTCGGTCTCGGCGTCGTAGCCGGCGCGGATGTTGACGACGTTGTCGCGCTTGGGATCGCGCAGGAAGCCGGCACCGGTGAACGGACCGATATACGGCACCTTGGCCGCCTGGGCGACCGGCTGGGCGGCGTTCGCGGTCGGCGTGCCGACCGGACCGATGAGCGCGAACACCTTCTCGTCTTCGATCAGCTTCTTGACCGCGGCGATGGACTTGTCCGGCTCGTAGCCGTCGTCGATACTGACGAGCTTGAGCTTGCGGCCGTGGATGCCGCCTTTTTTGTTGATCTCGTCGAATGCCGCCTGGATGCCGGTGCGCATCCCCTGGCCGAGCGCCGAGGCCGGCCCTTCGAGCACGGCCGCTTGACCGAACACGATGGTGTCGGCGCTGACGCCGTCTTCGGCGGTCGCGTGCGTCGCCGCGAGGGTCACCAAGGCACCGGCCGCCATCGCGCCCGCGATGCGGCTGCGAATTGTCATGAGCATGCATCTCTCCTGAAGGGGGGAAAGTTCCACCGGGAATGGATATGGTCATGTTAAGTAAAAAAAACGTTAACTTGCGGGGGCGAAGCCGTCGTCTACCAGTCATCGATAGATTTTATAGGGCATATTACACAAGGTATTATTGAACTGCGGCAGCGATGACTAAGTTATATTTCCATCATCCTGAGTCGTAGCGCCGAAGTCGACAAGTAGATGTGAGTTTTTCGCTCGATTCGTGGCAGAAGTACGTAGTCTTGGCCCGTCCACGCGATGGAAATCCACGCACGGGAACTTTTCTCCGTTGCGGGAAATCCGGGAACAGGCCGCCTTGTCGCCTCCGAGCCGTTGCGATACCAACCGCGCGCATGACCAAGCCTCATTCGTCATGCCCGGCCCCGGAACAAGTCCGGGGCAGGCTCTTGTGCCGGGCATCCACGTCTTCAAACCTCGAAGAAAGACGTGGATGGCCGGGACGAGCCCGGCCATGACGACCGCAGGCGTCGTGATCTAAGAGGGTCGGCATGGCCCCCGACGCAAAGCCGAATCGTCTGAAGGCCCGCCTGCCGCGCGGGTTTGCCGACCGTGGGCCCGCCGAGATCGCGGCCACGCGGCGCATGATCGACCGGATCCGCAGCGTTTACGAGCGCTACGGCTTCGAGCCGCACGAGACGCCGGCGGTCGAATATTCCGACGCGTTGGGAAAGTTCCTGCCCGACCAGGATCGCCCGAACGAAGGCGTGTTCTCGTTCAAGGACGACGACGAGCAGTGGCTGTCGCTCCGCTACGACCTGACCGCGCCGCTCGCCCGCTACGTGGCGGAGAACTTCGCCACGCTGCCCAAGCCCTATCGCTCGTATCGCTTCGGCTGGGTGTTCAGGAACGAGAAGCCGGGCCCGGGGCGCTTCCGCCAGTTCATGCAGTTCGACGCCGACACGGTCGGCTCCGCTCGGTTAGCCGCCGACGCCGAGATGTGCATGATGGCGGCCGATACGATGGAGGCGCTGGGGATTCCGCGCGGGAGCTACGTGGTCAAGGTGAATAACCGGAAGGTGCTTGACGGCTGCATGGAAGCAATTGGACTCGCCGGGTCGGAAAACACAAGGCGACGTTTGATTGCGTTACGAGCTATCGACAAATGGGACCGGCTTGGACAAGCTGGAATAGAGGCTCTTCTTGGCGCAGGCAGAAAGGACGAATCTGGGGACTTCACTCCAGGAGCCGGCCTTTCGAAGAGCCAGATAGATCGCATTCTGACGCTCGTCAGCATGGTCGTACCGTTTAAATCGGAAGCCCAGTGGAGTGTCACAGTTGATGACGAGGATGTCATCGACGAAGTCCTCATACAATCCACGGGACAACGAGACAGGTATTTTGTAGACAACAGAGAGACTGTAAAGGATTTAAGACAGCAATTGGCCGACAGCGAACTGGCGCAACAGGGTTTGGACGAACTGCAACAGATAGACGACCTATGTAAGAGTGCCGGATATCGTGCCAGACGTGTGCGAATCGATCCCTCCGTTGTCCGCGGCCTCGAGTATTACACAGGCCCGGTTTACGAGGTGGAGCTGACCTTCGAGATCAAGGACGAGGAAGGAAGGCCCGTGCGCTTCGGCTCGGTCGGCGGCGGCGGGCGCTATGATGGGCTCGTCGGGCGCTTCCGCGGCGAAAACGTGCCAGCGACCGGATTCTCCATCGGCGTCTCGCGGCTGCAAGCCGCACTCACCCATCTCGGCAAGCTGGACGCCAAGCCCGAGCCGGGCCCGGTGGTCGTCACGGTGCTCGACCGCGATCGGCTTGCCGACTATCAGCGCATGGTGCAGCGGCTGCGCGAAGCGAACATCCGCGCCGAGCTCTATCTGGGGCAAGGCAGGATGGGTCCGCAGCTCAAATATGCCGACAAGCGCGGATCACCGTGCGTCGTCATCCAGGGCGGCGACGAGAAGGCGCAGCAGCAGGTGCAGATCAAGGACTTGATCGCGGGCGCCAAGGCCGCCGCGGCGATTGCGTCGAACCAGGAATGGCGGGAATCGCGCCCCGCCCAGTTCGCCGTCCCTGAGGACAAGCTCAAGGCCGGGGTCGCGAGCGCCTCAGGGTGACGGCACGAAATCAGGACCCCGCTACCGCTTGGGCGCGCCTCCCGGGATGCCCGGCAGGTTCGGGATGTCGCGGATGTTCATCTTCATCCCGTTCGACATGATCATGTCGCCCGGCTTCTGGTCGGCCTTGCACGGGCCCGCCCACTTGGCCTCGATGGTCATGTTGGTCGTGGCCTCCAGCCCCGGGATCGCCGGTCCTCCCTCCCGTTTCGACGTGACCTTCACCGTATAGGCGCGGTTGAAATCGCCGGTGATGACGCCATGCGACGTGGTGGTCGCCTGCCCGATCTTGCACACCGAGTCGACGGTGATGGTGCCGCCCGACTGCTGCACGTCCTGCTGGGAGCACATGTCGTTTCGCATGTTGCCGCCCATGGAGCTCATCAGCTTGTCGGTCTCCGCGTCGATGCATTGCTGGATGACCTGCGGCGGCATGTTGCGGCCCTCGAACGTCATCTTCATCTCCCACAGGCCCGGCGTGCGCGGCGGCATGTCGATCGCCACGGCGGACGACGCCGAGAGACAGGCGATGGCAACGAGCGGCAGGTGACGGCGCATGGCGTACTCCTTTTCACGTTGGATTGGTGGCTAGTGCCCCGTTTCCAAAGTTCGTGATACATTGCGGCACTCTCTTACACGAACTTCGGAAACAAAGGGGCACTAGCAAGTATATGATTCTAGTGCCGCTTTTCGATTTGAAGTTCCTAAATGAACTTGCCGCTAGCGCTGTAGGAACTTCAAATC